>Ga0193742_1000011_pt1 | contig 140201 bp, 126 predicted proteins | sample L2c1metaG_FD_165511 | JGI IMG/M metagenome (GOLD analysis project Ga0193742, IMG submission 165511) | Soil microbial communities from a riparian zone of the East river system, Colorado, United States - L2c1 | ecosystem: Environmental > Terrestrial > Soil > Riparian zone | place: USA: East... | reverse complement strand
CGGCCGGCGGCACCAACGTCTGGATGTTCCACCGCTACGGCACCGCCAGCGCCATCGGACTCTGCGTCTCCACCGACAGCGGCGCCACCTGGTCCGCCCCCACCCAACTGTTCGACGACACCACCGGACGCCCCTCCGCCGTCTGGCTCGCCTCCAACACCATGGCCCTCGTCGCCCGCCGGCTCTCCGACAAACAGGCCATCCTCCGCGCACGAACCGGCGGCGCCGCCCAGACCGCATGGCTGCCCGCCCGGCCCACGATGGTCCAACCCGCCTCCGGGCCCATCGGCATGACCTACGCCCACCCGCTGGAGATCCCGGGCGGCGTCATCTGCCCACTCGGCATCGAGACCAGCGCCACCGTCTCCCGCATCCACATCGGATGGCTGTCCGAAGAAGCCGGCATCTCCCCGCTCTGCGACCTCATCCCCGACGACCCGACCGCCGTCGCACAGGACGTCGACCGGCTGCTGTTCGCGGAAGGGTTCTCCCAACCCAACGGCGCTCCGCGCGCGCCATGGGTCGTCTGCTCCGGCGGCATCCAGGTCGCCAACGGGTACGCGGTGTCGACCGCCGCCGACAACGTGCCCGACCTCGGCTGGCTCGACCTCGCCACCTCCGACGTCGACCTCGAAGGCGACTTCTGGTGGACCGTCCAGTCCGGGTACGGGCTCATCGCCCGCGTGGTTAACGCCACCACCTACCTGCTGCTCACGCCGGAGACCGCGGGCGCCAACCTCCGCCTGTACAAGATCGTGTCCGGGGTGGCGACCCAGCTCGCGGGGACCGCGGCGACCGTGCACGCGTCGGCGTGGGCACGGCTGCGGATGGTGTTGCGCGCCAACCGGATCCAGTGCTTCCTCGACGGACAGGCGCTACTGCGCCACGACCTGTCCGCCGGCGACGCCACCACGTTCGCCAACCAGCCCCGGCACGGCATCAAGCTCAACGCGCAGACCGGCGGCGTGCACCGCTGCCGCCGGTTCGTGGCGCGCGGCTAGGACTGCTCCCGCTCCATGCGCTCCCGCATCGCCGGCAGCCCGTACACCCGAACGGTCGTCAGCACCTCACGCGCCAACTGCTGGAACGGTCGACCGACCTCGAGCTCCCACCACAGCTCGCCGATCGGGAACCCGCCCACCTCGACGACCGAACCGATCGGCGCCTGCCAACCCATCCACTGCGCCTTCGCCGCCACGCTCGCCGGGTAGTACGGCCGCACCCGCAGCTGCTCCGCCCACTCGTCGCGGGACATGACACCGATGTGGAGCGTGAACCGGACCGCCCGCATGGTGAACGACCTGGCCTGCTCGACCGCGATCTCACCCCAGTGCTGAGGGCCCTCGATCCGGAAGCGCCGGCCGACCCCGAAGAACCCGAGCGCGCGTAAACCAGGAGCCAGGTTCGTGTCGACCATGAACCTGAACCAGTCTTGGGCGTTGCGCTCGATGTCGGATTCCACAGTGCCACTAACAGTAGCGCTGCGGTGCCTCCCGGTCCTATGTGTTCGCTAACGCACGCGATAGGTGAGAACAATTTCGCATCGCGCGTCACGCGGCCCGGTTGAGGTCGTCCCTGTCCCGGAGAAGTGCCAGTTCAGGAGGACAGGGATGCCACCAAGCACGAACCAGCAACCGATTCGGTCGATCCACGCGACGGGCGCCGTCGGCGTCGCCCTCATCGACAGCACCCCGCTCGTGCGGGAGGGGCTGTCGGCGTTGGTCCACCGAACACCGGGGCTGCGGTGGGTCGGCGCCGCCGAGAACCCCTCCGTCGGCGTGCGGTTGTGTGAACGTCTCAGACCGAACGTCGTGCTGATCGACTCGGCGCTCGACCCTCGCGGACAGCTCAGCCAGCTGCTCGGCGGCCTGCCCGAGCTCGCCGTGCTCCTGATGATCGACGACGCGCGCCGCACCACCCAGTACATCGCGAGCGCGCTCACCAATGGCGTGCGCGGGGTCATCCTCCGCTCGGCGCAGCCGCCTCAGCTCGTGAAGGCGATCCAGTCGGCGTACACCGACGGCCGCTACCTCGACTCCGCGCTCGCGCCCACCCTCGCCGCGCCCGTCGCCCGTCCCCGCCATCCGAACGGCACCCGCCAGCCGCTGTCCCAGCGGGAGCACCAGGTGCTGCAGCTGATCGCCGACGGCCTCGAGAACCAGGCCATCGCGAACGTCCTCTTCGTCTCCGTCGAGACCGTGCGGACCCACGTGAAGAGCATCCTGCGCAAGCTGTCGTCGCGCGACCGCACCCACGCGGTCGCCGTCGCGTTCCGGTCCGGGGTCCTGAACATCGAGGAGGCGGTGCCGCACTCGCGGATCGGGCGGGACTGAAGGCGCGTGACGCGCCCCACACGCACGCCTCCCACCAGGGGAGATTCACCTTGTCGAGTTCGCTTCGAGCACTTCCCTTGCCGCCCGCTACCCGCAAGTAATATCCTGATGTTACCGATGAGTAGGGATTTTCGCGGGTACGCGGAGAGCTAGGGAGCCACAAGATGGGCCACTACCAGAGCAACGTCCGAGACCTCGAGTTCAACCTCTTCGAGGTGTTCAAGATCCAGGACCGGCTCGGTAAGGGCGTGCTGGCGGAGTCCGACGAGGAGACCGCACGCGGCGTGCTCGCCGAGCTGAACAAGCTGGCGACCGGCCCGCTTGCCGAGTCGTTCGTCGACGCGGACCGCAACCCGCCGGTCTACGACCCCAAGACGTACTCCGCGACCCTGCCTGCCTCCTTCAAGAAGGCCTACCAGCAGATGTGGGACGGCGAGTGGTGGCGCCTCGGCCTCGCCAACGAGCTCGGTGGCCTCGGTCTCCCGCCGACCGTGCAGTGGGCCGCGGCCGAGCTGATGCTCGGCGCCAACCCGCCGCTGTTCATGTACATGTCCGGCCCGAACATGGCGCAGGTCCTCTACCGCAACGGCACCGAGGAGCAGAAGCACTGGGGCGAGCTCATGATCGAGCGCAACTGGGGCGCGACGATGGTGCTGACCGAGCCGGACGCCGGCTCCGACGTCGGCGCCGGGCGGACCAAGGCGATCAAGCAGGAGGACGGCTCCTGGCACATCGACGGCGTGAAGCGGTTCATCACGTCCGCCGAGCACGACCTCACCGAGAACATCGTGCACCTGGTGCTGGCGCGACCCGAGGGCAGCGGCCCGGGCACCAAGGGCCTCTCGATGTTCGTGGTGCCGAAGTTCCTGTTCGACGGGCAGACCGGTGAGCTCGGCGAGCGCAACGGCGCCTACGTCACCAACGTCGAGCACAAGATGGGCATCAAGGCGTCCACCACGTGCGAGCTGTCGCTCGGTCAGCACGACAAGCCCGCCAAGGGCTGGCTGGTCGGCGAGGTGCACAACGGCATCGCGCAGATGTTCCAGGTCATCGAGTACGCGCGGATGATGGTCGGCACCAAGGCCATCGCGACGCTGTCCACCGGCTACCTGAACGCGCTGAGCTACGCCAAGGAGCGCGTGCAGGGCGCCGACCTCACGCAGATGCTCGACAAGACCGCCCCGCGCGTGACGATCACCGCGCACCCGGACGTGCGCCGCAGCCTGATGCTGCAGAAGGCGTACGCGGAGGGGCTGCGCGCGGTGTACCTGTACACGGCGACGTTCCAGGACCAGGCGTGGACCGGCGAGGGCGACGAGGCCTCGCTGGACCTGGCCGCGCGGGTCAACGACCTGCTGCTGCCGATCGTCAAAGGCGTCGGGTCCGAGCGGGCGTACGAGCAGCTGGCCCAGTCGCTCCAGACCCTCGGTGGCTCCGGCTTCCTGCAGGACTACCCGATCGAGCAGTACATCCGCGACTCGAAGATCGACTCGCTGTACGAGGGCACGACCGCCATCCAGTCGCTGGACTTCTTCTTCCGCAAGATCGTGCGGGACAAGGGCGCGGCGCTCACGCACGTGGCCGGCGAGATAACGGCGTTCATCGAGGCGGAGAGCGGCAACGGCCGGCTCAAGGAGTCCCGTCTGCAGCTCAAGCAGGCGCTCGAGGACGTCCAGGGCATGCTCGGCTCGCTCATCGGCTTCCTGACGAACTCGCAGAACGAGCCGCAGAGCGTCTACAAGGTCGGACAGCACAGCGTGCGGCTGCTGATGGCCGTCGGTGACCTGCTGATCGGCTGGCTGCTGCAGCGGCAGGCGGAGATCGCCATCGCGCGGCTCGACGAGGGCGTGTCCGCGAAGGACAAGGCGTTCTACGACGGCAAGATCGCGGTCGCGGCGTTCTTCGCGAAGAACGTGCTGCCGGAGCTGTCCGCCGGCCGCAAGATCGTCGAGGCGGCCGACAACACGTTGATGGAGCTGGACGAAGCCGCGTTCTGAGGCCGCCGGACGACGGTGACGTTCCGATTACGACCGAGGTGTGAGCGATCACGATCGGTGGTACTGCTTGGCCATCACACCGTTTGGCTGAGGAGCAGCTATGTGGTCATTCAGCGCAATCATCGGCCTACTCATCGCCGGCATCATTCTCGGCATACTCGGACGGGTTCTCGCCCCCGGTGACCAGAACATCCCGTTCTGGCTGACCATCCTCGCGGGCATCGTCGGCGCGCTCGTCGGCAACCTGATCGCGGGGTGGACGGGCGTCGCGGAAACCGACGGTTTCGACTGGTGGCGGCACATCTTCCAGGTCGTCGCAGCGGTGATCGCCGTGGTCCTGGCAGCGTCGCTGTACCCGAAGGCCCGCGCACACGCGTAGTTCCTCGACGACCGCCGGGTTCGGACCGCCACCACCGTCTGAGCCCGGCGGTCCCATGTCGTGAGGGAGCCGCCAGCACCTAACCTGGCGGCGGCACCGCACACACGATCTTGGGCTGCGGGTTGTAGCGGACCGAACGAGTGGTCCGGCTGACCTCACGCCCGGTGCCCACCTCACGGATGATCCGAGTGTCGGACGTGGTGAATCCCGGGGCACCGTTGCCCGCGTGGCAGTTCTCGGCCGGACCCGCCTTCTCCTGCGGCTCGGTCGGGTTGGAGCGGCCGCCGGTCACCGACTCGACCTCGTACTTCTTCGTGCCCCACAGCTTCACGGTGATCGAGGACGACGTCCAGATCGTCTGGATGGCCACCCCGGTCTCCGCCTCGTTGGTGAACTTCAGGTCGATCACGCTGCTGCCGTCGTGGTTCTGGAAGACGGTCGCCTCGCGGGCCGCCGGGTAGCGGCTGATGTAGTAGCTGTGCTCCTTGTGCCCGGCGTCCTTCATCGCGGCGAAGTACGCCGCGTTGTACAGCGTCGTGGCGAACTGGGAGATGCCGCCGCCGACCTCGCGGGCCGGTGCGCCTTCCTTGATCGCACCCGCCTCGACGTAACCCTGCGCCGTGGTGCGCGGGCCGGTGTGGCCGTTGAGGCTGAACGTCGCGCCCGGCGCCACGATCGCGCCGTCGACCTCGGCGGCCACCGTGCGGATGTTCACGCCGGAGTCGGCGGCGAAGCCCTTGGTGGTGAACTCGCCGATGACCTCCTTGATGCCGAGCTTGTTCGCGGCGTCGGTAGTCACCTTCGCGGGCTTCGGCGCGTACTCCGCCTTGATCTCCCGGCTGTCGGTCTTCTTCAGGATGTCCATCAGCGGGGTCAGGCTCTTGCCCCAGTCGACGCCCTTGCCGTCGACCGACGGCTCGACCGTGGGCGCGCCGGAGCTGAACACGATCTGCGCGTCCTTGCCCTCGATCTCGGTGGACGCCAGCTGCGGCTGGAGCGCCGCGACGAGTTGGTTCTGGTCGACCGTGACGCTCAGCCCGCCCTTGTCGGCCGGCTTGAAGATCAGCGAGCTCGCGATGACCTCTGGTGTGAGCGTGGCGTCCTTGGCCTCGCCGTGGATGACGACCGGACCCGCCACCGCGGGCTTCGCCAGCTCGTCGACGGCCTTCCGCACGCCCGCCGCGGTGGTCTTCACCTTGGCGATCTCCACCGGCAGCGCGACCGTCTCGCCCGTGGCCCAGCCGTCCACCACGGCCTTGCCGGCACCGGCCGCGTCGAGCTTCTGACCGGGCTTCGGGTCGACCGCGATCGGGGTGAGCCCCTCGAACTTGATGCCGCCCTCCGCCGGGGCGCGGTCGATCTTCGGGCGCAGCGCCTCGACGGCCGCCTTCAGCTTGGCGTCGTCGGTGGTGCTCGCGACGCCGACCTCGCGGGAGCTGAACAGCGAGGTCAGGCGGGTGATCGGGTTGAGCGGCTGCTCGCCGGCCTGGTCAAGCGTCGTCCGCCAGTCGATCGCCAGGCCGGACTTGGCCGGGTCGAGGGTGGCGTCGACGTCGCCGCCGCGCAGCTTGACGGGCTCGGACAGCCGGGGCTCGATCTCGTCGCGCAGGATCCGCTCGGCGTCGGCGTGCGACTCGCCGCCGACATCGACGCCGGCGATCGTGACGCCGCGCGGCACCTCACCGTTGCTGAGCAAGAGATCGACGCCGTAGAGCACGACCAGGACGCCGAACACCGCGGCGGCGATGAAGCCGGCCTTGCGGAGCCGCTTGCTCTTGTCGCCGGGTTCCTCGGCGGCCGGCGTGGACTCGGCCGCGATCTTGACGGTCTGCTCGTCGCCGGGGGTGCGCTCGATCGGGGTGAGCACGTCCGTCTGCTCGGCGTGCGACTCCGGCCACTGGTACTCCACGACTTGCCTTCCCCTAGAGGTACAAACCCGTGCCTTGCTCGATCCGCTCGCTGGCGATGGCGTGCAGGTCGCGCTCGCGAATCACCAGGTAGGTCTGCCCCTGGACCTCCACCTCGAACTGGTCGTCGGGGTTGAACAGCACGCGGTCGGCCACTTTGACATTGCGCACGTTCGTGCCGACCCCGAGCACATCGCCCCAGGCCAGCCGCCGTGCCATCTGCGCGGTAGCCGGGATGACGATGCCACCTGTGCTGCGCCGTTCCCCTTCCTCGGGAGTGAGCTGCACGAGCACCCGGTCGTGCAGCATCTGAATCTCGAGTTTGAGTTCTGGCACCGAGGAATGGTAACTGCCGGCTCTCAGCTAACCGCGTGCCGCCTCCGCCGCCGACTTGAGCTGCCGCAGCGTGCGCTCCATGTTGCGCTGGTTGTGTTCCGCACGGTCGCCGATGCCGGTGATGAGGATGGTTAACGGCCGGAACCAGGACGGCCTGCGGTCCCACGTGTGCTCCGCGACCCGGCAGCCGCCGTCGGTCGGCTCGATGTCGTACTGCCAGCGGGCCACCGGGATGCCGGCGACCGAGGAGACCTCGAACGCGAACCGCCTGCCCGGCTCGGCGTCGGTCACCTTCGCGGTGGTCGTCCAGCGGCGCCACGTCCGCTTGTTGTGCCCGCGGAACCGGGCGCCGACGGCGGGCTCCCGCGCACCGCCGAGCCAACTCCCACGCTCGAACTCCACGGCGACCCTCGACATCCCGGGCAGGTCGCTGACCAGCGCGTACACCGCCTCCGGCGACGCGTTGACCTCGGTGTGCGCGGATGCGCTCGGCTTGCTCATCGATCCTCCCGGTCGATCGGCGACGACCGTGCGTCGCTGTCCACGGCAAGTATTGAACGGCCGCGGGCGGGGTCGCCATGCCGAGTCCGAGCGAATGGGACTTTCGCTCGGACAGGTCGGCGGTGGGTTGTCAAGGTCGCCGCCGGGAGCGCCGACGAACCAGCCATGACTCAACGCAGCCCGGTCCACGAGCTAGGTGGACGACCTCCGCAGCATGCGTGTGACACCGGCCGCCACCGTCGTCGCCAGAATCCAGCCGGCGGCCACCAGACCCGCCGAGATCCACTGCGACGCACCCGCGAAGTGCCAGCGGTTCTTGTGGCCGAAGTCGACGATCGGCACCAGGTGGTCGATCGTGTAGAGCAGCGGGTTCCACACGAGGTGGTCGTCCGCGTTGGCCTCCACCGGCGTCGGCTGCATCATGAACCACACGGTGCCGCCCACCAGCAGCGCGAGCAGCCACAGCAGCGCGCGCATCGGGCGGTAGCCGTAGCCGACCATCCACCGCTGCAACCAGCTCCACAGCAGCACCGGCGGACCGAGGAACCGGTAGCCGTCGGCGAGTGCCGCGTAGCGCCAGCGCTGCTTCTCGATCAGGACCGTCGACGCGTGCTCCTCGTTCCCGCTCGCCCGCAGCATCGACGAGAACTGGTCGTACGGGCCGGGCCGGTAGATGTCGCCCATCGCGTTGCGCAACAGGCGGAGGCGATGCCTGATCTGGTCGTCGTCGTCCAGCTCGATGGGGTCGGCGAGGGCGTCGTAGCGGAAGTCGTCGAGCTCGATGTGGCCGGTGGCGTCCCAGAACTTCTCGTTGTCGGCGAGCGACGCGCACCTCGCGTGTCGCAGGTTCACCTTCCCCCGTGGCGGGGAGGCCACCTCGACTCGCAGCTCCTGGGTGATCAGCCCGAAGGCGTTGATCGCGGTCTCGTTCAGCCGGTCGCCGAGCTCGGCGCCCTGAAAGTTGGTCTGCCGGCCGATCTCCGCCCGCCTGATCCGGATCTCGCCGTGCGCGGAGAACGGCTTGTGGTCTCCCTTGGCGCACACCAGGTCTCGGCCGATCTGCGTGACCCGCAGGTCCACCGACGGCTTCAGCGACTGGTCCCGGCGGTACCGGCCGGGATTGATGATGCGGCTGGCGCGCAGGTCCAGGTTCGCGCCGATGTTGGCCTCGGGCAACAGGATCGAGCCGAACACGAGGACACCGCGGGCGTCCAGGTTGCCGCCCGTGGTGAACCGCCTGCCCTCCACGACGTCGCCGCCGCGGTTGGACAGAACAGACCCGTCCAGCACCACGCTGCCGCGCGCGTTCACGTCCACCATGCGCATCTGCCCGGCGATCCGCGTGTCGCGGGCGTCGATGCCGCCGCCGATCTCGGTGCCGTCGAGGTGCAGCGCCCGGTAGCGGTAGCGGCCGGGCAGGTCCTTGCCGGTGCGCTCCTCGAACGGTTCGCGACCTTCGGACATGTCGATGGTCGTGCCGGAGAGCCGCAGCGAGCCGCCGATGCGCGCGTTGACGATCCGGAGCGTGCCGGTGCTCTCCAGGCGCTCGTCGAGGTTGACGTTCCCGGAGACCTGCATGCGGTCGGCGATCAGCGTCGCCCTCGGGTCGAAGAAACGCTGGGTGCGGCCGTCGTAGTAGTCCTCGGCGGCCGGGGTCAGCAGGGCGCCGCGCAGCGAGAAGTCGCTGTCGACGCGGGCGCTGGGCAGAAACAGCCTGCCGATGGACTGGAAGCGGCGCTTGCTCGTGGAGACGCACTGCAGGTTGCCGCCGACGTGCAGGCCGTTCCCGTCCAGCGCGTACCCGTCCGGGCTGTCCAGCAGCGCGCCGGCCAGGTTGACGTTGCCGCCGGTGCGCAGGCCGGGGATGCGGACCTGGCCGTGCACCTCGAGGTTCGCGGCGAGCAGCGCGCCGGAGAGCTGCAGCCGGTCGGCGTGCAGCGCGTAGCCGCCGATGTTGTCGAGCCGCGCGCCGGTCAGCTCGAGCGAGCCGCTGATCTCGCCGTCGGTGAGGTCGACCCGGCCCTGCACGCGGGTGCCGCCGATGAACCGTACGTCGTTGTCGCTGTACAGGTTCTTGCCCTCGAGCCCGGGCAGCCAACACTCGAAGAACTCGCAGCCGGCGAGCTTGGTCTGCCGCAGGTCCGGCGGCTGTTCGAACCGGCAGCGGACAAACTCCAGCAGGTGCGGGAACTCCACGGCACGCAGGTCCAGCACGCCGACGATGTACTTGTCGGCGAACCGCTTCACCGGCATGGTGGTGGCCCGCCGCCTGGCCCAGCCCGCGGCGCCCGGCTCGAACGTGAAGATCTCCCGCACGATCTCGTCGGCGCGGACCCTGGCCCACGTGGGTGGCTGCGGGTCGAACGGGTCGAGCCGTCGCCCGTTCGTCTGCACGTCGTCTGTCATCGGCACCCCCGGACCCGACACGAGCGGGGCCCGACCATCAGACGCCCCGACCTTGCGGACGGTTCCGTTCCGATCGCAAGGTGTGAACTGAAACTTGCACGAGCGGCGCGGGAGGGGTCCCGGTCAGTTCGCCTCGGGGTGCACCGGGTTGAGCACGCGCGAGAGGAAGGTCTTGGTGCGCTCTTCCTGCGGGTCGCCGATCACCTGGGCGGGCGGCCCCTGCTCGACGACGTAACCGCCGTCCATGAACAGCACCTTGTCCGCGACCTCGCGGGCGAACTGCATCTCGTGGGTGACCACGAGCATGGTCATGCCGTCGTCGGCCAGTTTCCGCATCACGCCGAGCACGTCGCCGACCAGCTCGGGGTCCAGCGCCGAGGTCGGCTCGTCGAAGAGCATCACGTCCGGGTCCATCGACAGGGCGCGGGCGATGGCCACGCGCTGCTGCTGGCCGCCGGAGAGCTGGTTTGGCAGCGAGTTCTCGCGGCCGGTGAGACCGACGCGGTCGAGGTTGGCGAGCGCCTTCTCCTCGGCCTCGGCCTGGCTGCGCTTGAGCACCTTGCGCTGCGCGACGGTCAGGTTGTTCAGCACGTTGAGGTGCGCGAACAGGTTGAACGACTGGAAGACCATACCGATCTTGGCGCGGGCCGTGTCGATGTCGACGTCGGGGTCGGTCAGCTCGATGCCGTTCACGACGACCGTGCCGCCGTTGGGCTCCTCGAGGAGGTTCACGCAGCGCAGCAGCGTGGACTTGCCGGACCCGGACGGCCCGATGACGCACACCACCTCGCCACGGGTGACGCGCAGGTCGATGCCGCGCAGCACCTCCAGGTCGCCGAACGACTTGCTGAGTCCGGTGACCTCGACCACCACCTCGTTGTCGGTCGGCTCGGTCATGACGACACCCCCAGTCCGGTCGACTCCGGTGTGCTGATCTTCTTACCTCCGGTCCGCCGCTCCAGGTACCGGGAAAGGTACGAGAGCGGGATCGTGATGATCAGGTAGCAGAGGCCGGCGACCAGCACCGGGGTGAGGCTGCGCGACTCGTTCAGGGCCACTCGGCCGAACTGGGTCAGCTCGTACTCGGTGACCGACGCGCCGAGGAACAGCGCCAGCGAGGAGTCCTTGGTGAGCAGGATCAGCTCGTTGGTCAGGGGCGGCAGGATGATCTTGAACGCCTGCGGGATGACGATGGTGACCATGGTTCGGCCCGGCGACATGCCGAGCGAGCGGGCCGCCTCGACCTGGCCGCGCGGCACCGCCTGGATGCCGGCACGCAGCGTCTCGGCCATGTAGGCGGAGGCGACGATGCCGAGCGCGATCATCAGCGCGACGTACTTGTCGAGGAACGTGCCGAAGGCCAGCGGCACGCCGGTGCCGACGGCCAGGATGACCAGCAGGGCGGGCAGGCCGCGGAAGAACTCGATGTAGAGGCCGGAGATCCAGCGGTAGACCCGCACGGTCGACAGCCGCATCAGCGCCAGCACGAGCGCGATCGCCAACCCGAACCCGAACCCGAGAGCGGTGTAGATGACCGTGTTGAACAGCCCGACCGTGATCACCTCGGGGAACATTCCCTTGGCGACCTCAAGGTCGAAGAAGGTGCTGCGGATCTTGCCCCAGTTGGCAGTGAACGCCAGCACCAGGATGAGGGCTACGAGAATTCCGTACTGCACCAAGCGAACGACTTTCGCCCGCTTGCGTTTCGACATGGCCATCGGACACTCCTCGAGAACGGACCGTTACGAGCGAAGGGGCCCGCGCAAGGCAGCGCGAGCCCCTGTCGACCAGTTAGCTGGCAGCAGGCTTGGTGCCGAACCACTTCTCGTAGATCCGGTCGTAATCACCGCTCGCCTTGGTGTCCGCCAGCACCTTGTCCACGACGTCCTTCAGGGCGGTGTTGCCCTTGCGGATGCCCATGCCGTACTGCTCGCCGGTGTCGAACTCCTTCACGACCTCGAAGTCGGTCTTCTCCTTGACCCAGTCGTAGAGCACGCCGTTGTCGTTGATGCCGGCGTCGACCTGGCCGCTCTCCACCGCCGTCAACATGAGGCCGAGGTCCTCGAAGTTGATGATCTCGGCACCCTTCGCCTTCTCCTGGGCGTAGTCGTAGCCGGTGGTCGAGTTCTGGACGCCGAGCTTCTTGCCGCTGAGGTCCGTGATGTCCTCGATGCCCGAACCCTTCTTGGTGACCAGGGCCTGGGTGGCGTCGAAGTACGGGTCGGAGAAGTCGATGTTCTGCTTGCGGTCCTCGGTGATCGTCATGCCGGCCGAGGAGATGTCGCATTTGCCCGAGTTGAAGTCGGCGCCCGACTGGATGCCGTCGAACGGCGTGTCGACGACCTCCTGCTTGACCTTCAGCTCCTTGGCGACGAGGTCGACCAGGTCGATGTCGAAGCCGATGACCTTGCCGTCCTCCTCGTACTCGAACGGCTTGTAGGGCAGGCCCGTGCAGTTGGTGAGCTGGCCGTCGTTGACAAGCTCCGGACCGCCGCCACTGCCGGACGAGCTGTCGTCGCCGCAGCCGGCGAGCACCAGTGCCAACGCGGGCAGTACCGCAAATACCTTCAGCGTGGGTCGACGCGTCACGGTGTAACTCCTCGTCACTCAGGTCAAGTCGAGTGAAGGCATCCTGCCACTAGGCACCAGAGGGGCCCACCACCGATGGTGATTGTTGCGTGCTCTTAACCGATCTTCATCCGGTCGCGCTCCCTGGCCAGCCGGTCAGCAGCACCGCGACCAGAGCGGTCCACCCGGTCTGGTGTGTCGCGCCGAGTCCCTCGCCGGTGTCGCCGTCGAAGTACTCGCTGAACGTGACGTGCGCCGACCACAACGGAGAGTCACCGGCCTCGATGCGTTTGCCGTCAGCGGGACGTCTGCCGTCCGGCCCGGGCAGAAAGAGCGCGCCGAGCCGGCGGGCCAGCTCGGCGGCCGCGGCGCCGAGCGGCACGGCCGAGCCGGACCCGGTCGGCAGCTCGACCGTGAACCCGCCCCGGTGGAACGCGTCGATCGTGTGGAGCGCCTCGACCAGCAACGCGTTCGTCGGGAACCAGACCGGACCGCGCCAGTTGGAGTTGCCGCCGAACATCGGGGTGTGGGACTCGCCGGGCTCGTACCGGATCCAGTGCTGCTGGCCGGCGACGTCCACGACCAGCCCGTCCCGATGTGCGGCGGACAGCGACCGGATGCCGTGCGGCGAGAGGAACTCCGCCTCGTCGAGCATCCTGGCCAGCACGCGGCGGACCTTCGCCTCGTCGAGCAGGGACAGCAGGGCGCTGCGGTCGTCGCCGCCGCGCCAGTGGATGAACTGCCCGAACTCCGGCTGGTGGTGCAGCAGGTAGTTGAGCCGCGCCGCGAAGTGCGGCAGCTCGGCGAACACCCACGGCTCCAGCTCGGCCGTCGCGAGCAGCGGGATGAGCCCCACCATCGACCGCACCCGCACGGGCGCGGACTCGACCGAGCCGTCGCCGTGTGTGCGGGACACGAGGTCGTAGCAGAAGCCGTCCTGCTCGTCCCAGATCCCGCGCGCCGCCGACCCGAACCGCGCCGACACCTGGGCGATCGCGAGGAAGTGCTCGACGAACTTGGTCGCGACGTCCTCGTACGCCTCGTCGTGGCGGGCGAGCTCGAGCGCCATCCGCATGAGGTGCAGCGCGTAGGTGGCCATCCACGAGGTGGCGTCGGACTGTTCGAAACGCCAGCCCTCCGGCAGCCCTTCCGACCGGTTGACCGGGCCGATGTTGTCCATGCCGAGGAAGCCGCCCTCGAACAGGTAGTTCCCCTCGGGGTCCTTGCGGTTGACCCACCAGGAGAAGTTGAGCAGCAGCTTGTGGAACACCCGTGCGAGGAACACCCGGTCGCCGGTCCCGGTGCGGGCCTGCTCGGCGCGGTAGACCTGCAGCGCCGCCCACGCGTGCACCGGCGGGTTGACGTCGCCGAACTCCCATTCGTACGCCGGGAGCTGGCCGTCCGGGTGCATCATCCACTCGCGGCACATCAGCAGCAGCTGGTCCTTGGCGAACGCGGGGTCGACCATCGCGAACGGGATCATGTGGAACGCGAGGTCCCACGCCGCGAACCAGGGGTACTCCCACTCGTCCGGCATGGAGAGGACGTCGGCGACATCGAGGTGGCGCCAGTGCGCGTTGCGGGCGCCCGGCCTGGCGCGTTCCGGCGGCGACGGCGGGTTCGCGGGGTCGCCCTCGAGCCAGTGGCGCAGGCGGAAGCGGTAGATCTGCTTGGTCCAGAGCAGCCCGGCCAGCGCCTTGCGGACGACGGCCCGCTCTGCCTCGTCGCGGTCCCCGATGACGGCGTCGTAGAACTCGTCGGCCTCGCGGCGGCGCTCGTCCATGGTGTCGCGGAACGTCCGGCCGAACGCGCGCCCGTGCCCGTTGCCGGCGATCAGCCGCAGCTGAACGGTCACCGACTCGCCGGGCGCGACCTGGTCGAAGTGGTACCAGGCGGCGGCCTTCGTGCCGGGCTGCGATGCCGTGCCGCGCTCGACGACCTGGCAGGTGTCGGTCATTCCGCGCACGACGTGGTCGTCGATGCCGGCCTTCGTGTAGCGGCTCGGGTTGCGACCGCGGCCGAACAGCCCGATCTCGTCGGTCTCGTTGTCGGTGACGAGCATCGTCGGGTTGCCGCTGGCCTGCAGCGTGTACCGCCCGATGAGCGAATGCTCGGCGACGACCCGCGTCCACCCGCCGGCCGTCGACGCGATGAGCGCGGGCCGGCGCGCGTCCCGGCCCCACGACCAGGTGTTGCGGAACCACAGCTGGGGCAACAGGTCGAGCGGCTTGGGGTCGGGGCCGTGGTTGGTCGCGGTGATCTCGACACAGATGTCGTCCGGCGCGGCCTTGGCGTAGGTGACCTGGATGTCGAAGAAACGGTCGTTGGCGAGGACGCCGGTGTCGGCGAGTTCTGGCTCGCGCTCGTCGCGGCCCTTCTGTTTCGCCAGGTCACGGAGCTGTTGATAGGGGAACGCGGCCTGGGGGTAGCGGTAGACCATCCGCATCCAGGAGTGGGTGGGGGTGCCGTCGAGGACCCACCAGTGCTCCTTGACGTCCTCGCCGTGGTTGCCCTCGCCGTTGGTGAGGCCGAAGTACCGCTCCTTGAGGATGTCGTCGGCCCCGTTCCACATGGCGACACCGAAGTTGAGGAAGCCGTGCCGATCGCAGAGGCCGGCAATACCGTCTTCACCCCATCGATACGCCCGTGACCGAGCGTGTTCAAACGTGAAGTAACTCCAGGCGTCCCCGTTGGGCGAATAGTCCTCCCGGACCGTCCCCCATTGCCGAGCGGCGAGATAAGGACCCCAGAACCGCCACGGCGAGGTCATGGCTTCCGACTCGGCCAGCCTGTCGTACTCGGAAGGGTGGTCGGCGGCCATGTCGTCAATGATGCCCGGTTGCCCGAAGCCGCTCCCTCGAGTTCCGCTATGTCGTATCCTCGACTACCGAGCGCAGCCGTCGCGTGACTGACGGATGGGGGAGATCAGGGGATGAGCGGACAGCTACACCGCGACGAGAACATGTACCGGCAGCTGAACGACGTCGCGAACAGCGGCGCCGGCGAAGGGGGCTTCGCCTTCGACGAGGCGACCATGCGGTCAATCGTCACCAGCTGGCTCGACTTGGCCGTCAGCTACGCACGGTCGCGACGAAGCGCCAGGGATATGGGCACCGTCACCGGGCCCGGCTTAGACCTTGCCAGCGAAGGTCAGGCGTTGGCTGCTTCCGAGTCGGGCACGTCCTACCTCGAGTACCTCAAGCACAACGAAACCTACTGCCTGGAGCAGGCACAGCTTTTCCAGAACGCACTCGACGACTACCTCGGTGTCGAACACACCAACATCATCGAGATCAACAAGTCTGACTCTCCAGAGCCGCGGGCAGGGATTTGACGTGCACACCCGAACATCGAAACTTCTGATCAGCCTGATCGGTTTTGCCTTGCTCGGCGGATGCACCAGCACAAGCGCGGGCACACCACGTCCCACGACCGAATCAGATGGACCGACCGGTTCGGAACCGTCAACGACTTCGAGCAGCAACGTTCCAGGTGGGAACGAACTTCCCTCCGACGGCGCCCCCGACGTCGCCGATCCGCTCGATATCACCCGGTTCATACAAGACCCGTGTCAGGCGCTCACCGCGGAACAAGCCGCAGAACTCAATGTGTCACAAAAAGGCGAACCGCTTGAGGGCACCTTGGGGAATATTTGCGAATGGGCCAACAAGGAAACACGCGGTTTGGCCGACATCAGGATGCATGACAAGAACCCGCGCGGGCTGAGCGCGACCTACGCGGCCGACAAACAGGGAAAATGGGCTTTCTTCGAGCCATTGTCGCCGATAGAGGGTTTTCCCGCGGTCGCCTACGACATCACTGATGAGCGAAGCCGTGGTGAATGCGCCATCGCGATAGGTGTTTCGAACGAGATAGCGTTTGATGTCAGCTTAAGGCTGTCCGCTGACAACGTGGGGGCCAAGGATCCTTGCGAAACTGCCGCCACGGTCGCGGGAATGATGCTGCAGACCATGAAGGGGGAGAGATGACTGTGCTTGGGGGGAACTTCTTCCTGACACCGCAAGCGATTTATGAGCAGATCACCGGCGGGCCGGGCTCTGACTCACTGAATTTCGCTCAGGACGCCACGCGGACGGAGGGCGAGCAAGAGGCGAATCGTGCGCACCAGATCCTGGAACTGTCCAACAAGATCCAGGATGGCTGGCAGGGGTCGGCCGGTAAAAGCGCCTATGGTGCCGCGGCCCCGTTGGCACAGGCCGCCATCCGCGGCTCCTTGCAACTGATGCGGTCGCAGGATCTGCTGAGCCGGCAGAGCGAGTCGTTTCACGAGGCGGCCAACAATGTGCGGCCGGTGCCGCCCCGGCCGCCGGAGAATCCGCTCGACGACATGATTCCTTTCGAGACGGACTATGACCGAGAGGTCAAGGCCTACCAGTCCGACGCCCATCACAACATGGCCGTCTATCGTGGCTATGACAACGCGAGCAGCTACAACGAGACCAATATGCCGCAGGATTACACCGTCACCAACCGATCCAGTGGACCTGTTTCCGTGAAGCCGCCCGCCGACACTTTTGAGGTTGACGAGTCCGGGCCGGAGTCTGGTGATCCCGGCGGCTACCCGGGCAGTGGCGGTTATCCCGGGGGCGGGGGTCCCGGGAGCGGCGGTTATCCGGGTAGTGACGGTTATTCGGGGGGAGCTACCGGGCCTTCCGGGGTTTCTCCCGTCGGGCCGTTGCCTGGCGGGCAGCAGACCACTCCCAATGACTATCGGCCGCCTACTTCTTACCCGCCTGGGTACAACCCGTCTGTTGGGCAGCCCTCCCCGGTCTCGGGATCGGGCGGCGGGTTCGTCGGGGGCGTCCCCGGCGGGTATTCCGGTGGCGGAGCCGGCTCCAGTGGCGGGTTCGGTGGGCGCGGCGGCGGCGCCGGTGGCGGTGGCGGTGGCGGTGCTGCCGGTGGACCTGGTGCTCGCGGGTTCGGACCCGGCGCTGGTCCCGGCGTGGGAGCCGGCGCCCTTGCGGCAGAAGAAGCCGCCGCGCGGCGCGCCGCGCAGGCCGCGCGGCGCGCCGCGCAGGCCGCCGGCGGGCGGCCCGGGGCGGGGCCCATGGGCGGCGCGCCGATGGGCGGAGGCCGCGGCAAGGACGACGAGGACGCCGAGCACGAACGGAAGTACCTCATCGAGTCCGACGCGGAAGACACCTTCGGCAGTGACGTCCTCACCGCACCACAGGTCATCGGCGACGACGAGTATGAGGACTGATGCGGGCCGGGCGTGCGGTTGAGCTCAACGTCTTTCCCCTGCTCAGCCTGATTCAGAAAGAGAACCTCGGCGAGTCGCACGCCATCTTCGCCGGTGGCGAGCGTTATGTCTCCCCTCGGTTCGCCGACGAGGCGGAGCGGGCGCTTCGGCAGGATCTCGCCGACTCCGGGCTCGGGGAGGCCGGGGACTACCGGGCGTTTCTCGACTCCCTCGCGGTCGTTCAGCGGGCCAGCATCGAGTACTACGGCTGGGTCACCACCACCGACGAGTCCTACGCCGTGCTCGCCGCTGTCTCCGGGCGGCTCGCCGTCACCGTCGTTCGGGCCGGGGAGCGGGTGCTCTTCGAGCGTGCCGACCCCGATCGGCCGCTCGACGGGCTCGTCTATCGGCTGCCGGCCGCCGTTCCCGGGCGAGGGGACCCCATTTCCGTCAGTGCCAACGACTTCAGCTCTCCTCGAGGTCGCACCGAGGGCAGTGTGATGCGGCGGTCCGTCGCCGCTGCGCCGGAAGGAGCTCGGCGGCTCGACGCCCTGCTCAAGGCGCCTCGGCTCGCCATCGCCAAGCTCTACGCCGCCAAGCGGGACGCCGGTGGCGCCCGGCACCGGTCGCCACAGTGGGTCACCGTGCTCGACACCGCGGACGGGGGCCGGTGGCTCATGCACGCCACCCAGGCCCGCGGTGAGCGGTGGATCAACGCGGTTCCCGGGACGCCACCGGCCATCGCCGGCAAGTTGATCGAGCTGGGTGCCTCCGCGCGATGACCACCATGATCGACACAGACCGGTTTCTCGGCTGCGTCCTCGGCGGGGCCGTGGGGGACGCGCTCGGGGCGCCCGTCGAGTTCTACACGATCGAGACGATTCGGCGGACGTTCGGTCCGAGCGGCACCACCGGCTACGCCGACGAGTACGGGGGCCGCGGCACCATCACCGACGACACCCAGATGACCCTGTTCACGCTCGAAGGGCTGATTCGCGGGCACCGCGGCGAGCACGCCGACCTGTTCGGGCCCATGCAGCACGCCTACCAGCGGTGGTTCTTCACCCAGGGGTTGGTCGACAGCTGGGCGGCCGCGGGCGGGGTGTTCGCGACCGAGCCCGAGCCGGACGGATGGCTGGTCACCGAGCGTGAGCTGTTCAGCCCCCGGTCACCCGGCAAGACGGTGATCGCCGCGTTGCGGTCGTTCGCCAAGGGCGGCGCGCGGGGGTCGTTCGCCAACCGGCTCAACAAGTCGAAGGGGTGCGGGGCCGTGATGCGGGCCGCGCCGTTCGCGTTGCTCGGCGAGGACGGGTTCGCGTTCGCCGCCGGCGCCGGGCTGCTCACCCACGGGGACCCGAGCGGCTACCTGTCCGGCGGGGCGCTCGCGCACCTCGTCCACCTGCTGTTGCAGGGCGCCGACCTGCGGGAAGCGGTGGCCGCCACGCGCGCCAAGCTGCACGACTGGGACGGGCACGAAGAACAGGTCGCCGCGCTGGACGCCGCGGTCGAGCTGGCCGGGCACCGGCCGACGCCGGAGGAGATCGAGGCGACGCTCGGCGGCGGGTGGCGCGGGGAGCAGGCGCTCGCGATCTCCGTGTGCGTCGCGCTGGTCGCCGAGGACCTGCGGGACGGGCTGCTGCTGGCCGTCAACCACTCCGGCGACAGCGACTCGACCGGCGCGATCTGCGGCAACATCCTCGGCGCCATCCACGGCACGGCCGCGATCCCGGCCGAGTGGCTCGCCGAGCTGGAGCTGCGGGACGTCATCGAACGGGTGACCGGGGACGCGATCGCCGAGTTCGGCTACCTGCCCCCGAACTGGGGCGACCGCTACCCGGCCTGGTGAGCGCGGTGGCCTCCGGCCCCCGGGTTCCACGCTACGGCAGACCACCGACAGTTCTGGCGGCTCGGAGCTGGTTGTCCACCGGCGGGCGTCAGTCCGACTGGTTCGCCGCGTGTGCGTTCAGCAGTAGCGCCACCGCTTCCGTCACGCGCTTCGCGTGGCCCACGTGCAGCCACTCGTCCGGGACGTGGGCGTTGCTGTCCATCGCGAGGGCGCCCGTCACCACGAACTGCGACGACGGGTACGCCTGCGCCAGCATCGCCATGAACGGGATCGAGCCGCCCAACCTCGTGGTCAGCCACGGGTTTCCGCCGAACACCGACTCGCTCAGGGAGTCCAGCGCGGTCTGCAGCCACGGCGCGAGCACCGGCGCGTTCCAGCCGGGGCCGGTCTCCGAGCGGGACACCGTCACGTGCGCGCCATAGGGCACATCCGTCGTCAACACGCGGTGCACCGCGTCGAGCGCGGTCTGCGGGTCGGCCGACGGGGGCAGGCGGAAGCTCAGCGTGAGGGTCGTGGACGGGCGCAGCACGTTGCCCGCGTCCTCCGGGAGCGGCAGACCAGCGCCGCCGATGATCGACAGCGTCGGGCGCCACGAGTTGTTCATCAGCAGCTCGAAGTCGTCGTCCGACACCGGCGACATCCCGGACAGCAGCGGGAAGACCGACTTGGCCGCGCCGGGCGCGAGGTCGGCCATCGCCTTCATCTCCGCCACCCGGTCGGCCGGGGTCTCGCCGTGCAGCTCCGGCAGGAGGATCTCGCCGGTGGCCGAGTCCTCGATGCGGTCGAGCAGCCGGCGCATGATCCGGAACGAGCTCGGCACCACGCCGCTGGCGAGGCCGGAGTGCTGTCCCGACTCGAGGACCCGCACGGTCACGGTCGTCGACACCAGCCCGCGCAGGGACGTGGTCAGCCACAGCCGCTCGTAGTCCTGGCCGCCCGAGTCGAGGCACACAACCAGCGAGACGTCGCCGAGCCGGCCGGAGTACTCCGCCAGGTACGCCGGCAGGTCGGGACTGCCCGACTCCTCAGCGGTCTCCAGCAGCACGACGCACCGCGCGTGCCGACCGCCGCCGGCCCGCACCGCCTCGATCGCCGCCGTCGCCGCGTAGCCCGAGTAGCCGTCGTCGGCCGAACCGCGCCCGTACAGGCGTTCGCCGCGCAGGACCGGCGTCCACGGGCCGAGGCCCTCGCCCCAGGCGTCGACCGGCGGCTGCTTGTCCAGGTGGCCGTACAGCAGCACGGTGCCGCCGTCCTCTGGCATGCCGTCGGAGGCGGGGACGTCCATGAGCAGCACCGGCGTCCGGCCGGGCAGCCGCAGGATCTCGACCGTCGCGCCGGGGAGGTCGCGGGCCTCAAGCCAGCCACGGACGTGCTCGGCCGCCGCGTCGAGGTGGCCGGAGGCCGCCCAGTCCTCGTCGAACACGACCGACACGGCGGGGATCTTCACCAGGTCGGACAGGCTCGGCAGGATCTCCGCGTCCCATGTCCGACCGACCGTTGTGCGTAGCTGTGCGTTGTCCACCCCAGCGATACTGCCAGCTACCAGGCGTCCCGCAGCACCGACCGCTCCACGTCGACCGGCGGCGGCTCCTCCTCCCGGGGCGTCATCGCGGCCACGGCCTCGGCGATGATCTCGTCCGCCGTGCGGACGGCGGCGTGCAACGCGTCCTCCGCCGCCTGGACTCGCGCGTCCCGCCAACCCGTCATCCAGGCAGCGTAGTTCGACTAGGGCATTTGTTGAGCGAGCCCGACTAACATCGGCGTGACGCAGATCACTCGACCGGCTCGAGTGTGCGCCCCGGCGCCGGACGACACCCCGGCGAGCACGGGAGCCACCCGCACGCCGGCCACGGGACGCCCGCTCTGAGCTGCCGTGTTCACTGCTCGCCAGGAGGTGGTCACGCTTCACCCGAATGCCTCGCACTGACGCCCTAATGTCGGTTGTCCTACAGTTTCCGCAGCTCAGCGCATCACGGACAGAGAGAAGCCGACGTTCGTACCTCACCGGATCGAGCTAACGCGTGCCAGGATGGACCCCTGAAACCGTCAGTGTCCGCGGCGGCCCGAACCACCCCCTACCCGGGCTGGTGACCGCCGGTGACGCGGCCGCGCGCGGACGCCACAAGCGAACGCCCGGCGTCGACAACATAGGAGAACGCATGTCGTCCCCAGAACAGTGGACGCACCCGGAACCCGGGGTCGGACCGGCCGCCACCGCGGCAACGCCGACCGCAGAGCAGGTGATCGCGGGATTGCGCGCAACAAGCGAGGGTGGCCCGGAGCTCGTGCAGCTCCTCACGCCGGAAGGCGAGCGGGTCCCCAACCCCGACTGGGATCCCTACGTGGCCGACGTCACCGCACAGGACCTGCGCAACCTGTACCGCGACATGGTCCTCACCCGGCGGATCGACCGTGAGGCCAACGCGCTGCAACGCCAGGGCCAGCTCGGCATCTGGGTGCCGCTGCTCGGTCAGGAGGCCGCGCAGATCGGCTCCGGCCGCGCGCTGCGGGCCAACGACATGGCCTTCCCCAGCTACCGCGAGCACGGCGTCGCCTGGTGCCGAGGTGTGCACCCGACCGACCTGCTCGGCATCTTCCGCGGCACCGACCACGGCTCGTGGGACTCGCAGGAGAAGCGGTTCCACCCGTACACGATCGTCATCGGCAACCAGGTGCTCAACGCCGCCGGTTACGCCATGGGCCAGCGCTTCGAGGGCAAGGTCGGCGACGACGACGGCGAGGCCACGATCTGCTACTTCGGCGACGGCGCCACCTCCCAGGGCGACGTGCACGAGGGCTTCGTGTGGGCCTCTGTCTACGACGCTCCGCTCGTGTTCTTCTGCCAGAACAACCAGTGGGCGATCTCCGAGCCGACCGAACGCCAGTCCCGGCTGCCGCTCTACCAGCGCGCCCGCGGCTACGGCTTCCCCGGCATCCGCGTCGACGGCAACGACGTCCTCGCGACGCTCGCGGTGTCCCGCTGGGCGCTCGACGAGTGCCGCCACGGCAACGGCCCGGTCCTGATCGAGGCGTTCACCTACCGGATGGACGCCCACACCACGACCGACGACCCCACGCGCTACCGCCTCTCCGACGAGCTCGAGGCGTGGAAGCTGAAGGACCCGATCGAGCGGGTCCGGGTCAACCTGGTCCGGCACGAGCACGCCGACCACGACTTCTTCGACTCGGTCCAGGCCGACTCGGACCAGCTCGCCGCCGAGCTGCGCGAGTTCTGCGTCAACATGCCCGACCCGCCGAAGGGGCGGATGTTCTCCGAGGTCTACGAGGACGGCAGCGCCACGCTGGACGCCCAGCGCGACTCCTACCTCGACTACGCCGCCGGCTTCGCGGAGCGAACAGTCGGACACAGCGCAGGAGGTGAGCACTGATGGCGACCCCCGTGATGAACGCGGCCACCAGCGAGAAGAAGGCCAACACCCAGACCGTCACGCTCGGCAAGAGCCTCAACATGGGCCTGCGCGCGGCGATGGAGGCCGACCCGAAGGTCATCATCATGGGCGAGGACGTCGGCAAGCTCGGCGGCGTCTTCCGCATCACCGACGGCCTGCAGAAGGACTTCGGCGAGCAGCGCGTGCTCGACACCCCGCTCGCCGAGTCGGGCATCATCGGCACCGCCGTGGGCCTCGCGATCCGCGGCTTCCGGCCGGTGTGCGAGATCCAGTTCGACGGCTTCATCTTCCCCGCGTTCGACCAGATCGTGTCGCAGGTCGCGAAGCTGCACTTCCGCACGCAGGGCCGGGTCCGCCTGCCCCTGGTGATCCGGGTGCCGTTCGGCGGCGGGATCGGCGCGGTCGAGCACCACTCGGAGTCGCCGGAGTCGTACTTCGCGCACACCGCGGGCCTCAAGGTCGTCTCCTGCTCGAACCCGGTCGACGCCTACTGGATGATCCAGCAGGCCATCCGGTGCGACGACCCGGTCCTGTTCTTCGAGCCGAAACGGCGCTACTACGAGAAGGCCGAGCTGGACCTCGACGCGACGCCGGAGCCGCTGTTCGCCTCCCGGGTGCTGCGCCGCGGCACGGCCGCGACGCTCGTGACGTACGGGCCCATGGTCAAGACCTGCCTCGAGTCGGCGGCCGCGGCAGCGGAGGAGGGCAAGGAGCTCGAGGTCATCGACCTACGCGCGCTGTCGCCCATGGACCTCACGCCGGTGTTCGAGTCGGTGCGCCGCACCGGGCACCTCGTGGTCGTCAGCGAGGCGCCGTCCGAGGCGTCGCTGACGTCCGAGGTCGCCGCCCGGGTGCAGGAGGAGTGCTTCTACTCGTTGGAGGCGCCGGTCCTGCGGGTCACGGGCTTCGACACGCCCTACCCGCCGTCGAAGCTCGAGGAGGACTTCCTCCCCGACCTCGACCGGGTGCTGGACGCCGTCGACCGCTCGCTGGGGTGGTGAGGAATGCCTGACTTCAAGGTCTTCCCCCTGCCCGACACCGCGGAGGGCCTGGTCGACGCCGAGATCCTGACCTGGCACGTCAAGCCGGGCGACGAGGTCACGGTCAACCAGATCATCGTCGAGATCGAGACGGCCAAGGCCGCGGTCGAGCTGCCGTGCCCGTGGGCCGGCGTCGTGACCGAGCTGCACGCCCAGACCGGCCAGACGGTCAACGTCGGCGAGCCGATAGTCACGATCGACGTCGACCCGGGCGGTACCGCCGCGCCGGCGGCCGCACCCGCTCCCGCCGCGGAGAGCAACGGGCAGGCCATGCTCGTCGGCTATGGCCCGAAGACGGCGACCACCAAGCGCAGGCCGCGGAAGGGCGCGGCGGCGCCGGTCGCCGCGGCGACGGCCCGGCCCGCGGTGGTCGAGCCGGAGCCGATCGCCGTGCCGGACTCGCCGGCCGCACTGTTGGAGCCGGGTGGGCTGGTGCCGCTCGCGAAGCCGCCGGTGCGCAAGCTCGCCAAGGATCTCGGTGTCGACCTGCGGTCGCTCGCCGGGACCGGGGTGATCACCCGCGAGGACGTGCGGCGTGCGGCCGAGGTGCCGGCGGACGTGTCACCACCTGCCGCGGTGGGCGATGGCGAACGCAGGATGCCCGTCAAGGGCGTGCGCAAGATGACCGCGCAGGCCATGGTCGACAGCGCGTTCACGGCGCCGCACGTCACGGAGTTCCTGACCGTCGACGTCACGCCGATGATGGAGCTGCGGGCCCGGCTGAAGACGCACCCCGCGTTCCGGGACGTCAAGATCACGCCGCTGACGTTCGCCGCGAAGGCCGTGTGCCTCGCCGCGAAGCGGACCCCGGACATCAACGCGGTCTGGGCCGGCACGGAGATCGTCTACAAGGACTACGTGCACCTCGGGATCGCGGCGGCCACGCCGCGCGGCCTGATCGTGCCGAAGGTCCGCAACGCCGAGTCGCTGTCCCTGCACGACCTCGCGGTGGCGCTCGAACAGCTGACGCTGACCGCGCGGGACGGCAAGGCGCCGCCCGCCGACATGGTCAACGGCACGTTCACGATCACCAACGTCGGCGTCTTCGGCGTCGACACCGGCACGCCGATCATCAACCCCGGCGAGTCCGCGATCCTGGCGCTCGGCGCGATCAAGGACATGCCGTGGGTGGTCGACGGTGAGATCAAGGTGCGGAAGGTGTGCCAGCTGTCGCTGAGCTTCGACCACCGGGTCGTCGACGGCCAGCAGGGCTCGCAGTTCCTCGCGGACGTCGGCGCGATCATGTCCGACCCCGCGATGGCGATCACGTACTGACGAGTTCTTCCGCTTCTTCTGGGTCGTCGTCGGGCCAGTACTCCGGCTCGGCGTCGACCCAGATGAGGCGGGCGTCCATGCCCACGTTCAGCAGTTCGAGCAGGTCGGCCGCGGTGCGGAAACGGCCGGTGACGCGGATCGCCGGCAGGTAGGCGAAAACGTGGTCCGGCATCGCGAGACCCCAACCGAGCACACCGGCGTCCGAACCGTCTGGTTCTATGGCCAAAACGGCGAAGCGGGCGCAGGGATAGTGACCGGCCCACTCGGTGAAAACGGCAATGCAGTCCTCGGCTGTCATGCCAATATGCTCACAGAGCTGGCATGTGTTTCAGAGTCTGAAACAACCACTCATTCGTGTAATTCCGGCCTTGGCGTTCCCCTGATCTGATTGCCGTATGGCTGACAAACACAGTGCCTCAAGGATGCGAGCCCTCGCCGCCGCGTTGCGCGACCTGCGTAAACGCGCAGGCATGACCACCCGCGAGGCCGCTGAGCGAATAAGCATCTCACCGGCGAGCCTGAATCGGACTGAGCACGGAACCCGGATGCCCAGCATTGAGGAGGTGTCCGCTCTGCTGATCGTCTACAGCGCGACACCGGTGGAGCGCGAGAAGATCCTCAACCTGGTACGAGCCGCGAACCCGGCGGGCTGGTGGGAAACCGGTGGCAGCGCACTCCCGAAGCAACTGCCCACACTGATCACCTTCGAATCGCAGGCCGACCGCATCGTCCACTACCAACCGCTGGTGGTGCCCGGCTTGTTGCAGACCCACGCCTACATGCGTGCGCTGATGGAAAGCAGCAACGTGGCACCCGACGACACTGAGGGGCGAGTCGCGGCTCGCGCCGGCCGCCAGACCGTGCTGACCCGCAAGAACGCACCCAGCTACCTGGCGATCATCGATGAGTCGGCGTTGCGCCGTACGTTCGGCGGCCACGCCGCGATGGCGGACCAGATCAGCCACATCCTCAAGGTCGGCGAGCGACCCAACGTCACGGTGCGGGTGATCCCGTTCAGTCGCGGCGGCTACCCGATCTACGCCCCGTACGTGTTGATGCAGTTCAACGGGGCTCGGGACATCGTCTACCTGGAACACAAGCAGGTCGCCGGGTTTCTGGACGAACCAGACGACACCGCTCCGTTTCAGCCACTGACCGATACGCTCAACGCGGTGGCGCTTGACGCCGCTGCCACCTTTGAGTTTCTGTCTCAGTTGATGTTCGACTATGCAAGGAAGTGAAACAGACCCATGGAGTGGCGGAAGTCCAGTTTCAGCTCAGACGGTGAAGCATGCGTCGAGGTCGCATACTCCGCGGAACCCATGGTCGGCATCCGGGACTCCAAGAATCCGGACGGCGGCCAACTGGCCGTTCCGGCGGATGTGTTGCGTCAGCTCACCGAAGGATGTCCAGCGCTCCGCCCGTGACACCGGTGGCGAGATCGATGGCCGCCGTGGTCACGCCGTAGCCGAGGCCGACGCCGTCGGTGACCGGCTCGTCGGCGCTCGCCAGTGGCGCGAGCGCGAGCAGTACGGCGGCGGTCATGCCGGTCAGGGCGGCGAGACGACGAAGCATTTGATCCTCCACAGTGGACTAGTGACGCGACCATAGTCTTGCGGGGGCCCGAGAACCGGTTTCGTCCCTCTATTGGGTGGGCTTCGGCAGGTCGAAGTAGTTGATCAGGCCGGCCGCGAACGCGATGTCGCCCTTGACCTTCACCTTGCCCCGGACGAACAGCATCGCCACGTTGACGCTGCCGGTCACCGCGCGGAGGAAGTCGGTGGGGCCGAGGGTGAGCGTCACGCGGGCGTCGGCCGTCGGGTCCGGGCCGGACTTGCAGACGCCGCCGTCGATGACCGTCTCGAAGCGGTCGTAGCCGCCGGGGCCCGTGCCGCCCGTGAGCCGCCAGTGCACCACCGCGCGCAGAGTCGCCGCCTTCACCGGGTCGAGGTGCTCACTCATCCTGCGGAAGATCTCGCCGAACACGACCCGCCGCAGGTGCGGGTGCGACGTCAGGTGGTCGAGCTGCGTCGTCGACGCCCTGGACACGAACCAGACGAACGTGTCGGTCCGCATGGCGGCGAGCTCGATGCCGGTGCCGGCCCGGCCGAGCATGTCGAGCACGTCGATGAGTTGCACGAACTGCTCTTCGTCCAGCCGCACCGGGTCCACGGCGCGGGCGAACGCATCGACGTCGACGGTGCTCTCGACCACCGGACCGCTCAGGGCCGCCGCCTCCTGTTTCCGACGGAATCGCATGCGCCAGCTTGTCAAGCGCGCGGCATCTCGAACAGACCCATGAGGCCGGCGGCGAACGCGAGGTCGCCGCGCACCTTGAGCCGGCCGGTCATGAACAGCACGGGCGCGGACGCGTTGCCGGTGATCAGGCGCAGGAACTCGTACGGGTGCGTGGTGATCGTGACGCGTGCCTTGTCGGTCCGGTCGGTGGTGGTGCGGCACGTGCCGTCGGCGATGACCGTCTCGAAGCGGTCGTAGCCGTCGACGCCCGCGCCGTCGGTGAACCGCCAGTGGATCACCGCGTGGACGTCGGCCGCCCGCTCGGTCCGCAGGTACTCCTGCATCCGGCCGAAGATCTCGGTCAGGATCTTCGCGCGCAGCACGTCGTCGGCCAGGACCGCCCGGACCCGCTTCTCCGGGGTTTCGGCAACGAGCTTGGCAAACGTTTGCGCGTCAACCCCGCCGAGGTCGGGATCGGTCATCGTCCGGGCACCTCCATACCTACTCGCGGGTAACGCTACGTTCGACTAGGTACCCTGGCAAGGATTTGATCGAGATGCCGGGAGGATCGGTGACCGTGGAAGAGCGACGGCGGGTCAAACGACTGCCGCGCGAGGTTCGCGAGCGGCAGATCCTCGACGCCGCGGTCCGGGTGTTCTCCGAGCGTGGCTACCACAACGCGTCGATGGACGAGATCTCCGAGGTGGCCGGCGTCTCCAAACCGATGATCTACGCCTACCTCGGTTCGAAGGAGGATCTGTTCGCCGCGTGCATCCGCCGCGAGGCGGCGCAGCTACTGGAGGCCGTCACGCAGGGCGTGCCGGCCGAGCAGCCGCCGGACATGCAGCTGTGGGACGGGCTCGGCGCGTTCTTCCAGTTCGTCGGCGACAACCGCGAGAGCTGGCGGGTGCTGCACCGGCAGGCGATCTCGCAGGGCGGCCCGTTCAGCGACGAGTTGCTCGCGATGCGCAGCCGCGCGATCCGCCTCGTCGACACGCTGCTGGTCCGGGTCGCCACGAAGCAGGGCCTCGACGAGCACGCGACGGAGGCACTGGCCGCCGCGCTGGTCGGCGCGGCCGAGTCGCTGGCGGACTGGTGGCTCGACAACCCCGAGGTGCCGAGCAAGGCCGTCGCGTCGCGGCTGATGAACCTGGTGTGGATGGGTTTCGGCGACCTGGTCGAGGGCAACACCTGGCACCCGCGCGACTGACCTGCTCAGGCGGTGATCGTGCCGGTCAGGTGCGGCTTGCCGTTGCGGGCGCCGAACAGGTCGAACTGCCAGCCGTCGCCCTTCTCCCGCGCCGCGAAGCCCACCTTGGCCGGCAGCAGGATCGGCAGCTTGAACGCCACGTCGACCGTGTAGGCCGCCGGCAGCCGGCCCTCGAAGGCGGCCAGGCAGCGGGCCTTCGTCCACATGCCGTGGGCGATCGCTCGCGGGAAGCCGAACATCTTCGCCGTCAGCTTGTACAGGTGGATGGGGTTGCGGTCGCCGGAAACCTCGCCGTAGCGGCGGCCGATGTCGGCCGGGACCGACCACAGTGCGGTGGGGTCCGGCGGGGCCGACTTCCCGGGCTGTTGTTCCGACTTCTCCGGCGCGCCACCGCGGCGCAGGTACGTGCTCACGTCGGTCCACACGACCTCGCCGTCGACCAGGGCCTCGCCGACCATGTCGAACTGGCGGCCGCGCGGGTGGTCGCGCAGGTTCTCCACGTGCACGCGCAGGTCGAGCTTGTCGCCGAGGCGCAGCGGGCGGGTCTGGGTGATCCGGTTCGCGACGTGGACCGAACCGGCGAGCGGGAACGGGAAGTCGCCGTCGGACATCAGCTTGATCTGCAGCGGGTACGTGAGCATGTGCGGGTAGGTGGCCGGCAGCTCGTCGGTCAGCCGGAACTCGCAGACCCGGTTGTAGGCGGCGAGGTGCGCCGCGTCGGCCTGGACGCCGGCCAGCGTGTACACCGTGTCGGGCAGCTCGCCGCCCTTGCGCCGGAACCCGGTGAGCACGGCCTTCGGGTACAGCACCGCGAGGCGCGGCGGCGAGTGCAGCTCGGTCGTCACCATGTCACGCCCCCAGCAGGCTCTGGCCGCACACGCGCACGACGTTGCCGTTGACCGCGGCCGACGCGGGGTTCGCGTACCAGGCGATGGTCTCCGCGACGTCGACCGGCAGGCCGCCCTGCGACAGGCTGCTCATCCGCCGGCCGGCCTCCCGGATGAGCAGCGGCACGGCCGCGGTCATCTTCGTCTCGATGAAGCCCGGCGCGACCGCGTTGATCGTCGCGCCGCGTTCCGCGAGTACCGGCGCGTAGGCGTCGACCATGCCGATCACGCCCGCCTTGCTGGTCGCGTAGTTGGTCTGGCCGACGTTGCCGGCGATGCCCGCGATCGACGAGACACCGATGATCCGGCCGTTCGGCCGCAGCAGGTCGGCTTCCAGCAGCGCGTCGTTGACCGCGAGCTGACTGGACAGGTTCACGGCAAGCACCGAGTCCCAGGCGCCGTCCGTCATGTTCGCGAGCTTCTTGTCGCGGGTGATGCCGGCGTTGTGGACCACGACGTCGACGCCGCCGTGGCGTTCGCGCAGGTAGTCGACGAGCTGCGCGGGCGCGGTCGCCGCGGTGATGTCGAGCTGCAGCGCGGCGCCCTTGATCGTGTTGGCGACGTCGGACAGCTCGGCGCCCTGCGCGGGGATGTCGAGTGCGACGACGTGCGCGCCGTCGCGAGCCAGCACCGTGGCGATCGACGCGCCGATGCCCCGGGACGCACCCGTGACCAGGGCGACCTTGCCGGCGAGCGGCCGGTCCCAGTCGTCCGGCACAACGGTCTCACCACCGTGCGTGCCGACCCGGATGACCTGCGCGTCGACGAACGCGGACTTGGCCGACAGCAGGAACCGCAGCGTCGACTCGGCCGCGGCCTCGTGACCGGGCGCGACGTAGACGAGCTGCACGGTGGCGCCCCTGGTCAGTTCCTTGCCGACCGAACGGGTGAAGCCCTCGAGCGCGCGCTGCGCGACGCCGGCGCGGCCGCCCTGTGGCGGGGTGCCGAGGACGATCACCCGGCCGCACGTGTTGATGGTGCGGATGACCGGGTGGAAGAAGTCGTACAGCTCACGCAGGCGCGCCGGGTCGTCGATGTCGGTGGCGTCGAAGATCAACGCGCCGGGACGTTCGCCCTCGACCACGACGGTGTCGACTCCGAGGTTCTTCACCACGGACTGCACGGTGTCGACCATGCGGCCACCGCCGCCGACCAGCGCGGGACCGTCGAGCGCGGGCTGGTCGGGCCGGTACCGGCGCAGCGGTGTCGGGTTGGGCAGACCGAGCCGACGGACGATCTGCCGGCCGGGGCCGGACCGGGCAAACTGCTGGTAGCGGTCGGTCATGATGCTCCGCTTCTGAAGTGTTCGGGGCCTCACTCGACGCCAAGCCTACTCGCGAGTAGGTTAGGAGTGCCAGCCGGGAAGAAGTCCAGCGTGGGGATGTGATCGAGACATGGCTCGCAAGGTGGCGGTCGTCGGGGGCAACCGGATCCCGTTCGCGCGGTCGAACGGCCGGTACGCCACGGCGTCGAACCAGGACATGTTCACCGCCGCGCTCGACGGGCTGGTCAGCCGGTTCGGGCTGCAGGACGAGCGGCTCGGCGAGGTGGCCGCCGGCGCGGTCCTCAAGCACAGCAGGGACTTCAACCTGGCGCGGGAGAGTGTGCTCGGCTCGCGGCTGTCGCCGGACACGCCGGCCTATGACGTGCAGCAGGCGTGCGGCACCGGTCTGCAGGCCGTCATCCAGGTGGCGAACAAGATCGCACTGGGGCAGATCGAGTCCGGCGTGGCCGGCGGCGTCGACACCACCAGCGACGCGCCGCTCGGCGTGAACGAGGACCTGCGGCAGATCTTTCTGGAGCTGAACCGGGCCCGGTCGGTCGGCGCCCGGCTCAAGGCGCTCGCGAAGATCCGGCCGACGCAGATCGTGCCGGACATCCCGCGCAACGCCGAGCCGCGCACGGGTCTGTCGATGGGCGAGCACGCCGCGCTCACGGCGAAGGAGTGGGGCGTGAGCCGGGAGGCGCAGGACGAGCTGGCCGCCGCGTCGCACCAGAAGCTGGCCGCGGCCTACGAGCGCGGGTTCTTCGGCGACCTGCTGACCCCCTACCTCGGCCTCACCCGCGACGCGAACCTGCGCGCCGACTCGTCCGCGGACAAGCTCGCGAAGCTGAAGCCGGTGTTCGGCGGCGCCGAGGGCACCATGACCGCGGGCAACTCAACGCCGCTGACCGACGGCGCATCGACCGTGCTGCTGGCGTCGCAGGAGTGGGCGGCGCAGCGACGGCTGCCGGTGCTGGCGTACCTGACGCATTCGGAGACCGCGGCCGTCGACTACGTCCACGGGCGCGAGGGACTGCTGATGGCGCCGGCGTACGCGGTGCCGAGGATGCTCGCGCGGGCCGGGATGTCGTTGCAGGACTTCGACTTCTACGAGATCCACGAGGCGTTCGCGTCGCAGGTGCTCGCGACGCTCGCGGCGTGGGAGTCGATCGACTTCGCGAAGTCGCGGCTGGGCCTCGACGAGCCGCTCGGCGCGATCGACCGGTCTTGCCTCAACGTCAACGGCTCGTCGCTGGCGGCGGGGCACCCGTTCGCCGCGACCGGTGGCCGGATCGTGGCCACCCTGGCCAAGCTGCTGCACGAGAAGGGATCCGGTCGCGGCCTGATCTCCATCTGCGCGGCAGGTGGCCAGGGTGTCACGGCGATACTGGAAGCCGCCTAGGCCGGGACCTGCGCGTTGCTCCAGCCGAGGTAGTTGACGAAGAAGTTCTTGTTGCCGCCGTGGCCGATCGCGCCGCCGACGCTGGAGGAGTAGAAGCCGCCGTTGCCGTCGGAGATCCCGACAACGATCGCTCGACACCAGAGCGTAAGGATGGGCTTTCTCGACACGCCGTAGCGGTTTCTGGCGCAATATCGGGCTCCCGCTAGATACCTCGATACTGTTCAATCGTGGATCCGGTGCGCAATCCCTTCGCCCCGGGCGCCGGCCAGCGCCCTCCCGAGTTAGCCGGCCGGGAGAAGGAGGTCGCCGCCTTCGACGTGGTGCTCGAGCGCGTCGCGCGCGGGCGGCCGGAGCGCAGTCTGGTGCTGACCGGGTTGCGTGGCGTCGGCAAGACCGTGTTGCTCGGCGAGCTGCGGTCGATGGCCGTTCGCCGCGGGTGGGGCGCCGGCAAGATCGAGGCGCGGCCCGACGCCGGACTGCGGCGGCCGCTGTCGGCCGCCCTGCATCGCGCCGTCCGGGACCTCGCCGTGCGGCACCGTGCGCCGGACCGGGTCGAGCAGGTGCTCGGGGTGCTGAAGGCGTTCGCGTTGCGGGCCAGCCCAAGCGACTCGAAGCTGCGCGACCGCTGGCAGCCGGGCATCGACGTGCCGCCGACCCAGGGCCGCGCCGACTCCGGCGACATCGAGATCGACCTGGTGGAGCTGTTCACCGACGTCGCCGAGCTGGCACAGGACGTCGGCACCGGCGTGGCGCTGCTGATCGACGAGATGCAGGACGTCATCGCCGACGACATCTCCGCGCTGTGCGCCGCCTGCCACGAGCTGTCCCAGTCCGGCGCGCCGTTCGTCGTGGTCGGGGCGGGTCTGCCGCACCTGCCGGCGGTGCTGTCGGCGAGCAAGTCGTACTCCGAAAGGCTTTTCCGCTACGTCCGCATCGACCGGCTGGACCGGGCGGACGCGGACCAGGCGGTGGTCGCGCCGGTGTCCCGCGAGGACGCCAACATCACCGACGAGGCCCTCGACGCGCTGTTCGACGCGGCCGGCGGGTACCCGTACTTCATCCAGGCGTACGGCAAGGCGGCGTGGGACGCGGCGCCGAGCGACCCGATCACCGCGGAGGACGTCGGCGTCGCGGCCCCTGAGGCGGAGGCCGAGCTGGCGGTCGGCTTCTTCGGTTCCCGCTACGAGCGGGCCACCCCCGCCGAGCGCGAGTACCTGCGCGCCATGGCCGAGCTGACGAAGGGCAAGACCGACGAGGGCGCCGCCACGTCGGACATCGCGACCCACCTCGGCCGCAAGCCGTCGTCCCTGTCGCCGGCGAGGGACAGCCTCATCAAGAAGGGGCTGATCTACTCCGCGGAACGCGGGCGGATCGCGTTCACGGTGCCGCACTTCGGGCGGTACCTGCTGAAGATGGACGAATAGCACCCTCTGCCGCTTTCTCTCACTGTCTAGCGATCTTGCTAGATAGTGAGATACGCCTGTATCGACTCTGCGACACCATTCGGACACGTCCGGTTCATCGGCGCAGTGGCCGATGATTCACCGGCATGTGTCCCGCTTCACCGAATAAATCGGTGCACTCTAGTGTTGTAAGGGGCATAATGGTCAGTGGCTGGAGAACCAGCCGAAGGTCTTTGAAGGAGTGCAAAACCTCATGAACATCGCCGCCAAGCTCCGCGCCCGCCGCGTCGAGTCCCGCAACCGCCGGGCGGTGAACCACGCCATCTCGACCGCCGCCACCCCCGCGATGCGCGACGAGATCCTGATCATGGCGCAGCGTCAGGCCATGACGATCCGCTAACGACGAACTTTTTTCGACACCGTGTAACACCCGTGGGCCTCCCCACGATGTTCCGGTTGACCCCGCAGTGCTGGCGGACCCCCGACCTGGCAGCACTGCGGGGTTTCCATATGGGTGCTCGGCGCTGTCGCGCCTTCGCCCCCACCCCTTCGTCATTACTTTGGGGAGCCGAGCCCCCCACGCCCCCACGTTGCGATGGTTGCTTCGGGCCTGGGGGGTTGCCTTGCTCGCTCGCTGGCATGCCGATCTCCTTGTGAGGTCGGCATTTGCATTGCGCCTACTGCTGCCTTGCTGCCGCCCCGCGCGCGATGCAGCCCCCACCCTGTCCCGGGGGCGGCCCAGTGCCCAGTCTACCGGCGGGGTACGACAGTTCCGGGGTTGTGGATCTTGCCTGTGGATAACCGCGGGGTGGCCAGCTTGGGTGTGGACAACCGTTTCCGCCACCACCAAACCCCGCCACTCCGCACGAGTGCGACCGACACTCTGACTCGCGTGAGACAAGTTCTTCACCCTGGGTTGTGTCAACTTGATCTAGGCACCACAGTGCCTGGCATGGGTGTTGTCTCCGTAGCGGTGACCGAGCTGTTCGTCGGCACGGTCGACCGTCCGCTCCAGGTTGTTCGGGTCTCCTTCTCCGCAGCCGGCGCGACGAGGGTTCATGTTGAGGGGCAAGGGGTTGCCACCCCGACCCCGGTCGACGTGGTCGCCGAAGGGCAGATCACCGTCGAGGTGGGTGTCGACACCCTCGGCGCCGCGACCGGCGCGGAAATCCCTGCCAGAGCGGTTGTCGCCGGTGGCGACCGGACCGAGATCGACTTCGGGCTCACCGTCGCCGAGCCCGGTTGGACCATGCACATGGTCTCCCACTTCCACTACGACCCCGTCTGGTGGAACACCCAGGCCGCCTACACCGTCGCGTGGGACGAGCTGGACTTTCCCGGCTCCCACCGGGGGGCCCGCCAGCTCGCCGGGTTCGATCTCGTGCGGGCGCATCTCGATCTCGCCCTCGCCGAGCCCGAGTACAAGTTCGTGCTCGCCGAGGTGGACTACCTCAAGCCCTACTGGGACACCTACCCGGACGACCGGGCGGTCCTCCGCCGGCTCATGGCCGAAGGCCGCGTCGAGGTCATGGGCGGCGCGTACAACGAGCCGAACACGAACCTGACCGACCCCGAGACGACCGTGCGGAACTTCGTGCACGGCATGGGTTTCCAGCGGGACGTCTTCGGCGCCACCCCAGAGACCGCATGGCAGCTCGACGCGTTCGGGCACGATCCCGCGTTCCCCGGGTTCGCGGCGGACGCCGGGTTGACCTCCAGCTCCTGGGCCCGCGGTCCCTTCCACCAGTGGGGCCCCATGGAGCAGACCGCCGCCGGCAGGGGCGATCCCACGCGCATGCAGTTCCCCAGCGAGTTCGAGTGGATCTCGCCGTCGGGGCGCGGGCTGCTCACCGCCTACATGACCGACCACTACGGCTCCGGCTGGGGCATGGACTCCGCGCCCACCCTCGACGCCGCCGGGGACGCCGCCTACCAGGTCTTCCTCAGTTTGAAGCAGGTCACCACCGCCAAGCACGTCCTGCTGCCGGTCGGCGGTGACTACACCCCGCCCAACAAGTGGGTCACCGCGCTGCACCGCGACTGGGCCGAGCGCTACGTGTGGCCTCGGTTCGCCTGCTCGCTGCCACGGGACTTCTTCGCCGCCGTGCGCGCCGAGCTCGCCGCGCGTGGGGAGGAGCCGACCCCGCAGACCCGGGACATGAACCCGATCTACACCGGCAAGGACGTCTCCTACATCGACACCAAGCAGGCACAGCGCGCCGCCGAGACCGCCGTGCTGGAGGCCGAGGCGTTCGCCGCCTTCGCCGGTGTGCTCGCCGACGCCGGCTACCCGGACGCGGCGCTCACCAAGGCCTGGGTGCAGCTCGCCTACGGCGCGCACCACGACGCCATCACCGGCTCCGAGTCCGACCAGGTCTACCTCGACCTCGTCACCTCGTGGCGGGACGCGCACGACCTCGCCGTCGGGGTGCGGGACCGGTCGCTGACCGTCCTGTCCGGGCTCGTCGCGCTGCCGGCGGGCGAGGGCATGCCGGTCGTCGTGTGGAACTCGCTCAACCACCCCAGGACCGACACCGTCACCGTGAAACTGGCGGAACCGCTGGCCGGGGTGGTCGTCACCGACGACACCGGCGCCGAGCTGCCGGCGCTCGTCGACCACGGCGGCTGCACGGTCACGTTCCTCGCCGCCGGCGTGCCGCCGTTGGGGTGGCAGGTGTTCCGGCTCCGCCCGGCCGAGCGAGCGCAGGGCTGGACCGCCGTCGACGGGGTCACCGCGGCCAGCGACCGGTACCGCGTGGTCGTCGATCCAGAGCGGGGCGGCGGTGTGCGGAGTCTCGTCGAACTCGCCGGCGGGCGGGAGCTGATCACCGGCGGCGTCGGCAACGAACTCGCCGTGTACGAGGAGTATCACGACCATCCGACGTTCGGCGAAGGTCCGTGGCACCTGCTGCCCAAGGGGCCCGTCATCACGTCCGCGTCGGGACCGGCGGCAGTGACGGTCGAGCGGAGCCCGGTCGGCGAACGGATCATCGCCTCCGGCCGGGTCGGCACCGTGCGGTACACACAGACGATCACCTTGTGGCACGGCGTGGACCGGGTCGACTGTGTGACGACCGTCGACGAGTTCACCGGCGCCGACCAGCTGCTCCGGGTGCGGTGGCCCTGCGCGGTGCCTGGTGCACTGCCGGTCAGCGAGGTGGGCAACGCCGTCGTCGGCCGCGGGTTCGGGCTCATCGACGTCGACTCCGCGCAGCACCCCTGGACGCTCGACAACCCGGCGCACACCTGGTTCGGGCTCTCCGCCGCCGCCTCGCTGAAGCTCGCCGACGGCGTGCTGCGGCCCATCGGCGTCGCCGAGATCATCGTGCCGACCGAGGCCGAGGCGGCGCCGCTCGCTCGCGAGCTGGCCGTCGCCCTCGCGCGGTCCGGGGTCACCTCGACCGTCAGCTCCGCGGCCGGCACCCGGTACGGCGACCTCGGCGTCGACTCCAACCTGCCCGACGTGCGGATCACGCTCGGCGGCCCGGACGTCAACTCGTTCACCGCCGAGGTGCTCGAGCGGTCCGGGACCAGCACGGACACCCGCGGCGTCTTCTGGGTCGCGCCGGACAAACCGCTCGCCGAGGTGTGGCAGCCCAGCGCCGACCTGCGGGACGCCCGCGCGCTCGGCGTGCTGGTCGTGTCCGCGTCGGCGAGCGAGCTGCCCACGCTCATCCAGTCGCTGGTAGAAGATCTCGCCGACCACGTGATCGACGTCGGGATCGGGACGCCGGGGCAGGACGGGTACGCCGGACGCACGGTCGCGGTGCTCAACCGAGGACTGCCCGGGTTCGCCGTCGACTCGGCGGGCACGCTGCACGCGTCGCTGCTGCGGTCCTGCACCGGATGGCCGTCCGGGGTGTGGATCGACCCGCCGCGCCGTACGGCGCCGGACGGGTCGAACTTCCAGCTGCAGCACTGGACCCACGAGTTCCAGTACGCGATCGCCGCCGGCGACGGGGACTGGCGGGTCGCCGGGATCGCCGAGACCAGCGCGGAGTTCAGCCGGCCGCTGCACGCGGTGGTCACCGCGGACGGTGGCACGCGGGGCATTCCGGGTCGCGGCTCGCTGTTGCGGGCCGAGCCGGCGGACCGGGTGCGGCTCGGCGCGGTCAAGGCCGCCGGCAACCCGTTGACCCGAGGCTCCGCCGCGGCGGCCGATCCGCGCGACAGTCTCGCCGTGCGGCTCGTCGCGCACACCGGGGTGCCGGTCGCCGCGACGCTGTCGTCGGATGTGGCGCGTCTTGCCGACCTGACGTCGGCGAACCTGTTGGAGGAACCCGGTTCCGCGCTGACCGGCGCGATCGAGGTCGGCGGCTGCGACGCCATCACCGTGCTCGCAAGGCCGGAACCCGGATGGTCCACTGTGGACGGTGGCGAGCTGGGGCCGGCCGCGGAGCCCGCGCAACCGTTGTACGCCAAGTACTGGCTGCACAACCGGGGGCCGGCGCCGCTCGGCGGGCTGCCGCTCGCGGTGCACGTCGACCCGACCGTCGCCGACGTCGAACTGGGCCGGCCCACCCGGCTGCGGGTGTCGGTCGCGTCCGACTGCACCGACGCGGACCTGCACGGCTTCGTGCGCCTCGGGCTGCCGGACGGCTGGCACGCCGAGCCGGCGGAGCTGCCGTTCGGGCTGCCGGCGGGCGGGCACCTGACCGGCGAGCTGACCGTGACCGCGCCACCCGGCGCCGGGCCGGGCCGGTACCCGGTTCGGGTGCGGGTCGAGCCGGCCGGGGACGCGCTGCCGGCGAGCTGGCGGCAGGTGGTCGAGGACGTCACGGTGCTGACCGTGGGGTCGACCATCGAGCAGGCCAACCTCATCCGGCTGTCGGCCGACCCGGAGCCGGTTCGGTTGGCACGCGGGGAACGCGGCCGGCTGACGGTGCGGGTGGCGTCGGGGGCGAGCGCGCCGGTCGCGCTCGAGGCGGCGCTGGTCAGCCCGTGGGGGACGTGGGAGTTCGCCGGGCCGAGGGCGGTGGGCGCCGAGCTGCCCGCGAACGGCGAGGTGGAGCTGGCGTTCGACGTGACGGTGCCGCCGTGGGCCGCGCCGGGGAGCTGGTGGGCGCTGGTGCGGGTGGCCGGCGCGGGGCGGTTGCTGTACTCGCCGGCCGTGTCGTTGGAGATCGTGCCGTGACGGCGGTGGCGTGGGTCGCCGGAGCGGCCATCGACGTGTCCACTGTGGACGCACGGGAGACCGGGCTGCGGGCCGGGCCGGCACGGACGACGTTGCCGCGCGAGCACACGAGCGAGGGCCGGCAGCTGCGGCGGTGGCTCGTGCAGGTGCTCGTCGCCGAGGAGCTGGTGGCCGCCGAGGCCGCGGCAAGGGGACTCACCGCGGCCGACGCGCCCGCGCTCGCCGACCTCGCGCCGGACCGGGCCGCGCTGCTCGGGCTCGGCAGTGTCGCCGCGGCCGTGCTGACGCGGCTTCCCTTGGCACGCACGGTGTTCGTGGCGGTGACGGCGGACGTCCCGGTGTCCGACGCGGCGGTCGGACGGTTCTACGACGCCAACCCGGAACGGTTCCGCGTCCCGGAGCGGCGGGTGGTGCGGCACGCGCTCGACGGCGACCCGCGCGACCGTCCACTGCGGACACTGCGGCGCGGGGAACTGACCGGACCGGTCGAGGACGCGGTGTTCGCCGCCGCCGAGGGGACTGTGGCCGGTCCGGTGGCCGACCCGCTCGGCACGCACACGGTGCTCGTCGAGGAAATCCGGCCGGCCCGCGTGCGCGAACTGGCCGAGGCCCGCGCCGAGATCGTCGAGCACCTGCTGGCCGGCGCGCGGCGGCGGGCGTTCACCGCCTGGCTCGACCGGCACACGGCCGAGCACGTCCGGCTCGCGCCCGGGTTCGAGCACCCCGGCGACCCCGGGCAGCCCGACAACACCCACAAACACTGATGAACACGGTGCTGGCGCTGGACATCGGCGGCACGAAGATCGCCGGCGGGCTGGTCGACGAGTCCGGCACGCTGCTGCGGCACGTCACCCGGCCGACGCCCGTCGAGACGCCATTCGACGCGGTCGCGGCCGTGGTCGACGAGCTGGCGATCGGGACGGTGTCGGCCGTCGGGATCGCCTGCGCTGGCCCGGTCGACGCGGTCGCCGGGACCGTCGCGCCGATCAACATCACGGCCTGGCAGGACTTTCCGCTGTGCGCGCGGCTGCGCGAGCTGGCCGGCGCGCCGGTCGCGCTCGCCGGCGACGGGCTGTGCATGGCGCTCGGCGAGCACTGGCTCGGCGCCGGGCAGGGCAGCGACGCGATGCTCGGGATGGTCGTGTCGACGGGCGTCGGCGGCGGGTTGGTGCAGGGCGGGCGGCCGTTCGGCGGCCGCAGCGGCAACGCGGGACACGTCGGGCACGTGGTGGCCGAGCCGGACGGCGGCGACCCGTGCACCTGCGGCGGGCGCGGGTGTGTGGAGACCGTGGCGAGCGGGCCGAGCCTGGTGCGTTGGGCGCGGGCGCGCGGGTGGACCGGCGCGGACGGCGGCGCGCTCGCGGCGTCGGCGCTGGCCGGGGACCAGGTCGCGGCGGCGGCGTTCCGGCGGGGCGGCCGGGCGGTGGGACTCGCGGTGGTCGCGACCGCGGCCGTGTGCGACCTCGACCTCGCGGTGATCGGCGGCGGTGTTGCGCAGGCCGGCGACCTGCTGTTCGACCCGGTGCGGGAGACGCTCGCGGAGCACGCGCGGCTGTCGTACCTGCGGGACCTGCGGGTGGAGCCCGCGAAGCTCGGCACCTCGGCAGGTCTGTACGGCGCGGCCGCGTTGGCTTACTCTTTGACTTAGTCAACGAATTGTTTCACGGGAAACGAGGGTGCTCATGCCCACGACGGTGTCCGCCGACCGCATCGCCGCAGTGAGAGCGTTCAATCGGAGTTACACGAAGTTTCTCGGCGCACTGGACGAGCACCTGCTGCAGTCGCCGTACTCTTTGACTGAAGCAAGGGTTTTGTTCGAACTGGGTCAGCAGGACGAGACCGAGGTGTCGGCCCTGCGCCGCGCGACCGGCCTGGACGCCGGCTACCTGAGCCGGCTGCTCGCCCGGTTCGAGGAGAGCGGGCTGGTGCGGCGCGACCGGTCGGGCTCGGACGCGCGGCGTCAGGTGATCCGGCTGACCACCAAGGGCCGGGACACGTTCCGGGTCCTCGACACCAAGTCGATCGGACAGATCCGCGCACTGCTGACCGACCTGACCACCGACGAGCAGGACCGGCTGATCGACGCCATGGACATGATCCGCAACCGGATCGAGCGGCCGACCGACCGGCCGCCGGTGACGCTGCGGCACCCCGAGCCGGGCGACTTCGGCTGGGTGATCGAGCGGAACGGCGCGCTGTACGCGGCCGAACACGGGTGGGACTCCTCCTACGAGGCGCTGGTCGCGCAGATCGTGGCCGACTACCTGGGCAAACACGACCCGGACCGGGAGACCGCGTGGATCGCGGAGCTCGACGGCGAACGGGTCGGGGCGATCTTCTGTGTGCGCGCGGACGACACGACCGCGAAGCTGCGACTGTTGCACGTCGAGCCGAGCGCGCGGGGCGCCGGCGTCGGGTCCGTGCTGGTCGACGAGTGCGTGCGGTTCGCGCGGGCCGCCGGCTACCGGACGATGGAGCTGTGGACGGTGTCGCTCCTCGCGCCGGCGCGGCGGATCTACCAGCGGGCCGGGTTCGAACTGGTCGACGAGGACACCGCGCGGCGGTTCGGGCACGAGCTGACCGGGCAGACGTGGCGGCTGGCGCTTCACCCCCGGGGCAGGCGGCCCATCAGGTAGAACTCGTCGTTGGGGCGCAGCGCGGTGAGGTGCGCGATCCGGTTGGAGAGCGCGAAGAGCGCGGTGACGGCGCCGACGTCCCAGATCTCGTCGTCGGTGAGGCCGGCGTCGCGGGCGTCCTCGAGGTCGGTTTCGGCGAAGGTGGCCGGTTCCACCGCGAGCGCCAACGCGAGGTCGACGATCGCGCGCTCCCGTTCGGTGAGCTCGACGGTCCACGGGTTGGTGGCGACGCGGTCGGCGATGCGCGGGTCCTTGGCGCGGATGCGCAGGATCGCGCCGTGGGCGACGACGCAGTAGGTGCAGCTGTTGGCGCCGGACGTGGCGACGACGACCAGCTCGCGCTCCGCCTTGCTGAGTCCGTCGGCGCGGTCCATCACGGCGTCGTGGTAGTCGAGGAACGCGCGCAGCTCGGCGGGGCGGTGACCCAGCGCGCGGAACACGTTGGGCACGAACCCGGACCGCTCGGCGATCGCGCTGACGCGTTCGCGCAGGTCAGGGGGAAGGTCGTCGGGCTCGGCGACGGGGAACCTGCTCACGGTCTCGGCCACGGTTTCACCGTACTTGTCGATTCCGGGTTGGGTCGCGCATCTACAGGGTGTTGGCTGAAGCGGAGGAGGACACGATGGCTGGATATGTCGGATTTCTGCGGGGCACCGAGGACGCGCACACGCACCTGAGCCCTGCCGAGGCGCAGCGGACGCTGGAGCGGTACATCGACTGGAGCGCAGCGCTGGCCGAGGCGGGCAACCCGGTGGGCGGCGGCGGGCTGTCGCGGCGCGGGCGGGTGGTGCGCGGCCTGGACGTGACCGACGGGCCCTTTGTGGAGGGGACCGAGATCCTCGGCGGGTTCCTCACCATCGAGGCGGCGGACCTCGACGAGGCCGAGAAGATCTTCTCGAGTCATCCGCACCTGGACTTCGGGTCCATCGAGGTGCGGAAGATCGGGGAGCAGGGGTGCGAGCCCTGATGGTCGCGGGTGGCGGGGGCCGGCCTCCGGCCCCCGGTGCCACGTTACCGGCGGACACCGACAGCGGCGGGGCGTCGGCGGGGCGAGGTGTGGACAACTCGAGGCACGTCGTCGAGCAGCTCTTTCGGCACAGTGCCGGGCGGATCACCGCCACCCTGGTTCGGGTGCTGGGGCCCGCTCATCTCGACCTCGCCGAGGAGGCTGTTCAGGAGGCGATGGTCCGCGCGCTCCAGCGGTGGCCCTTCGCGGGTGTGCCGGACAACCCGAGCGGGTGGCTCTTCACCGTCGCCAGGAACCACCTGCTCGGGTCGGTCCGGCACGGCGAGGTCGTTCGGGCCGCGCTGCCGTTGCTCGCCGCGCCAGAGGTTGTCGACGACGAGCCGCGCGGCGACGACGAGCTCGCACTGATGTTCCTCTGTTGCCATCCCGAGTTGCCGCAGGTCTCGCAGGTCGCCCTGACGCTGCGGACCGTCGGCGGGCTCGGGGTCAACGAGATCGCCGCCGCGTTGCTCACCCAGCCGGCGACCGTGGCGCAGCGGTTGGTCCGGGCCAAGCGGTGGTTGCGCACCGAGGCCGTCCGGGTCGTCGACGTGCCGGCGGCCGACGCGCTCGAGTCCCGGTTGGACTCCGTGCTTTCCGTGCTCTACCTGCTTTTCAGCGCCGGGTACGACGCGGTCGAGGGCGACGACGTCGTGCGGGGCGAGCTGTGTGCCGAGGCCATTCGGTTGTGTCGGCTGTTGTGTGCCGACCCGCGTACCGACCGGCCTCGGGTGCGGGCGCTGCTGGCGCTCATGTTGTTGCACGGCAGCCGGTTGGCGGCCCGCACGGACGCGGCCGGGGACCTGTTGCTGCTCGCGGAGCAGGACCGCGGGCGGTGGGACCAGGGGATGATCGCCGAGGGGGTCCGGGTGTTCGGCAGCGCGTGTGTCGGCGCCACCAGGTCCGCGTTCCACATCGAGGCGGCCATCGCGCTGTGCCATGTCGGGGTGGCGACCGACTGGGCCCGGATCGTCGGGCTCTACGACGAGCTGCTCGCCGTCAAGCCCTCTCCGGTCGCCGCGCTCAACCGCGCCGTCGCCGCCGCGATGGCCGGGTGCCTCGATCCCGCCGAGCTGACCCGGCTGCGCGACGAGCCCGCGCTGCGCGACTACCACCTGTTGCCCGCGGCGCTCGGGGCGCTCTGGCTGCGGGCGGGCGAACCGGGAATGGCCGCCGGGTACTTCCGGGAGGCGCTCACCATGCGGTGCTCCGCGCCGGCGCGGCGGTTCCTCCAGCGGCAGCTCGAACTGTGCTGTTAGCCCGTTCGGGGGCTTGTGGGTGACTGGGCGTCAACCGGGCCGCTGTGGACAACTTGGTGACGCATGGATGTCCATCATGTGTCGCACACATGTCCGGAGCACTGACCAAGGGCTCGACGAGGCCGGCACCTCCACAGGCTGTGCACAGGTCTGTCCACAGGCTGTGGATAGAGCTAGAAGCCCGCACCCATCCGGTGATGCTCGGCCAGGTGATCGCCCACAATGAGTAGACACGCAAGGCAACGGGCGCCCTCGTGGCTCCTGGTGATCTTGTCGAACGGCACGCTGTGACTGCATGCCGCCTCGACGAAGCTCGCCACCTGTTCCGGCCGTTCGAAGGCGTGCACCCGGTCGTCGTACCGCGACAGCTGCCACACCCATCTGTCACACGCGTTGGACATGATCCCGACCTCTCGCGCTGCGATGTCACTCATGGTGCAGACGCGAGTGCCCAAGACCCGTGATGCAACTTGCATAAAATGGGGACCACCCGACCGGGTGGTCCCCATCTCCGTGAATAAACGTCAGCCCAGGCGCGTCTTCAGCGCGTCCAGCTCGGCACGCAGCAGCGTCGGGACCTTCTCGCCGATCTTGTCGAACCACTCATCGATCAGCGGGATCTCCTTGCGCCACTCCGCGGCGTCGAACGTCAGCGCCGCCTTGATCGCCTCGTGCGACTCGTCGAGGCCGGACAGGTCGAGGTCGTCCGCGGTCGGCACGTAACCGATCGGGGTCTCGACCGCCGCAGCGGTGCCCTCGATGCGCTCGATGGCCCACTTCAGGACCCGGCTGTTCTCGCCGAAGCCCGGCCACAGGAACTTCTTGTTCTCGTCCCGGCGGAACCAGTTCACGTAGAAGATCTTCGGCAGCTTGTCGGCGTCGGCGCGCTTGCCGGTGTCGATCCAGTGCTGGAAGTAGTCACCGGCGTGGTAGCCGATGAACGGCAGCATCGCCATCGGGTCGCGGCGGACGACGCCGACCTTGCCCTTGGCCGCGGCCGTGGTCTCCGACGACAGCGTGGCGCCCATGAAGGTGCCGTGCTGCCAGTCGCGCGACTCGGTGACCAGCGGGATCGTGTCCGCGCGGCGGCCGCCGAAGAAGATCGCCGAGATCGGCACGCCCTTCGGGTCGTCCCACTCCGGCGCGAGGATCGGGCACTGCGACATCGGCGTGCAGTACCGCGAGTTCGGGTGCGAGGACGGCTCGTCCGACGACGGCGTCCAGTCCGCCTTCTTCCACGAGGTGAGGTGCGCGGGCGGCTCGCCCATGCCCTCCCACCAGATGTCGCCGTCGTCGGTCAGCGCGACGTTGGTGAAGATCGAGTTGCCCTTGGCGATGGTGCGCATCGCGTTCGGGTTGGTGTGCCAGTCGGTGCCGGGCGCGACGCCGAAGAAGCCCGCCTCCGGGTTCACCGCGTACAGCCGGCCGTCCTCGCCGAAACGCATCCAGGCGATGTCGTCGCCGAGCGTCTCGACCGTCCAGCCCGGGATGGTCGGCTCGAGCATCGCCAGGTTCGTCTTGCCGCAGGCGCTCGGGAAGGCCGCCGCGACGTAGTAGACCTTGTTCTCCGGCGAGATCAGCTTGAGGATCAGCATGTGCTCGGCGAGCCAGCCCTCGTCGCGGCCCTTCACCGAGGCGATCCGCAGCGAGTAGCACTTCTTGCCCAGCAGGGCGTTGCCGCCGTAGCCGGAGCCGTAGCTCCAGATCTCGCGCGTCTCCGGGAACTGGGAGATGTACTTCTCCTCGTTGCACGGCCACGGCACGTCGTCCTGACCGTCCTCCAGCGGCGCGCCGACCGAGTGCAGCGCCGGGACGAAGTCGCGCTCGTTGCCGTCGGCGTCGGTGAACTGCTCCAGCGCCTTCGTGCCCATCCGGGTCATGATCTTCATCGAGACCACGACGTAGGCGGAGTCGGTCAGCTGCAGGCCGAGCATCGGCTCCTCGGCGGTCAGCGGGCCCATGCAGAACGGGATCACGTACATCGTGCGGCCGCGCATCGAACCCCGGTAGAGGTCGGTCATGAGCGACTTCATCTCGGCCGGCGCCATCCAGTTGTTGGTGGGGCCGGCGTCGTCCGGGTCCTCGGCGCAGATGAAGGTCCGCTGCTCGACACGGGCGACGTCGTCGGGGTCGGAGGCGGCCCAGAACGAGTTCGGCTTCTGCTTCAACCGCGTGAACGTGCCGGCCTCGACGAGCTGATCGGTCAGCCGCGTCCACTCCTCGTCAGAGCCGTCCACCCAGACGACCTCGTCCGGCGTGGTGAGCTCAGCCACCTCCTGCACCCAGGAAAGAAGCCGTCGGTGCGTCGTCGGTGCGTCGTCAACACCCGGGATTGCCACTGCCGTCATGTCGCTTCGTCTCCTGACTGAACGCCGAATGACTCAGGACGCCGCTGTCCGTTGTCGGGACTTCGGCGTCCTGGGTGAACGGCGAAGCACCCGTCCGGGGCACGGACGGGACCTCGCTAGGGGATGTATTGAGGTTAACCGGGTTGCCGGCAGGCAAACGAGGTCTGACGTGTCAGCTCACTCACAAGACCGATTCGGGTATCGATTCAGAACCCAGATGTACGAGTGGTCTACCGCACAAAAACGATCCCGGCAGGCAGATGCCCACCGGGATCGGTCGAAATTCAGTTTTGTGACGCAGTGGTTCAGGTCACCGCTCGGCCCATGCGGCGTCCGAGGTCGCCGACGAAGATGACGACGATGACGACGAGGAGTCGTCCGGCGTGTAGGTGCCGTCGGAGTCGATGTGGCCCTCCTCGGTGGTGGTCCACTCGTCGTCACCGGTGTGCTCGGCAACCGTGACGTCGCCGTCCGACTCGATGATGACGGCCTGGTCGGCCTCGCCGTCGCCATCGGTGTCGGTGAAGGCGTAGGTCGTGCCCTCGGTGTCGGTGACCACGGCGGTGTCGTTGGTGCCGTCACCGTCGGTGTCGTACGTGGCCGGACCCGCGTCCACGTCCTCACCCGGCAGGTCGACGGAGATGCTCTCGTCGCCGCTGGAGTCCGAGCCGGCGGTGTCGTCGGACGTGTCCGAGGTGTCGGTGCTGTCGGTGCCGGACCCATCGGCATCGCCGGCGCCGTCACCGGTCGGCGTCGGGAGGCTCTCCACGTCCTCCGCCTTCCACTCGCCGGTCGACTCGTCGTACTCGGCGCCCGCGACGACCTCACCGTTCTCGTCGTACTCGACCGCGACATCGGCCGTGCCGTCACCGTCGGTGTCCGCGAACGCCAGGTAGCCGTCCTCGGTCTCGACCACGGCGGTGTCGTTCTGGCCGTCACCGTCCATGTCGTAGTTCTCTTCGGCCGCGTACTCCTCGCCGTCGATCTCCACGGTCAGCTCGTCCTGACCACCGGTGTCCGTGTCGGTGCTGGTGTCGTCGGCCGACGGGTCTTCGGTGTCCACGTACACGGGTGTGCCCCCTTACTCAGTCCCTCGCGGGATCTATCAAGTTCATGTTTTGTGTTGCGGCATGTATGACTGACAGTAGGCCCGGTCGGTTCCCTCAACAATCCGAGCGAGGGTTCAGGCCCGGTCCCGCACCGAACGGATGCTGGCGAGCAGCTTCTCCGTCCGTTCCCGGCCGGCTGTCACCTCGGCCAGGCGCTTGTTCACCGCGTTCAGCCGCTTCGTACGTTCCGCGGTGTCCAGACGCAGTGCCTTGTCTACCTCACGAAGCTCTTCTTCGATACCCGCGATTCTCTTGCCGAGCGCCTCGTCGAGGGAGAGCGCCAGCTGGGACTCGGCCTCGATGAGCTGTTCGGCCACCAACTGATCCACAGTGGACCGCGCGTCCGCGATGGACTCGGTGAGCCACTGCTTCATGTGCTGCTTGTCCGCGGTGTGCTTGCGGGTCTTGGCGAGCCACCAGCCCGCGCCGAGGCCGACCACGATCGTCGGCACCAGCAGGATCGGTGCGGCGATGGCGCCGGCCAGCGGCAGCAGCGCCATCTTGCCCGCGCTGAACCCGCCCGTGACACCCATGAACACCAGCAGCTTGTCCTCCGCGGTCGGCGGCCGCTTGTCCGCGGGGCGGATCACGATCGGGGAACCGCCGGCCCGCGCGAACTGCGCCCGGATCACGTCGAGCTCGTCCGGTTTGAACAGCTCGCCGAGGACGGTCTCCGTGACCTGGTTCAGTCGCATGGAGACGGTCATGCTGAGCCGGCCGGACACCATCTGCAGCGCGGCGTCGACCTGAGGCGGCAGCTCGCGCAGCTTGTCCCGGCTGGCGACGTCGATGGCCTGGCGGAACCACGACTGCACGTCGCGCATCTGCCTGGCGACCTCGTGGTTGTTCTCCACCCGGGTGCGCTGGATCTCGCCGCGCATCCGAACCTGCCAGCCCTTGGTGGACGACCGCCGGTCCGCGGTCAGCTCCTCCTTGCGGGCCCGCAGCGATTCGGCCTCCTCCTCGCCGGTCGACAGCGCGCGGCGCTCGGACTCGAGCTTCGCGTTCAGCTCGGCGAGCGCGGTGGACAGCGCGCGCATGGTGTTGGCCTCGCCGAGCATCGCCGCCCGGCCGGCCAGCAGCCCGGCCAGCGACTCCCGCAGCTCGTCCACACCGGACCGCTCGCGCAGCATCGCGGCCGCCTCGGGGTTCGGCGCCCTGCCGGACATGTCGTACATCCGCGCCGACACCGGGTGGAACTTGGCGCCGGCGAACCGGGGCGCGTGCTCGGCGAGCAGCGCCTGGTCCTCCTCGAGCACCTGCTGCCAGCCACGGTACTGGTCCACTTTGGACAACGCGAACACGATCGTCTCGACGCGTTCGCCGACGGTCGCGAGGAAGTTCAGCTCGCCGCTGGTGAACGGCGCGGACGCGTCGACCACGAACAGCAGCGCGGTGGCGGCCGCGGCGGCCTCCCCGGCCAGCTCGCCGTGCACCGAGTCGAGCCCGCCGACCCCCGGGGTGTCCACAATGGTCAGCTTCTCGAGGAACTCGATCGGGCCGTCGACCTCGACGTAGCGCGGCGGCAGCTCACCGCTCGGCAGCTCGTGCGACGCGGACACCCAGTTGATCAGCTCGGCGATGTTCACCGGAACCGACGCGAGCTGGCCGGGGTAGCAGGCGCGGGCCTCCCACTCCGCCGCGTGCCCGAACACGAGGTAGGTCGCGGTGGCCACGTCGGCGTCCACCGGCGAGAGGCCGGGACTGCCGAGCAGGGCGTTGACGAGCGAGCTCTTGCCGCGGTTGGTCTCGCCGACGACCACGGCGGACGGCTTGCCCTTGCGCTTGGCGCGGATCTCCTCGACCCAGCGTGCCGAGTCCGGGTTGACGTCCTTGAGCAGCGTGAGCAGCTTCTCCCGCGTCGCCGCGACCTGCTTGGGCAGCGACACCGGCTGCGCGGGTGCACTCATGTCACACCCTTGCTGTAGACGGTGACGATCGGCGCGCGGAGCACCTCACCCCGGTCGCTGAAGCCGACCACCTCGGTCTCGGCGACCACGCCGTCGAGCGACTCGTCCGCGGTCGCGACCGTGCCGCCCGCCTCGTGGTAGGTCGGGTCGAAACGTACGCCGTCGGGCCGGATCGCGTCGACGCCGACGCCGGCGAGCCCCTCCTCGAGACGCTCGACCACACCCGCGCTGCGGGCCCGGTCCAGTGCGTAGAGACACAGCTGCACCAACGACCTACGCTCCGCGAGCGCCTGGTCGATCGCGATCGCGGCCACGCTCTGCGGCACGTCCTGCGGCGGCTCGAAGTCGCCGCCGGTGACCAGCCCGTCCGACGCGATGCCGGCCTGCGGGCCGACCTGCTGCTGCTCGGCGGCACGGACCGCGTCGGCGATCACGTGCGCCTTCACCTCGATCGTGGACTCCGCGGGGTCGACATCGGCCAGCCCGGCCAGCTCGTCTCCCTCGCCGGCTTCCCTGTCGCGGCGCTGTTTGAACCACGAAGCCATTACGACATCACCGCCTCTCCTCACCCCGCCTGTTCGCGAAGCTGTTGCCAGATAAGGAAATACGAGCGGTGCACGACGTGCGCGACACGGCTCTGCGCCGGCGTGGCGCCGAAGGACGCGAACGACCGCCACCACCCGGCCCGCTCGAGAGCGTAGGCCGAGTGCTCCTTGTGCGGGCGGCCTTTCATGCCGAGCTGCTCGCCGATATCGGCGCTGCTTCCCACGCGGAGCACCTCCTCCGCGAGGTCCTCCGGCATGGCCACCGCGCCGGACGTGACGAGCGTCAGCGCCTCCAGCAGCCGCAGCTGGTGCGCCTCCGGCTTGGCGAGCAACACCTCGATCGCGTCGTGGACCCGTTGGCGCTCACCGGGATCGCCGGACGCGTGGGCGAGCGCGGTGACCGAAGCGAGCGCGGCGGCCGCCTTGATGCCGTCGGCCCTGGCGCGGAACACCGCGTCGAGCCTGCCGCGGACGCCGGCGAGCCCGGAGGCGTTCAGCAGCGTGCGGCGCAGCGAGCCCGCGGTGAGCTCTGGGTCGGCACGCAGCGCGTCGACCGCGCGGCGGATGCCGTACAGGTCGAGCGTCTCGAGCAGCCTGGTCCTGGTGCCGGTGGGCACCTCGCACTCCCAGGTGACGAAGATGTCCGCGGACATCAGCATCGTCTCCCAGGTGCCGTCGTCCAGTTTGGACAGTGCGCGCAGCGCGTCGGCGTCGGCGGAGGTGAAGCCGCCGGACTCGGCGGACTCGGCGAGCAGGCCGATCACCGGGATGACGTCGGCGACGCGCGGCTTGAGCGTGGCGGCCTGCTTCTCGGCGAGGAGGCTCGCGGCCTTCCACACGTCGCCATCGGAGCCGGTGACCGACTCCGGCGCGATCGTGTCGGCCTTGTTCAGCACGGCGATCGCGTTGACCGGGCCTGCCTCGCGGCTCGCGGTGGCCGCGGTGAACGCGGCGAGCGCCTGCTGGTCATCGGCACGAACACCCTGCGTGACGACGTAGAGGACGGCCTCCGCGCCCGCGACGGCGTTGCGGGAGGTGTCGTCCAGCTCGTCGTCGTCCGCCTCCTTGTCGCTGTCGGCGCCCTCACCGGTCCCGGTCCCGCCGGTTCCGTCTTCGGGCTTGCGGTGCTTCGCGGCGCCGAGGAGCTGCTCGGTGCGCCTGACCGACGCCGCGTCGAGCGAGCCGAGGCCGGGCGTGTCGATGACCGTGAGGTCGCGCAGCACGGCGTTGGTCAGGTACGCCTCGAGGTGGGAGACCTTGTCGAAGTCGACGTCGAGGTCGTTGGGGATCATGCCGCCGACGTCGAAGGGCAGCACCTGCTTGCGGCCGTCGAGGAACACGACCTCCACGCGGTCGACCGTGCCGTACTGGAACCGGGTGACCAGGCGGGTGCACTCACCGACGTCCGTCGGCGCGACCCGGCGCCCGATCAACGCGTTGACCAGCGTCGACTTGCCGGACTTGATGCGACCGGCGACCGCGACCTGCAGTGGGGCGGACAACCGTCGCAGCACCTCGCGGAATCCGGCGGCCGTCCGTGCGGACACCTGCGGCTGCAACCGCGTGCACAGGTTGGCCACCGCCGCCGACAACGGACCGGCCAGATGTTGCTGCTCGGTGGCCGTCGTCATGTCACCCCCTCGAACTACCTGCGTCGTGCCTCAATGATCGTGCCATGTCGGCCCGACACTCGGGGGCCGGTCCTCACTATCCGGACCCATCCCGCGGCCACGCGGCCAGTACCGGCCCCCAGCCAGCCGAACCCGATGCCGACCGCCACCCGCGCGGTCCTGGTGCGCAGCGCCGCGTCGACCGCCTCGTCGGCGACCGCGGGACGGCGCACGGCCAGCCACACCGGGTCCCGCCGACCGGCCGCAACGTCGCGACCAGCTCGGCGATGAGCATCGCGAACAGCAGCGGCACGACGATGCCGAACCCGGGGAGGGCGGTGTCGTCCCGCCAGATCAGCCCGGCGAGCGCGGGCACGGTCAGGAACAGCGCGATGTACAGGAACCGGCGCTGCTTCCTCGTCCGGCGCCGGCACGCCCCACGTCTGCAGGAGCCTGCGGCCGCTGCGCCGGGTCCGTCAACCGCCGGGCGTAGTCACGATCAGCCTGCGGCGTGACGCCGGTTCAGCCGTCCGGTGCTTACGCTTCGTACTGTGCGGCGGTTCAGCCTGTGGATGAAAGCGCACCCCATGGTCGGGGACTCGCTGCTGGCCGTCCTCATCGCGTCGTTCGACGTGCTGATCTTCATCAGCAGAGCGGTCAGCCCCAACAATGACCCGCCGCGCGCCTGGTACGTCACGCTGCCGGTGCTCGCCGCGGCGGTCGCGCCGATCGTGTTCCGCCGCAAGTACCCGATCGTCGCCGCCTACGCCACGCTCGCCGCCGGCACCCTGCACTCCGTGCTGGAGCTCGGCATCGCGAGCATGTTCACCGCGTGCATCGCGGTGTACACCCTGGTCGCCTACGCCGGCCGCCGACCGGCGGTGCTCTATGTCGCGGTGAACGAGGTCGTCTCGCTCGTGCAGACGCCATGGCAGTTCCCGCAGCAATGGGTCACCACCTTGATCGTGGTGAACCTGGCGGTGGCGTTCTCGTGGGCGCTCGGCGAGTACGTCGGCGCGCGGCGGGCCTACCACACCGAGCTCGAACAACGCCTCGCGCTGCTGGAGACCGAACGCGACCAGCAGGCCAGGATCGCGGTCGCGGAGGAACGCGCCAGGATCGCCCGCGAGCTGCACGACGTCGTCGCGCACGCGGTGAGCGTGATGGTCGTGCAGGCCGACGGCGCCGCGTACGCCGTGCACAGCCAGCCCGACCTCGCGGAACGCGCGGTAAAGACGATCTCCAGCACCGGCCGGGAGGCGCTGACCGAGCTGCGCAGGCTCCTCGGCGTGCTGCGCAGCGAGGACGCGACGGGCGAGCGCACCCCGCAGCCCGGCACGCAGTCGCTGTCCGACCTCGCGGGGCGGGTGCGGTCGGTCGGGCTGCCGGTGCAGCTCGACATCGTCGGCAACGTCGACGACCTGCCGGCCGGCGTCGGCCTCGGGATCTACCGGATCGTGCAGGAGGCGCTGACGAACTCGCTCAAGCACGCCGGCCCCGGCACGTCCGCGACCGTGCGGGTGGAGCGGGTCAGCGACCGCGTCGATCTGTCCATTGTGGACAATGGGCGGCGTACGGCCCGCACGCTCGTCGGGGTGTCCGGCGGCAACGGACTGATCGGCATGCGGGAGCGGGCGCTGGTGTTCGGCGGCACCCTCGAGGCGGGGCCGCGGTCCGGTGGGGGCTGGCAGGTGCGCGCGAGCCTGCCGTTCGGGAACGGGTGAGGAGCAACTAGCTTGAGCTACGTGATCAGGGTGGTGCTCGTCGACGACCAGGAGCTCATGCGGGTGGGCTTCCGCATGGTGCTCGGCGCGCAGGAGGACATGGAGATCGTCGGCGAGGCCGGCAACGGGCAGGAGGCGGTCGAGCTCGCCGAGTCACTGCGCCCGGACGTGGTGCTGATGGACGTCCGCATGCCGGTCCTCGACGGGGTCGAGGCGACCAAGCTGATCACCGAGCGGGGGCTCGCGAAGGTGCTCGTGATGACGACGTTCGACCTCGACGAGTACGCGTTGTCCGCGCTGCGCAACGGTGCGAGCGGGTTCCTCCTCAAGGACACCCCGTCCGTGCAGCTGGTGTCCGCGCTGCGGTCGGTGGCGAGCGGGGACGCGGTGGTCTCGCCGAGCGTCACCCGGCGCCTGCTCGACCGCTTCCTCGGCTCGGCGGGCGGGGAGCTGCGCGACGCCGCGATGCTCGACGTGCTGACCGACCGCGAGCGCGAGGTGCTGCTGCTGATGGCGCAGGGCCTGTCGAACACCGAGATCGCCCGCAAGCTGTTCCTGTCCGAGGCGACGGTGAAGACCCATGTCGGCCGAGTGCTGTCCAAGTTGGACCTGCGCGACCGGGTGCAGGCGGTCGTACTCGCCTACGAGACGGGCGTGGTCCGCCCCGGCGAGGTCTGAGCGCTGTTGTCCAGTTCGGGAAAGTTCGCCCATTCACACTGGGAGACTCCGCAGGTGGCTGGGAGCCAGCGACTCCTCGGGCAGACCTCCGGCCTACCCTCGATCGCCGCGGGGCGAACTCCCTCACCAAAGATCGGCGACCCCAGCGACGCCTCGCAACGGGGTCGGGGTCTGGGCTGGGGTCGGGGCCCAACCCCTACCTGAGAGTGACGTCGAATCAGGGTTTCCTCAGGGTAGTTACGGATTCCACCACCCTTTTGGTTGATGGACGCTACTCCCAGAAGTTGACCTGAACTGGCGACCTCAGGTGGACGTGCGAAAGCCCGGTGTACCGCCACTATTTGTCCCAGGGGAAAACGACAATCAGGGAGAGACCATGATTGAGGCAGTCGGCCTCACCAAGCGCTACGGGCGGACGGTGGCCGTCGACGACCTGTCGTTCACCGTGCAGACCGGGCGGGTCACCGGCTTCCTCGGGCCGAACGGCGCCGGGAAGTCCACCACCATGCGCATGATCCTGGGGCTGGACGCACCCAGCGCCGGCAAGGTCAGCATCGACGGCAAGCGCTACCGGGAGCTGCACAACCCGCTGCGTATGGTCGGCGCGCTGCTGGACGCGAAGTGGGTGCACCCCAACCGGTCGGCCCGCGCCCACCTGCGCTGGCTCGCGAAGTCCAACAAGCTCTCGCCGAAGCGCGTCGACGAGGTGCTCGACATCGTCGGCCTCACCGACGTGGCGAACCGCCGCGCCGGCGGGTTCTCGCTCGGCATGTCGCAGCGACTCGGCATCGCGGCCGCACTGCTCGGCGACCCGCAGGTGCTGCTGTTCGACGAGCCGGTCAACGGCCTCGACCCGGAGGGCATCCTCTGGATCCGCCGGTTCATGCACCGCCTCGCCGACGAGGGCCGGACCGTCTTCGTGTCCAGCCACCTGCTCTCGGAGATGGCGCTCACCGCGCAGGACCTCATCGTCATCGGCCGCGGCAAGCTGATCTCGCAGTGCACCACGGAGGAGTTCGTCGCCCAGGCGACCGAGAACACCGTGGTCGTGCGCAGCCCGCAGCTCGCGCTGCTCCGCTCGGCGCTCGGCCAGCAGGGCGCGACCGTCCGGGACGAGGGCCAGAGCCTTGTCGTGTCCGGGATGGAGATCGTCGACATCGGCGAGCTCGCCGCCGCCAAGGGTGTCGTGCTGCACGAGCTGAGCCCGCAGCGCGGCTCGCTCGAGGAGGCCTTCATCCAGCTCACCGGCGACTCCGTCGAGTACCACGCGGCCGCCGACGGCGACGCCGCCGCGCCGCCCGCAGACCTCATGCCAGCTGGGAAGTGAACCGATGACTCTGCTCGCAGTCGAACGCATCAAGCTCTTCACCACGCGGTCCCCGCTGTGGTGCACCATCGCCGCCCTGTTCGTCACCGTCGGCTTCGCCGCGCTGATCGCCGGGGTCGACTCCGACAACCTGCCGGACATCGGGTCCACCCAGTTCGGCTACAGCTTCGGGCTCGTCGTGGTCATGGTGATGGCCACGCTGGCCGTCACCACCGAGTACCGCTTCGGCACGATCCGCGCGACCTTCCAGGCGATCCCGAACCGGACCGCCGCGCTGCTCGCGAAGACGACCGTCGTCGCGCTGTTCGCCGGTCTCATCGGCCTCGCCGCGTCGTTCGCGTCGGTCGGCATCGCGAAGCTGATCCGGCCGAGCGCCGACCTCGCCATCAACACCGCGTTCGAGTGGCGTGCGGTGGCCGGCGTCGGTCTCGTGTACGCGGCGGCCGCGGTCATGGCGGTGTCGGTCGGCACGCTGGTCCGGCACTCCGCCGGCGCGGTGTCGCTGATCCTCGTGTGGTCGCAGCTGGTCGAGAGCCTGATCACGCTGATCCCGAAGGTGGGTCACAACATCCAGCAGTGGATGCCGTTCTACGTGGCCAACAAGTTCCTGACCGGCGACCCGGACTTGTCCAACCGGCCCGTCGGCGCCGGCCCGCCGGTCTCCGACGCGGTGCTGACCCCGTGGGCGTCCGGCGCCTACTTCGTCGGGGTCGCGCTGGTGCTGCTGGTGATCGCGACGGTCGCCGTCAACAAGCGGGACGCGTAACCGTCAGGCCGCGCCCGGGGACGTCGGCGGCTGCCTGGGGAGGCAGCGCCGGCACGGCGCGGAGGGGAATGGTTACGAGTCACGGGGGAGGAGCCCGGGTCACCTTCGGGGGGTGGCCCGGGCTCCAATTTTTGTGCTCAAAGGACGCCATTCGGGTGACAGATGCCCACGAAGATCGCAAAGTGGTAACGGCCGCAGCTACCCCGCCGATGTGCCATAAGGGCGGGGTTTGGTGTTCTACACCACACGGCGCGGTAAAGACCACGTTAAGTCGCTGTGACCCCTCCCACAGCGAGCGGACAGACCGCCTTCACTGGGGTCAGATCGAGGTAGGCGGTCCCGACCGCCCCCAACTCAATACCGGGGGCGCCTTGGAGGTGGACTTGTGACGGTGGTTGACACCGGCCCGATTACTGATGCCGCTACCGCGGCTGAGGAGCAAAGGCGCTCGTCAAAACCACCGTCCACGGCGCAGGGCCTGAGAGTCGAGCCATTGATCGGGCTCGAGTGGTCACAGGCCATCGAACAGTGGGGCGGCGAGAACGCCACCACCCCCGCGGAGACCAGGCGCTCCTGGCTGCACCGCGCGCCGGAGCAGCAGGTGCTCGCGCTCTACCGCACCATCCGGGCGTCCGACCCGGACGCGCCCGCGCCGTGGTGGCTGCGCGCGCTCGCGGCCGGCGACCTCCAGACCCGGCTCGAGGGCTACACCGTCGAGGACCGGGTCGCGAAGCTCCTGTCCGCGCGGACGGGCTGGGTGTACGTGCCGTGGTCCACCAACGGCGACTCCGGCTTCTGGGAGTACGTGCCCTCCGAGCGCAAGCTGACCGAGCCGGGCGTGCCGACCACCCTCATGCTCACCGACCGGCACGTCGGCTGGATCGACGTGATCCGCGTCCACACCGGTGACGCCCCGGCCCCCGTCGCGGTGGCCGGCCTCGCGGACCTCCGTGCCAACCTCGCACGGGTGGAGTCGCTGGCCCCCTAGGCTCTCCGTTCGTGGAAGCAGAGGTCAACCGGCGCACCGTCGTCAGTTTCGTCAACCGCGGCGGTCGGATGACCGTCGGCCAGACGCGTGCCTGGGCACGGCAGTGGCCAACGCTCGGCCGCGACATCGCCGGGCTGCCGCCGGGGCCGCTGGACCTCGACGCCTGGTTCGGCCGGTCGGCGCCCGCGCTGCTCGAGATCGGACCGGGCATGGGTGAGACCACCGCGCGGCTCGCCGAGGCGGCGCCGGAGCTCAACTACCTCGCCGTCGACGTCTACCAGCCGGGCCTCGCGCAGCTCATGATGCGTGCCGAGGCGACCGGGCTGTCGAACCTGCGGCTGCTGCGCGGCGACGCGGTCGTGCTGCTCGAAGAGCACCTGCCGCCGGAGTCGCTGTCCGGGGTGCGGATCTTCTACCCGGACCCGTGGCCGAAGAAGAAGCACCACAAGCGCAGGCTGGTGCAGCCGGACCTCGTCGCGACGGTCGCGTCCCGGCTGGTTCCCGGCGGCACGCTGCACCTCGCGACCGACTGGGAGCACTACGCCGAGCACATGATGGCGGTCTGCTCGGCGGAGCCGCTGCTGCGGAACCCGCACGAGGACGCGCCGGGCGGCTGGGCGCCGCGGCCGGCGTGGCGGCCGCTGACTAAGTTCGAGAGCCGCGCCGAGGACGTCGGTCGCGTCAGCCATGACCTGATGTTCGTGCGCCGCTGACCGATCGTGGCGCAACGCGGTATCTACCGGACCAGAACCGGGGCGAAATGCCCGGTTTGCGACCAACCGTCGGTAGCTCTCGACCAGGACACACAACCCGACCAGGTAATTCAGGACGGCACAACCGGGGCCGATACCCACTGATGTGACCGCACTGCGCGACGAGGCCATCCCGTTCACCTCGCTGCCCGCACCCGCGCGACCCCAGCCGCGCAAGCAGTCGATCTACGGCGAGGCGGAGGAGTTCATCCGCGCCTTCCACCGCGCCCGCCCCAAGGCCGGGCAGGTGGAGGCGCGGCTGGCGAAGGTGCGCGAGGAGATCATGGCGACCGGCACCTACCGCCACAAGCCAGCCGAGCTGGCCTACGGGGCCCGGCTCGCACTGCGGGACAGCGGCTGGTGCCCGGCGAACGTGCCGTGGCGCGGCCTGCTGGTGCGGGATCTGCGTCAGGTCCGGGACAGCGCCGAGGTCGCCGCGCAGTGCGTGCAGCACCTGCGGATGTCGACGAACGACGGCCACGTGCGGCCGATGGTGAGCGTGTTCGCGCCGGACACGCCGTGGCGGCCGGGCCCGCGGATCCGCAATGACCAGCTGGTCCGGTACGCGGGGTACGCCGAGCCGGGCCGGGTGCTCGGCGACCGGCGGTACGTCGACTTCACCACCGCCGTGTGCCGGCTCGGCTGGCGGCCGCCGACCGGGCGGACGGCGTTCGACAAGCTCCCGCTCGTGATCCAGACCCCGCACGAGGGCGTCGCCGTGTTCCCGCTGCCGCGCGACATCGTGCGCGAGGTGCCGCTCGAGCACCCGGAGCTGCCGTGGTTCGTGACGCTGGGCCTGCGGTGGCACGCGGTGCCGGTGATCAGCAACCGCAAGCTCACGTTCGGCGGCATCACCTACCCGGCGGCGCCGTACAACGGCGTGTACATCTGCCAGGCGATCGGCGAGGACGTGTTCGCCGACGACGCCGCATACGGCCTGGCCAGGCTGATCGCCGACCGGCTCGGTCTCGACACCACCTCGGAGCGCACGCTGTGGCGCGACCGTGCGGTCGTCGAGCTGAACCGGGCCGTGCTGCACTCGTTCGACGCGGCCGGCGTGACAATCAAGCACGCGGTCGACGGCTTCCTGCCCGCGATGGCTTCGACCAGCCCCCGGCCGGCGTTCACCACCTGGGACGACTCGCCGCTCTGAGCCTTTGGCAGGATCTCGGCATGCGCTCCCCGGTTCGGCTGCATGCCCCGATCGTCCTGCCGTGCGACCCGGCGTGCGGCGTGCTGCGCGACGCCGTGGTGGACGTCGGCGCCGACGGGCGGCTCGGCCATGTCGGCCCGGCCGCGACCGCGCCGGTCACCGACGCGCCGGTCCGGTCTCTTCCCGGCATCCTCCTGCCCGGCATGATCAACATGCACGCGCACAGCCCGATGACCGTGCTGCGCGGGATGGGTGGCGACCTGCCGCTGATGCGGTGGCTGCAGGAGATCATCTGGCCGGCGGAGGCGCTGCTGACGCCGTCGGACATCGAGGCCGGCATGCTGCTCGGCTCGGTGGAGATGCTGCGGAACGGGATCACGACCAGCGTCGAGCAGTACTTCCAACCGGACCACGTGATCCGCGCGGTGCTCGCCACCGGCGCCAGGATGGTGCTTGGCCCGGCGATCGTGGACGTGCCGGGGTGGAGCTGGCGTGCGCAGCTCGACGAAGTGAGCGCCCGCATCGACGTCGACGGGCTGCGGCCGCACGAGCGGATCGAGATCGGTTACGGCCCGCACTCGGCGTACACGCTGTCGCCGGAGGCGCTCACGGTGGTGGCGGAGGCGGCGCGGTCCCGCGACGCCCTGCTGCTGATCCACGTCGCCGAGTCGCAGAACGAGGACACCCTCCAGCGCGAACGCCACGGCTCGGTGCCGCGGCTGCTGGCGTCGATCGGCCTGCTCGGCGGGCGGGTGCTGGCCGCGCACTCGGTGCATCTGTCCGATGAGGACATCGCCATCTACGCGTCGCACGGTGTTTCCGTGGCTCACTGCCCTGGCTCGAACGCGAAGCTGGCGTCGGGCATCGCACGGGTGCCGGCCCTGCGCGCGGCCGGCGTGCGCATGGGACTGGGCACCGACGGCCCTGCGAGCAACGACGACCTGGACCTGTGGGAGGAGATGCGCCTGACCGCGCTGCTCGCCCGTCTGTCCACAATGGACTCGGAGGCGCTGACGGCCGCCGACGTCCTGCTGCTGGCCACCCGAGGCGGCGCGGCGGCGTTGGGCCGCGACGACATCGGCGCGCTGGAGCCGGGCCGCTGGGCGGACGTCGTGCACGTGGACGTCGACGACCCGGCGTTCGCGGCCGGCCTCGCCGTGCCCGACGAACACCTGCTGGCCAACGTCGTGTGGGCCGCCGGCGCCCGCAACGTGCGCGACGTGTGGGTCGGCGGCGAACAGGTGATCACCCACCGCGAACCGACACGGGTGGACCGGGGGAAGGTGCAGTCGGACGCGGGCGCCGTCACGGCGCGGCTGCGCGCGTGACCGGGTCTGGCCCCTGGCCGCTGGCCCCCTCGAACCACGCTACCGGCCGACACCGACAGAATCTGCCGCCGCCAAGGCCACTGTGGACAACCAACCACCCTGTGGACAACCCACCCCGAGCCACGCGGCTCTGTCGGTGCTCGACCGTAAAGTGGTGATCGGGGGCCGGCGGCCGCCCCGGGCTCAGCGGGCCGGCTGGCGGATGACGATCTCGTGCACGTGCGCGTCTCTCGGGGTGTCGATCGCCGCTCGGACCACCCCCGCCACCGAGGACGGCGCCATGTACTTCTCCGGGGTGAAGTCGCCGCCTTCGAACTCCCGGACGCCGCGTTGCATGTCGGTGGCCGTGCGGCCCGGGTGCACCGACGTGACGCGCAGGCCGTTCGGTTCCTCTTCCGCACGCAGGACGTCGGCGTAGGCGCGCAGCGCGAACTTGCTCGCCGCGTAGGCGCCCCACCTCGGGTTGGCCTTGAGGCCGGAGCCGGAGTTGATCAGCACCACGTGACCGGCGGCCGCGCGGAGTGCGGGGAGCAGTAGGCGGGTCACTTCCGCTACCGCGACCACGTTGAGCTCGTAGGACTCCCGCCAGTCCGCCGCCGACAGGTCACCGAGACCGCCCAGCCGGGAGACGCCCGCCGAGTGCACGAGCACGTCCAACCGGTGCACCCCCGAGGTCGCGGCCGCCAGCGCGGCGGTGTCGGTCAGCTCGACCGGCCACGGGCGCGCGTTCGGCAGAGACTCCGCCACGTCCTTCAGCTGCCCGACATCCCGGCCGCCGAGGAGCAGGTCGTGGGTGTCGCCGAGGGTGGTGGCGATCGCGGCGCCGATGCCGCGGGACGCGCCGGTGATCAGTGCTAGCGGTCGGTCCGTCATGGGCCAACCCTACGAACACCGGCGCGTCCCTCGCTCAGCGGCGCTTCTTGTACACGGCCACCACGGACGCCCTCGGCTGCGACGTGCCGCCGTCCGGCCAGTGCGACAGCGGGTTGTCCGCGCTCGCGCCGTCCAGCTCACCCGGGTGCTGCACCGACACCAGCACGAAGTCGTCCTCGATGACCGGCCCGCACGTCTCGGCGCCGTTCGGGACCGTCAGGAACTGCTTCACGTGACCGCGTTCGCGGCCCTCGACCGGCACCGCGAACAAGCCGTCGTTCGTGTCGAGTGCGTTGCCGTCGGTCGAGATCCACAGGTTCCCGCGACTGTCGAACGCGACGTTGTCGGGGCAGGAGATCGGGCTGACCTGCGTCTTGTCGTAGCCGCCGAAGTATGTGTCGTCCGACGCCGGGTCGCCGCAGACCAGGAACAGCCGCCAGGCGAACCTCGTCGCCGTGTTGTCGCCCCGGCTCTCCGCCAGCTCGAGGACGTGCCCGTGCCGGTTGGCCACCCTCGGGTTGATCTCGGTAGCGCCTTCCTTGCCCGGCTTGCCGCGGTCGGTGTTGTTCGTGAGCGCGGCGTACATCCGGCCGGACTTCAAGCTCGGCTCGACGTCCTCCGGCCGGTCCATCTTCGTCGCGCCGGCCACGTCCGCGGCGAACCGCGTGAAGACGTAGACCTCCTCGGCCGTGAAGCCGGACACGAACGACTTGTCGTTGCGCGCCAGCGGGATCCACTCGCCGCTGCCGTCGAACTCGCCGTCCGACGGCAGCTTCCCGGAGCCGTCGATCTCGGCGGCCGGACTGTCGCCGGTGAACTTCGCGACGTACAGCGTGCCCGAGTCGAGCAGCTTCTTGTTGTGGTCCCTCGCGTACTTGCCGTCGCCGCGCTTGATCTTGCCGTCCGACACGAACTTGTACAGGTACTCGAACCGCTCGTCGTCGCCCATGTACGCGACGACCCGACCGTCGCGCGCGACGATCACGTTCGCGCCCTCGTGCTTGAACCGGCCGAGCGCGGTGTGCTTCACCGGCGTCGAGGACGGCTCCAGCGGGTCGATCTCCACGATCCACCCGAACCGGTTCGCCTCGTTGGGTTCCTGCGCGAGGTCGAACCGCTTGTCGTACCGCTCCCACTTGCGGTCGGACGCGGACTCGGAGAAGCCGTACCGCGCGAGGCGCGCCCTGGCCACCGGGTCGGTGACCGCGTCGGCGTTCGCGAAGTACTGGTTGACGTTCTCCTCGCCGGACAGGACCGTGCCCCACGGCGTGAGCCCGCCGGAGCAGTTGTTCATCGTGCCGAACACGGTCCGACCCGCCGGGTCGACGGATGTCCGCAGGTACGTCGAACCGGCCGCGGGTCCCTGGACGGTGAACGGCGTGGTCAGCGTGAGCCGCCGGTTGTAGCGCCGGTCCAGTTTCACCTCGAGCCTGCCGCGCCGGTTGAGCTCGACCAGGACGATGGACTGGCCGTGCGCGGCCCACGCGATCTCCACCTGCTCCCGCGTCGGGTTGTCGCTGTCCCAGCCGTAGAACAGGAAGGGCTCGCTGGTGTACTCGTGGTTCGACACCATCAGCCACGTGTCGCGGCGGCCCGGGACCGGAACGAGCCCGCAGTAGTCGTTGTTGAAGCCGAACTGCTTGGCCTGCGCGGCGGCCGTCTGGTTGGCGAAGTCGAACTCCGGCGCGTCCGGGATGACCGGGTCGCCCCAGCGGATGAGCACGTCGTGCTCGTACCCGTCCGGCACCACGACCGCGTCGAGCGTGTTCGGCGCCACCGGCTCGAAGTCGAGACCGGTGCCACCGTGCCCACGGTCCGCGGCGGCCGCGCTGCCCGCGCCGACGGTGGCCGCGGCGGTCCCGGCCACCGCGAGCACGGCGCCGGCCTTGAGCACGCTGCGGCGGTCGACCAGTTCGCGGACGACGTCGCCGAAGTACCGGTTGTCGGAGGTGTTGGGCGCCTCGTGGGAGCAGGCGTTGCCGCAGCGGTACTGGCACGTGACCGCGGCCCGACCGGATGAACGGCCGGTGAACAGCGGCAGAAGTTTGGACTTGTCAGCGGGAAACATCCGCTGACGGTAAGGCGGCCACGGCACCGAGGCAAGAGAAGGGCCGCACCTCACGCGCGAGGTGCGGCCCTTTTCTCGGACGACTACTCAGCGGCGTTTCTTCCAGGCCGCGACCACGGCCGGCCGGGGCTGGCTGGTGCCACCGTCGGGCCAGTGCGACAGCGGGTTGTCCGCGCTCGCGCCCTCCAGCTCACCCGGGTGCTGCACCGACACCAGCACGAAGTCGTCGGTCACGACCGGACCGCACGTCTCCGCGCCGTCCGGCACCGTCAGGAACTGCTTCACGTGGCCGCGTTCGCGGCCCTCGACCGGCACCGCGAACAAGCCGTCGTTGTGGCTCAGCGCGTTGCCGTCCGTGGAGATCCACAGGTTCCCGCGACTGTCGAACGCGACGTTGTCCGGGCACGAGATGGGGCTGACCTGCGACTTGTCGTAGCCGGCGAAGTACGTGTCCGGCTCGGCCGGGTCACCGCAGAGCAGCAGCAGCTTCCACGAGAACTTCGTGCCCGTGTGGTCCTTGCGGGACTCCTCGATCTCCAGCACGTGCCCGTGCTTGTTGCCCGGCCGCGGGTTGATCTCCGTCGGGCCTTCCTTGCCCGGCTTGCCGCGGTCGGTGTTGTTCGTGAGCGCGGCGTAGATCCGGCCAGAGCGCAAGCTCGGCTCGACGTCCTCCGGCCGGTCCATCTTCGTCGGGCCGACCACGTCCGCGGCGAGCCGGGTGAAGACGTAGACCTCCTCGGCGGTGAACCCGGGCACGAACGACTTGTCGTTGCGCGCCAGCGGGATCCACTCGCCGACGCCGTCGAACTCGCCGTCCGACGGGACCTTGCCGGAGCCGTCGATCTCGCCCGCGGGGCTGTCGCCGGTGAACTTCGCGACGTACAGCGTGCCCGAGTCGAGCAGCTTCTTGTTGTGGTCGCGGGCGTAGCGGCTGTTGCCCGGCTTGTACTTGCCGTCGGTGACGAACTTGTACATGTAGTCGAACCGCTCGTCGTCACCCATGTAGGCGACCACGTGGCCGTCGCGGGCGACGATGACGTTCGCGCCCTCGTGCTTGAACCGGCCGAGCGCGGTGTGCTTCACCGGCGTCGAGGACGGGTCCAGCGGGTCGATCTCCACGATCCACCCGAACCGGTTCGCCTCGTTCGGCTCCTTCGCCAGGTCGAAGCGCTGGTCGAACCGCTCCCACTTGCGCAGCGACTCGCCGCCGACGATGCCATAACGCTTATTGCGTGCCTTCGCCACCGGGTCGGCGACCAGGTCGGCGTTGGCCAGGTACTGGTTGAAGTTCTCCTCGCCGGACAGGACCGTGCCCCACGGCGTGACGCCGCCCGCGCAGTTGTTCTGCGTGCCGAGGACCCGCCGGCCGGTCGGGTCGGCGGACGTCTTCAGGTACTTCGAGCCGGCCGCCGGGCCCTGCACGGTGAACGGCGTGGTCAGCGTGATCCGGCGGTTGTAGTGCCGGTCCAACTTGACCTCGAGGCCGCCGCGGCGGGCCTCCTCGACCGCCACGACCGACAGGCCGTGCGCGGCCCAGGCGATCTCCGCCTGCTCGCGGGTCGGGTTGGCCTCGTCGTAGCCGAAGAACATGGCCGACTCGGTCGTGTACTCGTGGTTCGACACCATCAGCCACCGGTCCCGGTGGCCCGGGAGCGGCACGAGACCGCAGAAGTCGTTGTTGAAGCCGAACTGCTCGGCCTGCGCGGCCGCGGTCTGGTTCGCGAAGTCGAACCGGGGGGCGCCCGGCACCACCGGGTCACCCCAGCGGATGACCACACCCTGCTCGTAGCCACTCGGGGTGACGATGGCATCCAGGTCGTTGGGGGCGACCGGCTCGAAGTCGAGGCCGGAGTTGCCGCCACCGTTGCCGCCACCGTTGTTGCCACCGTTGCCGTGCCCGGACGGTGCCGCGGTGGCGCTGCCGGCGCCGACCGTCGCCGCACCAGCGCCGGCGACCGCGATCACGGCGCCGGCCTTGAGCACCCGCCTGCGGCTGACGATGTCCGCGACGACGTCGGCGAAGTACTGGTTGTCCGAGGTGTTCGGCGCCTCGTGCGCGCAGGCGTTGCCGCACCGGTACTTGCAGGTGATCGAGGATCGCCCGCCCTTGGGGTTGGTGGTGAACAACGGGAGGAGCCGGGGTTTGTCGGCTGGGGACACGCTTGGCCTCCACTGTCAGGTCTTGGGAACGGGCTGACGGTAGGAGGCCAAGACCAGCGGCACGCGTGTAGCAGGTGAAGGTGAGATGAACAGACTCCGCATCTGCCCAGGTCACACGGAGTGTGATCAGGTGATTGCGGACACCACTATGTTGCCTTGGGCGTCGAGGGCGTCGTAGCCGAAGCCCTGGGTCGAGCCGCCGAAGTCAGCGACGTAGTAGTTCGCGGTCGCCGTGTCGGTGACTGTGCGGACGTCGACCGGCGTGCCGTCGCCCCGGCGCACCACCAGCTCCGTGATGTTCGGCGCCGTCACGAACAGCATCAGGTGCGGCAGTGGGCCGCCATCCAGCTGTCCGTCGCCGAGCACCTGCCGCGACAGCACGAGGCCAGGCCCCTCCGGCACGGGCGCCCAGGCCGGCACCGCCTCGCACGTCGGCTCGATCGGCGTCGCATCGGGGGGGTAGCTCATGCCGACGCACCATTCGGTGTCGCTCGCGAACGTGAACACAGCGGTCCGGTCCACGCCGTTCTCGGTGAACGAGCCCAGCTCGATGCCCAGCCTCGGGTCCTGCGGCGTCTCCGACGGCGGGGTCGTCGTCGCGATCGGCGGCGCGGTGGCCGGACGTTGTGACCCCTGGTCGTCGGCGCTCTTCAGCGCCACCGGGATCGCGACGCCCGCGACCACCACGACGGCCGCCCCGACGGTGGCGAGCACCGGGCCACGCCAGCGGCCGGCGCGGCGGCGGGCGAGCCTGCGCTCCAGGTCGGCTCTGGGGTGCGCGCTGGGCGGCACGGTGTCGGCCAGTTCGTGGAGTGAGTTCCTGACGCGGTCCTGGAGTGCCATCATCGGTCGTCCTCCCCGGCCAGCGCCTTGCGGAGCGCGGCCATGGCGTGGCTGGTGGTTGCCTTCACGGTGCCGACCGCGATGCCGAGGGTCTCGGCGATCGACTGCTGGTCGAGGTCGAGCCAGTAGCGGAGCACGACCACCTGGCGTTGCCGCCGGGTCAGCGTGGCCAGCGCGTCCCGCACCGCGCGGTTGGCCAGCGCCACCGCCTCGGCGGACGCGGTGTCCCGGTTGGGCTCGCGTGGCTGCCGCCGCACCACCCGCAGGTGTCGCAGCCGCGATCTGGAGAGGTTGACGACCGTCCGGCGCAGGTAGGGCAGCGCCTTGTCCGCGCTGTCGAGGCGCGCCCAGCGGTCGTGCAGGCGGACGAACGCCTCCTGCGCGATGTTCTCCGGGTCGTCCGCGCCGAGCAGGAACGCCAGCCGCTTCATGGGCTCGAACCAGTCGTCGAACAACGCGTCGAACCCCGCACGGTCGGTGCGGGGTTGCGACGAGTGGTCGGTTGCCGTGTTCACGCCCCTTTGACGCCTGCCACGGCTCCCGGGTTTAGAAGCCGATCGCGTCCCTGATCAACACCACGGTCGCACGGTTCGCCAGGTACTCGCGCTCCATGATCAGCGTCTTCCCCATGAACGTCTCGAAGCCCTGCGCGCGCCAGCGCGCGTGTTCCCTCGGGTAGCTGTAGGTGCGGACGCGGCGCAGCGCGGTGTCGAGGTCCGGCACGACCTTCTGCCCGCCGACGACCCAGATCACCTTCTCGGCGCCGGCCGCGTACGGGCCGAGCTGGCTGCCGCTGGCCGAGGTCGCGACGAGGACGCCGTCCTCGGTGACCGCGTGCACGCTGCCGACGATGACGTCCGGGGTGGCACCCATGGTGACCTGCCGGCGCATGTCCGCGGGGTCGATGCCGGCGAGCTGCGCGCGGACCGAGACGAAGTCCTCGCCGTCGTCGATGTCGGCGAGGAGGCCGGAGTGGCGCAGCGTCTCGCTGTTGGCGGTGAAGATCGCCTTGTCGCGGGGCAGCAGGTCGCGGACGAGCGCGCGGGCGTCGGCGACGGTGTCGACGACGTGCGCGACGTAGTTGCGCTCGCGGAGGCCCTTGGCCGCCCTGCTCAGCGCCTCGTCGTCGGCCGGCATGGCGAACGTCTCGTCGACCGGCAGTGCCTCGATGGTCATGAAGTCCCTCTTCGATGGTGGTTCCGATTGGTAACTGACCCCATCGTGAGGAACTATGGCGGGTGCCGAAAGACGGCACCTTTTCCTGCCTCGGTGACCTGGAGGTAACTGTGCAGCTACCGGACGCGCCCGCCGACCGACTGTGTCACGCGCGACAGATCCTGGACCGCGTCGGCGACAAGTGGTCGATCTCGGTGATCCACTCGCTCGGCGAGGAGACCAAGCGGTTCACCGAGCTGCGTCGCGAGATCGACGGCATCAGCCAGCGCATGCTGACCGCGACCCTGCGCACCCTGGAGCGCGACGGACTGGTCGAGCGGACCGTGCACCCCGTCGTGCCGCCCCGCGTCGACTACCGGCTCACCCCGCTCGGCCGGACGCTGTCCGACACCGTGTGCGCGCTGATGGGCTGGGCCATCCACCACGCCGACGACATCGACGAGGCCCGCGCCGCCTACGACAGCCGGTCCGAGTACGACCCGGCGGCCGCCGCGAGCCACGCGGGCTGACGTCCCGCTACCGGTCCAGCTCGCCCGCGATGAACTTCTCCACCGCGTCGTAGGCCTCCGAGTCGGAGTACTGCTCCGGCGGCGACTTCATGAAGTACGACGACGCCGAGAGGATCGGGCCGCCGATGCCGCGGTCCAGCGCGATCTTCGCGGCACGCACCGCGTCGATGATCACACCGGCTGAGTTGGGCGAGTCCCACACCTCGAGCTTGTACTCCAGGCTCAGCGGCACGTCGCCGAACGCCTTGCCCTCCAGGCGCACGTAGGCCCACTTGCGGTCGTCGAGCCACGGCACGTGGTCCGACGGTCCGATGTGGACGTCGGCCTTCGCCATCTCGTGCGGGATCTGCGAGGTGACCGACTGGGTCTTGGAGATCTTCTTCGACTGGAGCCGCTTGCGCTCCAACATGTTCATGAAGTCCATGTTGCCGCCGAAGTTGAGCTGGTACGTGCGCAGCAGCTCCACCCCGCGGTCCTCGAACAGCTTCGCGAGCACCCGGTGCGTGATCGTCGCGCCGACCTGCGACTTGATGTCGTCGCCCACGATCGGGATGCCGGCCTCGGTGAACTTGGCCGCCCAGACCGGGTCGGACGCGATGAACACCGGCAGCGCGTTGACGAACGCCACCCCGGCGTCGATCGCGGCCTGCGCGTAGAAGCGGTCCGCGTCCTCGGAGCCGACCGGCAGGTAGGACACCAGCACGTCGGCCTCGGACTCGCGCAGCGCGGCGACGATGTCGACCGGCTTCTCGTCCGACTCGGTGATGATGTCGCGGTAGAACTCGCCGAGCCCGTCGAACGTGTGCCCGCGCTGCACGGTCACGCCGAGCGGCGGCACGTCGGCGATCTTGATGGTGTTGTTCTCGCTGGCCACGATCGCCTCGGACAGGTCGCGGCCGACCTTCTTGGCGTCCACGTCGAACGCGGCGACGAACTCCACGTCCCGCACGTGGTAGTCGCCGAACTGGACGTGCATCAGGCCGGGGACGCGGGTACCGGGATCGGCGTCACGGTAGTAGTGCACGCCCTGCACCAACGACGCCGCGCAGTTGCCGACGCCGACGATGGCCACCCGGACACTGCGGCGCTGTTCGCCCATGCCGGTTCTCCTTCTCCCTGAGTGTCCGCGGCAGTGCCGCGGGCTGTGTCGAAGTCGCAGATCCGCACTGACCTGCCGGCGTCAGTCGACGCCTTCCTGCCGTTCCTTCTGCTCTCGCTGTTCGGTCGCGATCAGCTCGTTGAGCCAGCGAACCTCCCGCTCGCTGTGCTCGAGCCCGAGCCGGTGCAGCTCGCGGGTGTAGCGGTCGATCTGCTCGCCCGCCCGGGCCACCGAGGAACGCAAACCCTCCCGGCGCTCCTCGACGCGCCGGCGGCGGCCCTCGAGGATGCGCATCCTGACCTCGGCCGGCGTGCGGGAGAAGAACGCCATGTGAACGCCGAAGCCCTCGTCGTCGTAGGCCTGCGGCCCGACGTCGGCGAGCATCTCGGCGAAACGCTCCTTGCCCTCGGCGCTCAGCTTGTAGACCCGCTTGGCCCGCTTGCCCCATGAGCGGGCGGTCCGGTCGTCGACGACGTCCTTCTCGGTGTCCTCGACGATCAGTCCGGCCTTCAGCAGCCTGCGCAGCGTCGGGTACAGCGACCCGTAGGAGAACGCCCGCAGCGTGCCGAGCATGTCGAACAGTCGTTTGCGCAGCTCGTAGCCGTGCATGGGGGCCTCGTGCAGCAGCCCGAGGATGGCGAACTCGAGCATCGGCCCACCTCTTCTCGTGCTCGCTGACCTACTCGTCCACTATATCGCGCCGATACATCAGAGAGGTCTACGAAAAGTGGCGTGGTGTCGATCACGCCGCCGACCTCGACGCGTGACGTCACCCCGGGTCGCCGACCAAACGCAGGTCACACCCGTTGACAATGGTGACCACATCACTTCTTCAACGCAGAGTGGCGACTCGCCCGCGCGCCGTATGCCAAACGCTGCATGGACGTGATAACGGTGCCGCGTAGGCTGTCCTCCGTGCGTACACAGCGGCAGGTGGTCGACTACGCGTTGCAGCGCAAGGCGCTGCTCGCGGAGGTTTACGCTGGCCGCGTCGCCACCATGGAGGTGTGCGACGCGAACCCGTATCTGCTGCGCGCCGCCAAGTTCCATGGCGCGCCGAGTGACGTCACCTGCCCCGTCTGCCGGAAAGAACCGCTGACGAGGGTGTCCTGGGTCTACGGTGACGAGCTCAAGCACGCGTCGGGCTCGGCGCGGGCGCCCGAGGAGCTCACCCGCATGGCGACGCTCTTCGCGGAGTTCACCGTCTACGTGGTCGAGGTTTGCCGCACCTGTGGATGGAACCACCTGGTGCAGTCATACGTCCTGGGGACGAGTGGACTCGACACCCAAAAGCCACGGAGGAGGACTGCGGCGGAGTGAGATCGATGCTGACGCATGCTCTGCCGCCGACGACCGCCACACGGCGCGCACGGTCGTGGCGCCGCTCTGGGAGGCCAGCTAAGTGAACGACCATCGCAACCACCGGCGTCACTCCAGTGAGCCGGCATGGCCGACTGGTGACGACTCGAACCCTCGCGCGTCCGCGAAACAGGAGCAGCCCCAGGAGCGCACCGGCTTCTGGAGCCCCCTGTGGGAGAACGACGACGACGAGCCGTCGGGCCGTGCCAACGGGAACCGCAACGGCCACTCACGCGACAGCGCCAACGGGTCACACCGCTCCAACGAGAACGGCCACCGCTGGCCGGACGCAGAGCCGCCCGCGGGCGGCGCGCACCGCCAGGAACCGCCCGCCCCGCGCCCGGCGCCCCGCTCCGCCGCCCCCGTGTGGCCGGGCCAGGAGGCGCCGCAGGCCCCGCCGCGCCCGACCGGTCCGCGCCCCGGCGGCCCGCCCGCACCGACCGGCCCCAACGGCTTCCCCGGCCCGGCCGGCGCCCGGCCGCCGTCGGACCAGACCACCCGCGTGGTCCGCCCACTCCCGGCCGGCCCCGGCGGCTCGCGGCCCGGCGGCAGCCCGGTGGACCCGGACGGCCCGACCGAGCTGCTGCCGTCCGTTCGTGGCGGCGCCGGCGGCACCGGCCCGGAGCCGCAGCTGCTCACGCACCGCGAGCCGGACTACGACGAGGACCTGAACGACGACCCGGACCTCGACGACGACTACTACGACGAGGGCAAAGACGGTCCCCTGAGCGAGGAGGGCCGCAAGAAGCGCCGCAAGAAGATCTGGAAGCGCGTGCGGCGCACGATGTACGTGCTGACCGCACTGATGATCATCGGGCCGATGGTGGCGTTCTTCGTCGCCTACCAGATAGTCGAGGTGCCGTCCCCGCAGACGATCGCCGCGAGCCAGGGCCAGGTCGTCACGCTCACGTACAACAACGACGCCGAGTTGTCGAAGGTGGTCCCGGCCGGCGGCAACCGCACGATGGTCCGCTACGACCAGATCCCCAAGACGGTGCTGCACGCGGTGTACGCCGCGGAGGACGCCGAGTTCGAGACCAACCCGGGCTTCGACATCGCCGGTGTGCTCTGGGCGGGCTGGAACCAGGTCACCGCCGGCACCGGCGGCGGCTCGACGATCACCCAGCAGTACATCAAGAAGGCCACGGGCAACGAGGAGAAGACCATCTCCCGCAAGGCGCTCGAAATCGTCAAGGCCTACAAGATGAACAACACGTACAGCAAAGAAGACATCATCACGGCCTACCTGAACACGATCTACTTCGGCCGCAGCGCGTACGGCATCGTCGCCGCGTCCCAGGCCTACTTCGGCAAGCCGCTCGATCAGCTGAGCCCGTCCGAGGCGGCGCTGCTCGGCGGCATGATCCAGAGTCCCGGCCGGTACAAGGACCAGGTCTACATGGAGCGGCGCTGGAACTTCGTGATGGACCAGATGGTGGAAAAGAACTGGCTCAAGGCCTCGGATCGCAGGGCCGCGCAGTTCCCCGACACCATCGACATCGGCCTGGCCCGGCCGGAGGCCGCTCAGGGGCCGAGCGCGCACATCCAGACCGCCGTGTTCAAGGAGCTGGAGCAGGAGACCGGCCTCACCATGGACAAGGCCCAGCAGCTCGGTCTGACCATCCACACCACGATCGACCCGTACGCGCAGCAGATGGTGCAGGACTCCATCCAGGAGGTGATGGCGGAGCAGCCGCTGAACCTGTTCCCCGCGATGACCGTGGTCGATCCGAAGACCGGCCGGATCATCGCCTACTACGGCGGCTCGGACGGCAACGGCCTCGACTGGGCCAAGACGCCGCAGGAGCCGGGCTCGTCGTTCAAGCCGTTCGACCTGGTCGCCCTGCTGCAGCAGGGCAAGGGGCTCGGCGAGGTGTACGACGGCACTTCGGGCCGCACGTTCGACGGTCGCAAGGTCCGCAACTCGAGCGGCGCGTCCTGCGGCAAGGAGTGCACGGTCGCCGAGGCGATGAAGCGGTCGATCAACACCGTCTTCTACGACATGGCGCTGAACACGGTCACCACCCAGAAGGTCGCCGACGCCGCGCACGAGGCGGGCATCACGGCGCCGCTCGAGGGTGAGAACGGCGGTGCGCCGGACGCCAACATCTCCATCGGCGGTGGCAAGACGCTGGTGTCGACACTCGACATGGCCTCGGCGTACGCGACGTTCGCCGCCAACGGCATCTACCGCGCACCGCACCTGGTGTCGAAGGTGACCTACGCCGACGGCGGCGTCTTCTGGCAGCCGGACGCCGCGGCCGAATCCGGCACGCAGGTGTTCGACGAGGGCAACGCGGACAACAACAAGAAGATCGCCCGCAACGTCACCGAGTCGCTCAAGCCGGTGATCGAATACTCCAAGCTGAAGTGCGAAGGCGGCCACGAGTGTGCCGGCAAGACCGGCACGCACCAGCTCGGCGCCACCGAGGACAACGCGAAGGCGTGGATGGTGGGATACACCCCGCAGGTCTCGGCCGCGGTGTCGATGGCGGCGCAGGACGAGACAGGCAAACAGGTACCGCTCAAGAACGCCAAGGGCGACATCATCTACGGGTCCGGACTGCCGGGGAAGATCTGGCAGACGTTCATGAACAAGTACCTGAAGGACAAACCCAAGGAGTCGTTCGGCAAGTACGAGCCGATCGGCAAGGAAGCGCCGAAGAAGACGTCGGAGTCGAACCGGCCGTCGAACTCCCAGTCGCAGAGCCAGTCGCAGACCCAGACGCAGCCGACGGATCCGACGGATCCGACCGACCCAACGGATCCGACCAACCCGACCGACCCGAGCAACACGAACGACCCGCCGATCCCGACAATCGGTGGGATCGGCAACAACAGACCGCCGGGCCAAGGCTGACCTGACGAGGGCCCCGCGCCGACCGGCGCGGGGCCCTCGTCGTTCGGACGATCATCACGGCCCCGTAGCATCGCGCGCGTGCCAGGCGAAACCGATCCCGAGGACGCCCCCGACTCGGCCAGCGGGCGGGCCGCCGAGGTCAGCGACACCGCGACACTCGGCCGGGCCGACCGCGTCGTGCCGACGTGGACCGAACCGCTGGCGCGCGCGGGGAGTGCGCCGATCGGCGGCCCGCTCGGGGTGCACGCGGCGATCGGCCGGCACTGGTTCTGGACGCCGCTGCGGGTGGCGCTGCTCATCGCCGTCATCGGGCTGACCATCGGCTGGTTCGGCAAGGCGGCGTGCGTCCAGCAGTTCTACAACGAGGACTCCAAGCAGCTCGAGCTGGACTGGCGGTCGAACCGCCCGTTCACCGCCATGTGCTACTCGGACATCATCCCGCTGTACTCCGCGGAGCAGCTCGACAAGGGCGGCTTCCCGTACCAGACGAGCTGGTTCGACGACGAGGGAAAGTCGACGCAGCACCAGCGCTGGATGGAGTACCCGGTACTGACCGGCCTGTTCCAGTGGGTCAACGCGAAGCTCACCGAGGGCTGGCTGAAGATCGCGGACGCCGGCTGGCTGCCCACCGGTCTCGCCGTCACCGTGTTCTTCGACATCTCCGCCTTCTGGCTGGCGCTCGCGTGGCTGGTGACGATCTGGGCGGTGAGCAGAACCGCGCGCCGGCGCCCGTGGGACGCGGCGCTGATCGCGGCGTCGCCACTCGTCCTGGTCCACGCGTTCACGAACTTCGACACCCTCGCCACCGCCTGCGCGGCGACCGCGCTGCTGGCGTGGGCGAGGAAGAAACCGGTGCTCGCCGGTGTGCTCCTCGGCATCGGTGGCGCGGCGAAGCTGTATCCGCTGTTCCTGCTGGGGGCCCTGCTGGTGCTGTGTCTGCGGGCGGGGCGGCTGCGTGCGTGGTGGGTGACCGCGATCGCCGCGCTGGCCGCCTGGGGGGCGGTGAATCTGCCGATCGCGCTCCTGTACCCACGCGGGTGGTGGGAGTTCTTCCACCGCAACAGCCTGCGCGGCGCCGACCCGGACTCGCTGTACAACGTGGTCAACCAGTTCGCGGGCTGGTCGGGCCTCGACGGGCAGCTGGGTTTCAACGAGACGCCGGTGTGGCTGAACGCCGTCAGCGCGGCGCTCTTCCTCGCGTGCTGCGCCGGGATCACGTTCATCGCGCTGCACGCCCCCACCCGGCCACGCGTCGCGCAGCTGGGTTTCCTGGTGGTGGCCGCGTTCCTGGTGACGAACAAGGTCTGGAGCCCGCAGTACTCGCTGTGGCTCGTGCCGCTGGCGATCCTGGCCCTGCCACGCTGGCGGCTGCTACTGGGCTGGATGACGCTCGACGCGCTCGTGTGGGCCCCGAGAATGATGTTCTACCTCGGCGACGACAAGAAGGGCCTGCCCATCGACTGGTTCCTGTCGTTCGTCGTGCTGCGCGACCTCGCGGTGCTGGGCCTCTGCGCGGTGATCGTCTACGAGATCTACCGCCCCACCAGGGACCTGATTCGCATGGGCGGCGAGGACGACCCGGCCGGCGGCGTGCTGGACGGCGCGCGGGACGTGTTCATGCTGCGCGGCAGGAAGAAGAAGAAACCGGTCACCGTGGGCGCGACCGCACAGGACACCTGACCCGGCGTGGCCTCCGGCCAACCCCGCGTCAGCGGCTCACTGTCGGCTTGTCCGTGACGTCCACCAGCGGCTCGTCCGTCGCGAAGGTCTCCTTCGCGGTCAGGAACGCGCAGAACAACCCGATCAGCAGCCCGGCGCGGCCCCACACGCCGACCATCACCGCCTGCGCGGAGAGGCCGTCGAAGATGCCGCCGTGCTTGCCGTAGAAGATCTCGTAGTACCAGCGGAAGATGCCGATCCCCATCGCGAGGTCCGCCGCGAAGTACGCCACGATCCAGCCCCAGCGGATCTTCAGCAGCACGAACATCGGGATCAGCCACAGCGTGTACTGCGGCGAGTGGACCTTGTGCAGCAACAGGAACCCGCACAGCATGGCCGCCGACACCGGCACCCAGGGGAACGTGCCCTCCTTGAGGTACCGCGCCCAGCCGAACCCGCACGCCACCACGAACGAGATCAGCATGAGCATCGGCGACAGCACGCCGATGAGCTCCTGCGTCGGCACGTTGTCCGGGTCGGAGTACGGGCGCAGACCCCAGAACCAGATCGAGTTCGTGGTGATGTCGGCCTTGCGCAGCAGCTGGAACGTGAACGACGCGCGCCAGCCCTCGAACCCGGCCACCGCGAACGGGATGTTCACCAGCACCGCGGTGCCCAGTGCCGCGCCGGCGATCCGCAGCGCGCCCCGCCAGTCCGGGCCCTTCCGGTCGCCGAGCTCCTTGCCGCCCTGCCCGCCGGTCAGCACGTAGAGCATGAGCGGCAGCACGAAGATCGCCGGGTACACCTTGAACGCGAAACCCAGGCCGAGCAGCACCGCGGCGGCCGTGGCACGACTGATCAGCGGCCGGTCCCGCCCGCGTCTGCCCCAGCCGAGGTGCACGACGTAGAACGCCGCGACCGCGCACAGCACCACCGGCAGTTCCCAGTTGTGGAACGCGTACAGCACGAGCGGCGGCCCGATCGCCCACAGCAGCGCGCGCCACCTCGACATCCGCCCCAGCAGCCACGCCGTGGCCAGGCCGAACGGAGCGAGCAGCAGCGCGGAGTAGAGCAGGAAGTCCGCGTCGGTGTGCGCGAAGATCGCCGACGCCCAGATCACGACACCGGTCAGCACCGGGTACTCGACGACACCGCCGACCGGGTTGCCGTCCGGCGTCAGCTTGCCGTTGACGTACGGGAACACGTGCCGGTCGATGTCCCGGCCGATCCACAGCGTCTGGATGTCGGAGTAGCAGAAGTCCTGGTAGCGCCGCTTCTCGAAGTCCGGCTGGCTGCGACCCCACTGGTCGAAGCGCGGGCCGGTGCAGCGGTCCTTGTTGATGAACCCGAGCACCAGGGTGATCCCGCACAGCACGGTCAGCGCGACGAGCGCGAGCGAGCCGAGCCGAGCCGAGCCGCGGACACCCGGCCGACCGGTCCGCTCGCCGTCCGCCGGCGCGCCCACCTCGTCGGGCACTGGGCCGTCCGCCTCTCCTGACCTCGACTCTGACTCTGGCGCCGCCGCACCGGCCGGCACGATACTCACCGGCCGGTTGCCGCACGCAGGAACGCGATGTCCTCGGCCTGCCCGTCGGTCGGCGTCTCCACCACGATGGGCGCGCCGGCCTCCCTGGCCACCGCGGCGAGCTCCTCCGCCTCGATCATGCCAGTCGCGATGTTGGCGTGTCGGTCGCGCGACGACGCGAACTCGTCACGCGAGCTGTTCAGGTGCACGAGGTCGATGCGGCCGGTGATGGCCTTGACCCGCTCGACGATGCCGACCAGGTCCTCGCCCGCGGCGAACGCGTGGCAGGTGTCGAGGCAGAAGCCGGCGCCGAACTCGCCGACCTCGTCCCACAGCCGCGCCAGCATGTCGAACCGGCGGGCCATGGCGTTGTCGCCGCCCGCGGTGTTCTCGATGAGCACGGGCAGCGGGAAGCCGCCCGCCTCCGCCTGCCGCTCGAAGAACTTGCGCCAGTTCACCAGCCCGGCCGCCGGGTCCTCGCCCTGCGTCACGTGGCCGCCGTGCACGATCAGGCCCTTCGCGCCGGTCTTGGCCGCCGACTCCGCGTACTGGGTGACGGTCTTGCGGGACGGGATCCGGATGCGGTTGTTCGTCGATGCGATGTTCACGGGGTAGGGCGAGTGCACGAACACGTCGATGCCGGCTTCCCGCAGCGCGTCGGCCTGCGGGTGCGGCGGCTGCGCCTTCCAGCTCTGCGGATCGCCGAGGAAGAACTGCACGACGTCCGCGTTCCGCTCCTGTGCGGCGCCGAGCGGGTCGTCGCTGTGGATGTGGGCGCCGATGCTCATGGCCCGCGAGCGTAGTCGGCCGGTCCGACACAAAGGGGAGGTGTCCCGGCCTACCCCACCCGCGCGGGCGGGTAGCCCGGATGGCGCAACGGCATCGGCCAGGTCACGACTCTCCTGGTCACCGTCACCAACGCGAGATACCGTCGTTCTATCTGATAGGTGTTACCGGTCATCACCACACCTGGAGGACAGCGATGCGGCGGCGAGTGCGGAGTCTCTCTGGTGCGGTCGCGCTCGTCCTCGGCGCCTGCACCGCGAGCCTCCTCGCCGGCAGCGGCACCGCCAACGCGGCCGAACCCATCGTCATCGGCGACTGCTCGACGTCCGTCCATGGCGCCCCCGGCCAGCCCGTCTCGCTCGCGCCGGCCGCCGTGCTCGGTGTGGTGACCGACGCGGTGCGTGCCGTGCCGATCCTCGGCCCGCCGCTCGCCGGCGCCGCCAACCAGGCGTTCGCCGCGCTGCCGCCCATCCCGATCGGCGCGCTGCCCAACGGCACCGGGTACATCACCGGCGGCACGATCGCGAACGCCGTGGTGGTCCAGATCAAGAAGATCCCCCTGCTCGGGCCGGTGCTCGGCGCGGTCGTGACGACCGTGCAGTCGACGCTGGCCCAGGTGTGCGGCGTGAGCGTGACCGGCGCGAACGCGGTCGCCGCGCCGATCCAGGACGGTGCCGCGGCCGTCGCGGACGCCTCCGAGCAGGCCACCGGCGGCCTTATCCCCGGCGGACCCGGCGCGCCGGGCACCGGCGGCCCGAACACCGGCAACCCGCAGCAGCCGGGCGGCGGCGCCGGCATGCCGGCGCCCAACCAGCCGGTCGGCAACGGGCTGCCCGGTCTCGGGCTCGACCTCTACCAGTCCGACCTCTGGTACTTCGGCCGCTCGCCGATGGCCGACTACAGCTCCATCCCGTTCGCCCGGGCCGGCCTGTTCGCGCCGTCGCCCGGCGTCCGCTACGGCGGCGGGGTGCCCGGCTACACGCCGGAGTTCGGCATCCTCGGCGCGGAGGCGCCCCTCGACGACGGCGTCTCGGTCGCCGGCCGCGCTGAGGCGCTCAGCCCGCCCGCCGACCAGCGCATCGAGTTCCCGGTGCTGCTCGCGGTGCTGCTGCTGTCCTGCGTGACCGCCACGCTGGTCCGCACCTGGGTGCTGCGCAACACCCCGCAACCGGCCCTGTAGCCTGTCTCTCGCAAGACCCCTCCTGCCACGGAGAGTCCGTGGCCGCAGAGTCCACAGGAGGTGAGTGGTCTTCATGCGTCATTACGAGGTAATGGTCATCCTCGATCCCACACTCGACGAGCGCACCGTTCAGCCCTCGCTCGACACGTTCCTCAACGTCATCCGCACTTCTGGCGGCAACGTGGAGAAGGTCGACGTCTGGGGCAAGCGCCGCCTCTCGTTCGAGATCAACAAGCACACCGAGGGCATCTACGCGGTGCTCGACGTGAACGCCGACCCGGACGCGGTCAAGGAGCTCGACCGCCAGCTGGGCCTGCAGGAGTCGGTGCTGCGGACTAAGGTCCTGCGGCGCGACCCCGCGGGGGCCTGAGATACCGGGAGGTACGACATGGCCGGCGACACAGTCATCACCGTAATCGGCAACCTGACCGCCGACCCCGAGCTGCGGTTCACGCAGTCCGGTGCCGCGGTGGCCAACTTCACGGTGGCCTCGACGCCACGCACCCTCGACCGCGCGAGCGGCGAGTGGAAGGACGGGGAAGCCCTCTTCCTGCGGTGCAACATCTGGCGCCAGGCCGCCGAGAACGTGGCGGAGTCGCTCACCCGCGGCGCCCGCGTGATCGTCAGCGGTCGGCTCAAGCAGCGGTCCTTCGAGACCCGTGAGGGCGAGAAGCGCACCGTCGTCGAGCTCGAGGTCGACGAGATCGGCCCGTCGCTGCGGTACGCGACCGCGAAGGTGAACAAGGTTGCCCGAGGCAGTGGGGGCGGCGGCGGTTTCGGCGGCGGCGGTGGGGCTACGTCCGCACCGGCCGACGACCCGTGGGGCTCGGCCCCGCCCGCCAGTGCGCCCGGCGGCGGCGGGTTCAGCGACGAACCGCCCTTCTAAGCCACCCCCTGCTTGGGATTGAACACAGCGGGATCGAGACAGACTCAGGAGTAACACCGTGGCCAAGCCACCCATTCGCAAGCCCAAGAAGAAGGTTTGCGTGTTCTGCAAGGCCGAGAAGAAGGCCAAGAGCAAGTCGGACCTGCAGGACATCGACTACAAGGACACCACGCTGCTGCGGAAGTACATCTCCGACCGCGGCAAGATCCGTGCCCGCCGGGTCACCGGCAACTGCAGCCAGCACCAGCGCGACGTCGCCATTGCGGTGAAGAACGCGCGAGAGATGGCGCTGCTGCCTTACACCTCGACCGCGCGCTGATCCGGGAGTCCAGATGAAACTCATCCTCACGGCCGACGTGGCCGGCCTCGGTGGGCCGGGCGACATCGTCGAGGTCAAGGACGGCTACGGGCGCAACTACCTGTTGCCGCGGCAGCTGGCGATCGTCGCCTCCAAGGGCGCCGAGAAGCAGGTGCAGACCATCCGTCGCACGCAGACCGCGCGGGCGATCCGGGGTCTCGACCACGCGCAGGAGATCAAGGCCGCGCTCGAGAAGATCGACCCGGTGCCGATGAAGGCCAAGGCCGCCGCCGGTTCCGGCAAGCTGTTCGGCTCGGTCACCTCGGCCGACGTCGTGTCGGCCGTCAAGGCCGCCGGCGGTCCGGCGCTCGACAAGCGGGTCATCTCGCTGCCCGGTCACATCAAGACCGTCGGCAAGCACCCGATCAGTGCCCGGCTGCACCCGGACGTCACCGTCGCGTTCAAGCTCGAGGTCACGGCCGGCTGACGGTCACGACCAACATCGACGGAGAGTAACCGCATTCGCGTCAGCCCCGTGTCGGGTTCACCAACTCGACCGGGGCTGACGGGTGTTCTGTCAAGTTATCCACATGTGGGTTACCCCTTCGGGGGACCCTCTTGACGACACGCCGACGGCGCATTTCCACCCGACACGCCGGTCGCGAAACGGTTAGTTTTTCCACAACCTGTACACAGCCCCTGAACTGGGGTTTCTTTGGCAACCCGGCTGGCTGTCCCCAGGCTGTCCACAGGTGGGAAACCTGCCTGTGACTCGTTGCCCGCACGCATCCACATGCTGTCCACAGGCGGTGTTTGCGCAGCTTGGGCGGCACCTCTACGGTCCCGCATGACCGCTCGCTCTGCGTACGCGGATTCTGGCGCCTTGCCGTTGTCGCCGCGGATGCTTACTGTTAATAGTCGAACATGTGTTCGATGGACGAGGAGGCATCTCGGTGGCTCTGACCGATGACCGGACGTCCGCGGCGGGTCCCGCGGAGAACGGCAACGGTTTCGACCGGCAGCCGCCACAGGATCTCACCGCGGAGCAGAGCGTGCTCGGCGGCATGATGCTGTCCAAGGACGCGATCGCCGACGTGGTCGAGGTGTTGCGCCCCAACGACTTCTACCGTCCCGCGCACCAGCTGGTGTACGACTGCGTGCTCGACCTGTACAGCCGGGGCGAGCCGGCGGACGCGGTCACCGTGGCCGCCGAGCTGGAGCGCAGGGGCGAGATCCGCCGCGTCGGCGGGCCGCCGTACCTGCACACGCTGATCGCGACCGTGCCCACCGCCGCGAACGCCAGCTACTACGCGGAGATCGTCGCGGAGAAGGCGACGCTGCGCAGGCTCGTCGAGGCCGGCACCCGGATCGTGCAGCTTGGCTACGCCGGCGCGGAGGGCGCCGACATCAACGAGATCGTCGACCGCGCGCAGTCGTCGATCTACGAGGTCACCGAGCGCAGGATGAGCGAGGACTACGTCGCGCTCGAGGAGCTCCTGCAGCCGACCATGGACGAGATCGACGCGATCGCCTCCCGCGGCGGCTCTTCGCTCGGTGTGCCAACGGGTTTCGAGGACCTGGACGCGGTCACCAACGGCCTGCACCCCGGCCAGATGATCATCGTGGCAGCGCGGCCCGGTATTGGAAAATCGACCCTCGGGCTCGACTTCATGCGGTCGTGCTCGGTGAAGCACGGCATGACCAGCGTCATCTTCTCGCTGGAGATGAGCCGCACCGAGATCGTCATGCGCATGTTGTCCGCCGAGTCCAAGATCCGGCTCGCGGACATGCGCGGTGGCCGCATGTCCGACGACGACTGGACCCGCCTCGCGCGGCGGATGAGCGAGGTCAGCGAGGCGCCGCTGTTCGTGGACGACTCGCCGAACATGACGATGATGGAGATCCGCGCGAAGGCCCGGCGGCTCAGGCAGCGGCACGACCTGCGGCTCATCGTGGTCGACTACATGCAGCTGATGACGTCCGGCAAGCGTGTCGAGTCGCGGCAGCAGGAGGTCTCGGAGTTCTCCCGGCAGCTCAAGCTGCTCGCGAAGGAGCTCGAGGTGCCGGTGATCGCGATCAGCCAGCTGAACCGTGGGCCGGAGCAACGCACCGACAAGCGGCCGATGCTGTCCGACCTGCGTGAGTCCGGTTCGCTGGAGCAGGACGCCGACATGGTCATCCTGATCCACCGCCCGGACGCCTTCGAACGCGACGACCCCCGAGCCGGCGAGGCGGACCTGATCCTCGGCAAGCACCGAGCGGGCCCGACCGCCACCGTGACCGTCGCGCACCAGCTGCACTACAGCCGCTTCACCGACCTGGCCCAGGGCTGACCTCGTCGCATACCGTGTCGGCATGGCCGAACGGCGTGCTGCGCGCTCCTCGCTCGGGCGCGTGCACGCCTATCTCGGGCGGTGCAGTGCCGCCGAGGTCGTCGTCAACCGGGAGCGGTTCGGCGGGGTGACCCTCCAGGGGTTGCACGGGTTGAAGGTCGCTTCCGCGTTGGCGCGGGCCGGTGAGCTGCACGGGGTAGACCTCGACCCGGCCGCCTACCTCGCGCGGGGGAAACCCACGGCGCCCGTCATCGAGGGGCAGCTCGGGTTCGACCTGGACCTCCCGGTGTTCGACTGGGTCGAGGCCCAGGCCGAGTTGGGGCTGCGGGTGGTGCGTACCCCGGGGCCCCGGTTGCGGGTCGGGCAGCTCGACGAGCTGAAGGCCGAGCTGCACCGCGACTACCGGGTCGACGTCTCCGTGACGTTGGTGCTCGACGGGGGCTGGCTCGGGTCCAAGCACAGCGGCGTCCTCGCCGAGCAGCTGCGGGCCGCCGATCGGGACGTGTCGCTCGTGCTCGGGGCGCCGTTCGATCCGCTCGACTCGTCCTACAAGGTGCAGGGGTTGCGGCGGCTGTTGCGGTGGAGCACGCGGACCCGGCGCAGACTCGAGCTGCTGCGCACCGGGCCCATCGGGATTCCCGCCGTCGCGGCGGGGGCGACGGTCGCCGCCATCGGGTTGTCCTCCTCCACCCGGCATCTGGGTGGGCCGGTTGCTCGGCGGGCCGACGGGGTCAAGCCCAAGCGCAGTCCGCAGGTGTTCGTGCCGAAGCTGCTGCACTGGCAGCGCGGGATGGATCTTCGGGGGGCCGAGGTCACCCACTGCGAGTGCCCAGCGTGTGACCGGGCCGGCGCCGGGTTGTCGCGGTTCGGCGTCGCCTTCGACTCCAGTGTGCCGGCCGGGGTGCGGGCCGCCGCGCAGGAGCACGACTCGTACGCGCTCGCCGAGGTCGTGCGGTCCGTCGCGGGGGCGGCGGATCCCAAGGAGGAGCTGGCGCGGCTGCGGCAGGACGCCCAGGAGCTGGCCGAGGAGGTCTCGCTGCCGGTGCCGAAGTGGCTCGGCAAGTGGGACTAGGGATCGGTCAACTGGGAACAGGATCACCGGTACGGGTGGTGGCGGGTCCTTGAACTGTCCATGGTGGACACGAGAGAGTGCACGCACGTTCGTCGTGAGGTGCGGGGGCGCATGGGGATCCGAGGAAGTCAGTGAGCACGGCGCATCTGTTGGCGCCGCTGGTGAACGGCCGGTTCGAGGACCTGGCCGGCGAGCTCGGGGTCGGCGTGCTGCTGTGCGACGGCCGCGGCGGGGTCCGTGCGGTCACCGCGCACGCGGCCGACCTGCTCGAGCTGACCGACGACGACCTCGCGAGCGGCGACCGGCCCGCGAGCTGGCGGCTGACCGACGATCGGGGCGCCCCGCTGCCCGACCTGACGGCGCTCGCGGGTCAGGTGCTGCGTGCGGACACCGCGGCGACGACCGCGGTGGTGGTGAACGAGCACCGGCGGCTGTGGCTCGAGCTGTACCCGGTGGTGCTGCGCGGCACCCGGCTCGCCGTCGCCGTGCTGCGGCCGGTGCACACGGACGCCTTGCGGGACAAGGGTTTGTTCGATCCGGTGACCGCGCTGCCCAACCGGGTGCTGCTGTTCGACCGGCTGGACCAGGCGCTGCGGCGCGCGCGGGTGCGGGGCACCAGGGTGACGTTGGTGCTCGTCGACCTGCGCGGGCTGCGTGCGCTGACGCCGGCGCTCGGCGACCGGATGCTGGGTGAGACGGGGGACCGGCTGGTCGGCGGGCTCGGTTCCGACCACACCGTCGCCCGGTACGCGGGTGGCACGTTCGCGGTGGTCGTCGACCATCCGCACGGGCCCGGCGCGCCGGTCGCCAAGCGGGTGGCGGAGCTGGCGCCCTACCCGGTGCGGGTCGGCTGGGTCACGAGCGACGGCGCCGACGCCGTGCACGACCTGGTGCGCCGCGCGGAGGCGAAACTGCGTTAGGACAGGAGAAGGGCCCGGGAGCGGTTGCTCCCGGGCCCTTCTCGGCTACCCGATCAGGCGATCGGGTGGGTGGTGAACAGGTTCGCCAGCGCGGCACGCGTGGCGTCGAGGGACGAGGCGTCCATCGGAGCCACGTCGGACACGACCGGGGCCTGGACGCCGGACAGCTCCGGCGTCGTGACCGGCAGCGTGTTCAGCGAAGGCGCCTGCGCGACCGGAACAGCGGTGACGTCACCGGCGCCGGGCAGCGCCGGCACGGCCGGGATGACCGTCGTGACATCGGTCAGGTCACCCGTGGCCGGGACGACCGGGATGACGGTGGTGGCGTCGGTCAGACCGTCCGTCGCCGGCACCGCGGGGATGACCGTGGTGACGTCGTTCAGGTCACCGAACATCGGCAGGAAGTCCAGCTCGAACGGAAGAGCAGGAACGTCCTGCCGCCCACCGAAGCCGCCGAAGCCCTGCACGGCACCGAGGTCCGCGAGGTCGGCGAAGTCGCCGTCCAGCGAACCGATGATCGGCAGGTCACCCAGGCTGTCGGTCGGCAGGTCGCGCTGACCGGCGACCGGCAGACCAGCCAGGTTGTCGGTGACGCCGCCGCCGAGCAGGCTGCTGACCAGGCCGAGCGGGCCACCGTTGCCACCGAGCAGACCGCTCAACGGGTCAGCGGCCGCGGCGCGGCCCGTCGGGTACGGCGCGGGCAGGATGTGGAACTCACCCGGCGCCTCCGGCAGGGTGCCGGTCGACACCTTGTCGGCCACGTCGGTGACCTGGCCCTGGGCGGGGAGCCCGGTCATGCCGCCGGCGAAGCCGGTCAGCACACCCGAGAACGCGCCCTGGAACGGGTCGGCCGGCATGGACCGGCTCCGCATGGGCAGTGCCGCGGGCAGCATCGACGGCAGCGTGGTCGGCGCGAGGCCGCTGTTCACCGGCAGGTTGACCTGCGGCTCGCCCTCGCCGACCTGCAGGTCGCTCGAGTTGGCCGACTCGGTGAACGCCTGCGCGAGCACCTCGACCGGCACGTCGTACACCGGAACGTTGGCGCCGACCGGCAGCGTGCCGTCGATGCCGGACAGCGAGCCGTTCTCGCCGCTCGTGGTGGACGTGCCACCGACCGCGCCCTGGGTGTCGCTCAGGCCGGTCGCGGACGAGTTGCTCTCGACCGCGGACACCGCGTCGCCGAACGGCTGCGCGACCGCCGCCGCCGGGACGTCGACCAGGTTGCCCGAGATGAAGCCTTCGTCACCGGCGGTGTCGATGTCGCCGCCGGACTCGGCGTCGGTCTCGTTCGTCGCGACCGAGGAGTTGCCGCCGCCGACACCCGAGGCGACCGCCGCGAAGCTCTGCGCGAGCGGCATGGCCTGCGGGCTCGCCACGTTGCCGGAGATCAGGCCGGCCGTGCCGTCGGTCTCGGTGTCGCCACCGGCCTCGGTCTCGGTGGCCGACCCGGCGAGCGAGTCGTTCAGGCCCAGCGCCGCGGCGGACTCGCCGTAGCCCTGTGCCGCGCCAGCGATCGGTGCGGTCACGACGTTGCCGGAGCCGGCGCCGTTCGCGCCGTCACTCATGGCGTCGCCGCCGGCCGACATGTCGGTCTCGTTGATCGCGGTCTGCTCGCCCTTGGCCAGACCGCTCGCGCCGGTGCCGAACACCTGCCCGGGCGCGGACACCGGCACCTGGCCGATGTTGCCGGACAGCAGGCCGCCGGTGCCGGTCGCCTTGTTGTCGCCACCGGCGCTGAACTTGTCGTCCGTCTTGGCCTTGGCGTCGGTGAAGGCCACCGCGCCGGCGCTGTTGCCGAACGCCTGCGCCGCCGTCGCGACCGGGGTGGTCACGAGGTTGGACGACCCGAGACCGTCGTCGTCGGCGGTGTTGCTGCCGCCGCCGGCGGTGACGGTCTTGGTCTCCGAGGCGGTCGCGTCGGCGCCGCCCGCGCCGGCCGCGGTGTTGCCGAACACCTCGCCCGCCGTCGTGACGGGCGCGGTGACCATGTTGCCGCCGCCGGCCGAGTTGTCGCCGGTGGTGCCGGTGTTGCCGCCCGCGGTGGCGGTGGTGTCGTTCGCCGCCGCCGCCGTGGCGTCGCCGGCGCCCGCGGCCGCGTTCGCGAACACCTCTGCCGGCGCGGCCACCGGGGCGTTGGCGGTGGTGCCGGACGCCACGCTGTCCTGGCCGCGGGTGTAGGAGTCGCCGCCGGCCGTCGAGTCGGCGGTGTTGGTGGCGTCCGTGGTCGCGTTGCCCGCGACGGGCACCGCGTTGCCGTAGCCGTTGGCGGGCAGCGCGACCGGGGCGGCCGCGATGGAGCCGGACCCGACCGAACCCTCGCCGGTGCTGCGGCTGGTGCCGCCCGCGGTCGTCTCGCTCGCGGTGTCGCACGTCGCGTCGGCGGCGCCACCGGCGCCGGTGGCGTTGCCGCACAGCGCGGCCGTGCCGCTTGCCGCGGGCTGCGCGACGTTGCCCGCGAGCAGTGCCGGGTCGCCGTTGGTCTCGACGTAGGTCGGCACGCCGTACATGCCGGTGCGGGTCGCACCCGCGGTGGCGTCCACGCTCGAGTCCGCGACGGCGACGGCCTTGCCGAGGCCCATGATCGCGTTGCCGTTGGCCTTCACCGGGACCGCGACCGGCACCGGCACCGCGTTGCCGCCGCCAGCGCTGTCCGCACCCGAGGTGAGGATCGTGCCGCCGGACTCGGCGGACGTCTGCGCCTGCGAAGTGGCGTCGGCCTTGCCGGCGCCGGCGACCGCGTTGCCGTCCAGCTGGACCGGCGTGGCGAACTGCGGCGCGACGACGTTGCCACCGAGGACGCTGTGCGCGCCGTCGGTCACGATGTCGCCGGTCGCCCAGGCTTCCTGGGAGTTGGTGCCCTCCGCGGAGGCCTTGCCGACTCCCGCGATGGCGTTGTTGGTGATCTGCACGGGCAGCGCCCAGTCGAGGTCGACCACGTTGCCGGAGATGAAGCCGCCGGTGCCGGTGGTGTCCACGTCGTTCGAGTGGCCGTAGCTCTGGCTCGAGTCGTTGGTCGTCTCGGCCTTGCCAAGGAGCGCGATCGCGTTGCCGGAGACGTCGATCGGCACCACGAGGTCGGCGTTGATGCGGTTGCCCTCGGCGGGGTTCCCACTCAGCGCGTCGACGCCCGGCACGTTGACCTTGTCGACGGCCGGCACGGCGGGCAGCTTGTCGCCCATCGGCAGCGCGGCGAGCTTGTCGGTCACCGGCTTGGTGGTGGCGGCGAGCGGCGCGGCCTGGTCACGGGCCTGGCCCGTGAGCGGGGCAACCGAGTCCTGGACCTTGGCGGCCACCGGTGCGGCGGCCTCCTGGACCTTGCCGGCGACCGGCGCGGCCGTCGCGGTGGCCGGGTCGGCCATCGGCACGGAACGCGTCAGGTCAGCGATGCTGACCTTGATCTCGTTGTTGACGCCGGGCAGATTCTTCTGCCCGAACGGGGTGCCGAGCGCGTTGTTGTCGATTTTGACGGGGGCTGTCACAGACCCGTCAAGCGGCGAGGCCGGCTTGTCCGGGTTGACATCCTCGTCGGCAGAAGCGATGCCGGTACCCAGCATCAGCAAACCACCGGTGACTAGCGCGGTCTGAATTCCACGCTTCGCCCAGGTTTGCATCGTCAGATGCTCCTTTCGTTTTCCCTTGGGGGGTATGGCGGGTGGCCGGGACGCGAACAGTGGGGGCAAGACGCGTCGAGGCAATCGGCCACCCGAGTCAGGTGGCGGGGGAATCCCGCCGGCGAGAGGCGCGGCACCGCGAAGAAGGACACGGTGCATAGCCGCTCAGCACTCGGGGCTGAGGGCGGCGCGCCGGTGTGTACTGGCGCTGCGCCTCGAGTAGATGTGTCAGTCAGGTGCGACGCCGGGCTGGGCGCCCGGACGGTCGAACGTGCTCACCTCGGTCGCGGGCGAGATACCGCCGGCGACGAGGTCGAAGGTGCTGTCCTGCCACGGAAGCGCGGCGAGGGGGTGCGAGTCCATCGAGTTGCCGGCCTGGCCGTGGCCGCCGGTCGCCGGGACGCTCGGGAGCGCGGGCGCGAACGGGGTCGGCCAGGTCGGCAGGTCGGGCAGCGACGGTGCGGCGGGCTCCGGGGAGCCGCGCCGGCTCATGCCGTCCGCGGCCGCGCGGTCCTTGGCGGTGCGGTGCGCGATGGCGTCGAGGTCGACGCCGGGCAGGGCGCCGGCCGTCGCGGCCAGGGGGGCCGGGGCGGTCGGGAGGTCGGCACGGCCGAAGCCGTCGGCCGGGTACTGGTGCGTCGGGCTCTCGTCGGCGAGACCGAGGTCGCAGCCGGCGACGTCCTTCGTGCAGTCGGGCAGGTCCTGGAACCCGTTCTCCGCGCGGTCGCGGAACTGCTCAGCCGCGTCCTTCACCTTGTCGCCGAAGTCCTTGAGCGGGTCCTGCGGCGGGGGCGGCGGGTCCTGGAGGTAGTCGGCGACGGTCGTCAGCGCGGTCTCGACGGGGTCGGTCACCGGCGCCGCGAACTCGGTGATCGCGGCGGTGGGGTCCGCCCCCGGTGCGGTCGCGGACTCGACGGACGCGGACGCGGCGGAGGAGGAGAGCCACCAGGCGAGTGCGGTGCCGGCGGCGACGCCGCCCACCACCGTCAACGTGCGGCAGACCATGCGCCGCGCGAACGCGGTGGTCTCCCGGACGCTGTTGCTCGCCTGATCCACTAACAGAACCTCGCTGTGTCGGAGAACGGGAGCCGGTGGGTGATCGAGCGGTGATCGGAGAGCGATCGTGCGATCACGTTGAGTCCCGGCGGGCCGTGCAGAGGGGACACTTTCACCGATCGACCCCCGATCGCACGCCAGAAGCGGGCAGACCCCCCGATCGTGTGACGAACACAAAGTGTGTCCACACGTCACGATCGGTAGTCGTCGGAGGCGGGAGCGGGTCCTGGGCGAAATTTGTCCACAGCAACGATTTGTTCGCCGACGCGTGGCCCATCCGCTCCCGAATGTCCGACTCGCTCGATACCGTCAACGGGTGACAAGCAATCGCGACGACCAGCAGTCCGCGCCGCCGAAGAGGCGGCGGAAGACCCCGCCGCGGGACGTGACCGAGCTGGTGCCCACCGGCCTCCGGGTGAGCGGCGCGCTGGCGTGGCGGTTCATCATGATCATCGCCGCGCTGTACGTGATCGTGTGGCTGGCCGGTTACTTCTCCGCGCTGGTGGTGCCGATCGCCATCGCGTTGCTGCTGGCCGCGCTGATGGCGCCCGGCGTCGAGCGGCTGACGAAGTGGGGCGTGCCGCGCGGCGCGTCCGCGGCGATCGTGATGGTGGCCGGCATCGCGGTGCTTGGCGGCCTGCTGACGTTCGTGATCATCCAGTTCACGCAGGGTCTTCCCGAGCTGCAGGACCGGGTGGCGGCGAGCCTCGACCAGATCCAGAAGTGGCTCAAGACCGGACCGCTGCACCTGCGGGACGAGCAGATCCAGAACTTCATCGACAACGTCATCGACTCGGTGCGGAACAACCAGGCGGCGATCACCGAGGGCGCGCTCACCACGGCCGCGACCATCGGCGAGATCCTCACCGGCTTCGTGCTGACCGTGTTTGTGCTGATCTTCTTCCTGTACGACGGCCCCGGCATCTGGACGTTCGTGACGCGCGGCGTGCCGGAGCGGGTGCGCGACCGGGTGGACGTGGCCGGCCGCCGCGGCTTCGGCGCGCTGGTGAGCTACGTGCGGGCGACCGCGGCGGTGGCGCTGGTCGACGCGGTCGGCATCGGCATCGGCATCGCGATCGTCGGGGTGCCGCTGGTGATCCCGCTGTCCGCGCTCGTGTTCCTCTCCGCGTTCGTGCCGATCATCGGTGCGGTCGTGGCGGGCACGGTCGCGGTGCTGATCGCGCTGGTGGCCAACGGGATCATCGCGGCGCTGGTGGTGCTGGCGATCGTGATCGGCGTGATGCAGCTGGAGAGCCACGTGCTGCAGCCGTTGCTGCTCGGCCGCGCGGTGCGGCTACACCCGCTGGCCGTGGTGCTGGCTATCGCGGCGGGCCTGATCGCGGCCGGGATCGCGGGCGCGCTGCTCGCGGTGCCGCTGCTGGCCGTGCTGAACGCGGGCATCAGGTCGCTGCTGCACGAAGGCGACACCGAGCCGGCGGAGGTCGACGTCCTGCACCAGGAGGACGACGACATCCCGGGCAGCGAGCACGGGGACCAGAAGGCGGACCGGTAACCCCCATGATCACGGGCCAGGCACCGGATCCGACGGTGCCGCTGTGGCGTGCTGCGGTCGTGCTGCGGGTGCTCACCCTGTTCTTCGCGGTCGGCGTGATCTTCTACCACCGGACGGCGTACGCGCGGCCGTGGCTCGCGTTCGTGATGGCGGGCGTGATGGTGGTGTGGACCGGCGTGATCGCGTACCGGTACCTGCGCCCCACCGAGCGACTGCTCGCGTTCACCGTGCTGGACCTCGTGGTGTGCTGCGCGGTGATGTCCAGCTCGCTGCTCATCCTCACCCCGCTGCAGCTCGAGGGCGCGCCGGTGCCGCTGGTCCCGACCGTGTGGGTCACGGGCGTGGTGGCGGCCGGCGCGGTGTGCACCGGCGCGTTCGGCGGCGCGATCTTCGGCGCGGTGGTGGCGGCGTTCAACTTCGGCGTGCGCGGTTACGTCGACACCGACCTGACCAGGGATCTGATGCTGCTCGTGGGGGTCGGGTTCGTGCTCGGCCTCGCGGCGGCGTCGTCGCGGCGGTCGGCGGCGCGGCTGGCCGTGGCGTTGCGGGCGGAGGCGGCGACCGCCGAGCGGGAGCGGCTCGCGCGGTCGATCCACGACAGCGTGCTGCAGGTGCTCGCCCGCGTGCGGCGCCGCGGCGCCGAGCTGGGTGGGGAGGCGGCCGAGCTGGCGAAGCTGGCCGGCGCGCAGGAGATCGCGTTGCGGGCGCTGGTGTCGAGCGCGCCCTCCTCGACGGAGGACGGTTCCGCCGACCTCGGCGCCCGGCTGAAGCTGCTGGAGACCGAGCGGGTGGCGGTGTCCGTGCCGGCGACCCCGGTGCCGCTGCCGGCGGCTCAGGCGACCGAGTTGACCGCCGCGGTGCGGGAGGCGCTCAGCAATGTGACGAAGCACGCCGGCGACGACGCACGGGCGTGGGTGTTGCTCGAGGACCTCGGTTCCGAGATCGTGGTCAGCGTCCGGGACGACGGCGTGGGTTTCGCGCCGGACCGGGTCGCCGAGGCGGAACAGGAGGGCCGGATGGGCATCGCGAAGTCGCTGCGTGGCCGGGTCGCGTCGCTCGGCGGCACGGTCAGCCTGGAGTCCGCGCCCGGCGAGGGTGTCGAGTGGGAGCTGCGGGTGCCGCGGCGCACCGGGAAGCGGGTGTCCCCGTGATTTCCGTGATGGTGGTGGACGACCACCCGATGTGGCGCGACGGCGTGGCGCGGGATCTAGCCGAGCGCGGGTTCGAGGTGCTGGCCACCGCCGGCGACGCGGCGGCCGCCGTGCGGATCGCGCGGACCGTCCGGCCGAACGTGGTGCTGATGGACCTCAACCTCGGCGAGGAGTCCGGGGTGACGGCGACCGGCCAGATCACCGGCGAGCTGGCCGACACCCGGGTGCTCGTGCTGTCCGCGTCGGGCGAGCACGCGGACGTGCTGGAGGCGGTGAAGGCCGGCGCGTCCGGCTACCTGCTGAAGTCGGCGTCCGCGGCGGAGCTGGTCGAGGCGGTCAAGCGGACCGCGGCCGGCGACGCGGTGTTCACGCCGGGGCTCGCGGGCCTGGTGCTCGGCGAGTACCGGCGGATGGCCGCCGACCCGGCCGACACGGTCGACCGGCCGCGGCTCACCGAGCGGGAGACCGACGTGCTCCGACTGGTCGCCAAGGGGTTGACCGCGCGGCAGATCGCGACACGGCTGGTGTTGTCGCACCGGACCGTCGAGAACCACGTGCAGTCCACGCTGCGCAAGCTCCAGCTGCACAACCGCGTCGAGCTGGCCAGGTACGCCATCGAGCACGGGCTGGACGCGGAACCCGATGGCGGACGGCAATAGCAACGATCGCTGCGCAAGCTCCGCTCAGTAGCCTGGTCACCATGCATGACCCGCGCCTACTGCTCGACCCCGCCACGGACGCCGTGCGCAAGCTCGCACGCCGTGGCTTCACGCTCGACCTGCCCGCGCTGGAGAAGCTGTTCTCCCAGCGCACCACGGTGATCGGCACCGCGGACGAGGCGCGGGCGGAGTCCAACCGGGTCGCGAAGGAGGTCGGCGCGGCGGCCAAGCGCGGCGCGGACGTGACCGCGCTGCGCGAGCACGCGCGTGCGGCCAAGGCACGTATCCAGGAGCTGGAGGAGCAGCACCGGCGGCTGGCCGCGGAGCTGGACGAGTTCCTGATCGGCATCCCGAACCTGCCGGCCGACGAGCTGCCGGACGGCAACTCGGACACCGACGCCGAGCTGGTCAGCACCTGGGGTTCCCCGCCGGAGTTCGACTTCGAGCCGCTCGACCACGTGGCCATCGGCGAGAAGCTGGGCATCTTCGACTTCGCGCGGGCCACGAAGCTCGCCGGCCCCCGGTTCAGCGTCGTGCGCGGCGCGGGCGCCCGGCTGGAGCGCGCGCTCGCCGCGTTCCTGCTCGAGCTGCACACCGAACGGCACGGGTACACGGAGTTCTCGGTGCCGGCGATCGTGAACCGGGCGACCATGACGGGCACGGGCCAGCTGCCGAAGTTCGAGGCGGACCTGTTCCGCACGGGGGTCGCCGACCGCGAGCTGTTCCTCATCCCGACGGCCGAGGTGCCGCTGACGAACCTGCACGCGGGCGAGACCCTCGCGACGGCCGACCTGCCGCTGGCGTACACGGCGGACACCATGTGCTTCCGGTCCGAGGCCGGCTCGTACGGCAAGGACACCCGCGGCCTGATCCGGCTCCACCAGTTCCAGAAGGTCGAGCTGGTGCGCTTCTGCGAGCCGGCGAAGGCGGACGCCGAGCTGGCGGTGCTGCTGTCGCACGCGGAGACCTGTCTGCGGGAGCTGGGCCTCGCCTACCGGGTGGTGCGGCTCGCCGCGGGCGACATCGGCTTCGCTGCGGCGCGCACCTACGACCTCGAGGTGTGGCTGCCGGGCCAGCGGCGCTACCGCGAGGTGTCGAGCGTGTCCGACTTCGGCACGTTCCAGGCCCGCAGGGCCGGGATCCGCACCAAGTCGAAGGACGGCGCACGGGGCTTCGCCAACACACTGAACGGCTCCGGGCTGCCGATCGGCCGCACGCTGGTCGCGGTCCTGGAACAGAACCAGCGGGCCGACGGGTCGGTCGTGATCCCGGCCGCGCTGGTCCCGTTCACCCGCTTCGAGCGCATCAACCCGGACGGCACCACCGCCTGAGCCGGGCCTACCGTGGAGGCGTGAGCAACATGGTCGAGGAGCAGAAGAGCCCGATCGATCCGCGAGAGCTTCGGGTCTCCGACGCGGAACGCGCGCACGTCGTCCAGATCCTGCAGAAGGCCATCGGCCACGGGATGCTCTCGCTCGACGAGTTCACCACGAGGACCGACACCGCGCTCGCGGCGCGGACGCGTGCCGAGCTGAACGCCGTGGTGGTCGACCTCGCCGGCGTCACGCACACCGACGTCGAGTCGCCGCTGCGGACGCCGCCGGTCGAGCTGCGGGCCAACATGTCGACGCTCAAGCGGACCGGGCAGTGGGTCGTGCCGAGGGAGCTGATCGTGCGCAACCGGCTCGGTTCCACCGAGCTGGACTTCACCGACGCGCGGATCGAGCACGCGGTGGTGCGGATCCAGCTGGACGTCAGCGGCGGCAGCGTGAAGCTCCTGCTGCCGGAGCACGCCACGGTCGACACGAACGGCGTCCAGGTGGTGGCCGGCAGCGTGAAGGACCGGGTGGGCACCGGGCGGACCGACGGGCGTCCCCGCTTCGTCGTGGCGGGCCGGGTCACGGCCGGGTCGTTGAAGATCCGTCGAGCGAGCTACGTCAGGATCGGCAGCCTCGTCATCCGCTCGCCGTGGAAGATGAGCTGGGCATCCGACTGATCGGGAGGAACACGTGAAGGCTCTGGTCAAGGTGGCCCCGGGTCCCGGGCTGGAGCTGACCGACGTGCCGGACCCGTCGCCGGGACCTGGTGACGTGCTGCTGCGGGTTCTGCGGACCGGCATCTGCGGCACCGACCTCCACATCGACTCCTGGGACGAGTGGGCGGCGAACACGATCAAGCCGCCGCTGGTGGTCGGCCACGAGTTCGTCGGCGAGGTCGTCGAGGTCGGCGCCGCGGTCACGAAGGTCACGGTCGGCGACCTGGTCAGCGGCGAGGGACATCTGATCTGCGGCACCTGCCGCAACTGCAAGGCGGGCCGGCGGCACCTGTGCAAGAACACGGTCGGGCTCGGCGTGCACACGGCCGGCGCGTTCGCCGAGCTCGCGGTGCTGCCCGAGCAGAACGCGTGGGTGCACAACCACCAGGTCGACCTGGACGTGGCCGCGATCTTCGACCCGTTCGGCAACGCCGTGCACACCGCGCTGTCGTTCCCGGTGCTCGGCGAGGACGTGCTGATCACCGGCGCGGGCCCGATCGGGCTGATGGCCGCCGCGGTCGCGAAGCACGCGGGCGCCCGGCACGTGGTGATCACCGACGTGAGCGAGCCGAGGCTGGAGCTGGCCCGCAAGATCGGCGTCGACCTCGCGCTGAACGTGGCCACCACACGGATCGCGGACGTCTACGGCGAGCTGCGGATGACCGAGGGCTTCGACATCGGCATGGAGATGTCCGGGCAGCCCTCCGCGCTGCGGGACATGATCGCGAACATGACGCACGGCGGCCGGATCGCGGTGCTGGGCCTGCCTGCCACGGAGATCCCGATCAACTGGTCGCACGTGGTGCTCAAGATGCTGACGATCAAGGGCATCTACGGCAGGGAGATGTTCGAGACCTGGTACGCCATGTCGGTGCTGCTGCAGGCCGGGCTGGACCTGTCGCCGGTGATCACCCACCGGTTCTCCTACACCGACCACGCGGCCGCGTTCGCCACCGCGCGCGACGGCCGCTGCGGCAAGGTCATCCTCGACTGGACCTCGACGAAAGGGGCCTGATGTTCGGCGCGATGCGGGAGAACCTGCGTACCGAGCTGGACGAGATCCGGGCCGCCGGGCTCTACAAGGCGGAGCGGGTGCTCAGCACACCGCAGAACGCGACGGTGCGGGTCGGCGCCGGCACGGCGGTCCTGAACTTCTGCGCCAACAACTACCTCGGGCTGGCCGATCACCCGGTGCTGGTCGAGGCCGCGAAGGCCGCGTTGGACCGCTGGGGTTTCGGCATGGCGTCGGTGCGGTTCATCTGCGGCACGCAGGAGCCGCACAAAGAGCTGGAGGCCAAGGTCTCCGAGTTCCTGTCGACCGAGGACACGATCCTGTACAGCTCGTGCTTCGACGCGAACGCGGGCCTGTTCGAGACGCTGCTCGGCAAGGACGACGCGGTGATCTCCGACGAGCTCAACCACGCGTCGGTGATCGACGGCGTCCGGCTGTGCAAGGCGCAGCGGCTGCGCTACAAGAGCCGCGACATGGCCGACCTGGAGCGGCAGCTGAAGGAGGCGGCCGGCGCCCGGTACCGGCTGGTCGCCACCGACGGCGTGTTCTCCATGGACGGCTACCTGGCGCCGCTCGACGAGATCTGCGCGCTCGCCGACCGCTACGACGCGCTGGTGATGGTCGACGACTCGCACGCGGTCGGGTTCACCGGACCGACTGGCCGGGGGACGCCGGAACTGTTCGGCGTCGCCGACCGGGTGGATGTCGTGACGGGCACGCTCGGCAAGGCGCTGGGCGGGGCCAGCGGCGGCTACACGTCCGGGCGGGCGGAGATCGTGGAGATGCTGCGGCAGCGGTCGCGGCCGTACCTGTTCTCGAACTCCCTCGCGCCGTCGATCACGGCGACCGCGCTGGCGGCGCTCACGCTGCTGGAGTCGTCGAGCGAGCTGCTGACGCGGCTGCGGGAGAACACGGCGCTGTTCCGGTCCCGCATGACCGAGGCCGGGTTCGACCTGCTGCCCGGCGAGCACCCGATCATCCCGGTGATGATCGGCGACGCGGCGCTCGCGGGCCGGATGGCCGAACTGCTCCTCGCCGAGGGCGTCTACGTGATCGGGTTCTCCTACCCGGTGGTGCCGCACGGCAAGGCACGGATCCGGACCCAGATGTCGGCCGCGCACTCGACGGACGACGTCAACCGCGCGGTTGACGCTTTCGTCGCTGCTAGAGCGGCGATGTGAACACTCTTCGCAATCAGTTGAATACGGCAAACGGTGTTTCGTGCGCAACTGCTAACGATTAGTTAGCGGTGAGCCACCGGAGTGCCACAATGTTCGCGTCTCTGACACGTCAGAGCCCCAGCGCCGGCGGAACCTAGCCGAGCGTCGGGGCCCGGCCTCGGCCGGGCTTCGCGCCGCTGGCATCGGTCGCGTAGCCCCCCGAGCGACCGGTGCCAGTGGCGCGGTCTTGCCCGCCTCCCCGTATTTTTGAGTGCGGGTCGCGTTCCGGCGAAGGTTCGGCTGCCCAGGTGGATTGTGGCTGGGTACCGTCACGTTCCCCTGAGGTATCTGTTCGTCAGCACGAACTTCGCACAAAGATCCAAGGGCCAGGCTCCAGCTCCCGGCGGGCTCACCGGTCGTGCCGACGAGCCCGCTGCCAGGGCTTACAGGACCACGTTGACCAGGCGGCCCGGCACCACGATCACCTTGCGCGGCTCGCCGCCGTCGATCAGTGCCGCCACCTTCTCCTCGGCCAGTGCGGCGGCCTTCACCTCGTCCTGGCCGGCGGCCGCCGGGACCGTCACGCGGCCGCGGACCTTGCCGTTGACCTGGATCGGGTACTCGACCGTGTCCTCGATCAGGTACTTCTCGTCCGCGGTCGGGAACGGGCCGTGGGCCAGCGAGTCGTCGTGGCCCAGCACCCGCCACATCTCCTCCGCGACGTGCGGGCACAGCGGCGCCAGCATCAGCACCATGGGCTCCACGACCGAACGAGGGGCCGGCTTCGTGCCGTACACCTTCGTCACGTGGTTGTTCAGCTCGATCAGCTTCGCGCCCGCCGTGTTGAAGCGCATGTTCGCGTAGTCCGTGTGCACGCCGTCGACGGCCTTGTGCAGCGCGCGCAGCGTCGCCTCGTCCGGGGACTCGGCGCTGACGTGGACGTCGCCGGTGGTCTCGTCGACCACGTTGCGCCACATGCGCTGCAGGAACCGCTGCGCGCCGACGACGTCCTTGGTCGCCCACGGACGGGACACGTCCATCGGGCCCATGGCCATCTCGTAGAACCGGAAGGTGTCGGCGCCGTAACGCGCGCACATCTCGTCCGGCGTGACGACGTTCTTCAGGCTCTTGCCCATCTTCCCGTACTCCTGGGTGACCTCCTGGCCGGCCAAGAAGAACTTGCCGTTCTCCTCCGTGACCTCCTCGGCGGGCACGTACACACCACGCGAGTCGGTGTACGCGTACGCCTGGATGTAGCCCTGGTTGAACAGGCGGCGGTACGGCTCCGGCGCGGACACGTGCCCCAGGTCGAACAGCACCTTCTGCCAGAAGCGCGAGTACAGCAGGTGCAGCACGCCGTGCTCGATGCCGCCGATGTACAGGTCGACGCCGCCGGGGTCGTTCGGGCCGTGGATCTCCGGGCGCCGGCCCAGCCAGTACTTCTCGTTCTCCGGCGCGCAGATCTGCTCGGTGTTGGTGGGGTCGACGTACCGCAGCTGGTACCAGGACGAGCCGGCCCACTGCGGCATCACGTTGGCGTCGCGGCGATAGGTCTTCTTGCCCTCGCCCAGGTCCAGCTCCACGTCGATCCAGTCGGTGGCGCGGGACAGCGGCGGCGACGGCACCGAGTCGGCGTCGTTCGGGTCGAACGTCCTCGGCGAGTAGTCGTCGACCTCGGGCAGCTCGACCGGCAGCATGCTCTCGGGCAGCGCGCGCGGCAGACCGTCCTCGTCGAACACGATCGGGAACGGCTCGCCCCAGTACCGCTGCCGCGCGAACAGCCAGTCGCGCAGCTTGTACTGCAGCTTGCCCTCGCCGTGGCCGTTCGCCTCCAGCCACGCGATGATCGTCTTCTTGGCCTCGTCGACGTCCATACCGTTCAAGAAGCCAGAGTTGATGGCCGGCCCGTCGCCGGTGAACGCCTCGCCGTCGAAGCCGTCGGTCGGCTGGACCGTGCGGACGATCGGCAGGCCGAAGGCCGTCGCGAAGTCCCAGTCGCGCTGGTCCTGGCCCGGCACGGCCATGATCGCGCCGGTGCCGTAGCCCACCAGCACGTAGTCGGCGATGAACACCGGGATCCGCGCGCCGTTGGCCGGGTTCGTGGCGAAGACGCCGACGAAGACGCCGGTCTTCTCCTTGTTCTCCTGCCGGTCCAGCTCGGACTTCTGCGACGCGGCCTGCCGGTAGGTGGTGATCGCCTCGTCCGGGGTGGCGTACCCGCCGGTCCAGCGCTCGTCGACGCCCGCGGGCCACTCGGCCGGCACGATCCGGTCGACCAGGTGGTGCTCGGGCGCCAGGACCATGTAGGTCGCGCCGAACACGGTGTCCGGGCGGGTGGTGAAGACCTCGATGTGGTCGCCGCCTGTGTCGACGCTGACCGGGAACCGGATGTGCGCGCCCTTCGAGCGGCCGATCCAGTTGCGCTGCATGGTCTTGACCTTGTCCGGCCACTCCAGCAGGTCCAGGTCGTCGATCAGGCGGTCGGAGTACGCGGTGATCCGCATCATCCACTGACGCAGGTTCTTGCGGAACACGGGGAAGTTGCCGCGCTCACTGCGGCCGTCGGCGGTGACCTCCTCGTTGGCCACCACCGTGCCCAGGCCGGGACACCAGTTGACCGGCGCCTCGGACAGGTACACCAGCCGGTGCGCGTCGATGATCTTGCGCTGCTCGACGCTCGTCAGCTCGCACCAGCCCCGGCCGTCGGGCGTGCGGCGCTTGTCCTGCGCGTACTCGGCCGCCAGCTCGTCGATCGGCCGGGCCTTGTCCTGCGCCTCGTCGTACCAGGAGTTGAAGATCTGCAGGAAGATCCACTGGGTCCAGCGGTAGTAGGTCAGGTCGGTCGTGTTGATGCGCCGCCGCTCGTCGTGCCCCAGGCCCAGCCTGCGGATCTGGTGCAGGTACCGGTCGACGTTCTCCTCGGTGGTCTTGCGCGGGTGCTGCCCGGTCTGCACGGCGTACTGCTCGGCGGGCAGACCGAACGCGTCGAACCCCATGGTGTGCAGCACGTTCCGGCCGGTCATCCGGTGGTAGCGCGCGAACACGTCGGTGCCGATGAACCCCAGCGGGTGACCGACGTGCAGCCCGGTGCCCGACGGGTACGGGAACATGTCCTGCACGAACAGCTTGTCCTCGGGCACCGGGCCGGCCAACGGACCGACCGGGTTCGGCGCGTGGAACGTGCCGTGCTCCTCCCAGTACTGCTGCCACCGCGCCTCGACGGCGTTGGCCAGCACGGCCGTGTAGCGATGGGCCGGCACGGCGTCGGCGGCGTCACTCATCGTGGGGTCCTTCCCTGGTTGCTGGGCTCCGAACACAAAAAACCCCTCTGCCACAGGGCATGAGGGGTTCGCCGCACTGACCTCCGAGTGGTCAGCGCGGCGGACTAAGAAGCAGGCGTCCGGCGCTCACGGGTCCAGTCTATCGCGTACGCCAACACCGATTCCCGGTCCCCGGAGCGACGACATACCATCGTGGCGTGCCTCTGTTCGCGCTCCTGCCGCTGGTCGTCGGTCTGGTCGTCGCCGTGGTCGGCGTGCTCGGGTTCCTCGAGCGGCTGCCCCGCAACCGGTTCGGCGGCGTCCGCACCCCGGCCACCCTGCGTGACGACGAGACGTTCCGGGTCGGCAACAAGGTCGCCGGTCTGCCGATCGCCGTCGCCGGGCTCGTGGGGATCGTCGGTGGGGCCGCCGCGTTCGCGATGAGGGGCGTGGGCGGCGTCCTGGTCACCAGCCTCGTCGGGCTCGTCGGCATGGTCGCGATCGCGGCCGGTGGCGGCGTGCTGGGGCACCGGGCCGCGGAGGCGGTGCCGGAGCCGGCCCCCGAGCTGCCGGACGGCTGCAAGGGCTGCGCCTGCGGCGGCTGCGAGATCGCCGGGATGAAGCAGGGGTCAGTTGGTGCGAACGTCGCCCGGGTGAGTGGCGAGTAACGCCAGCGGCATGCCCTGACGGCGCAGCACCCGGCCCCACAGGTCCTGGTCGGTCGGCGCGAGCACGTCGCTCGGCAGCGCGGGCACCACGATCCAGTCGCCACGCTCGATCTCACCGGCCACCTGGCCGACGTCCCAGCCCGCGTAGCCGGCGAACACCCGCAGCCCCCGGAACTTCGGCACCAGCATCTCGGGGTCGGCGTCCAGGTCGACCAGCGCGACCGGGCCACGCACCCCGATCAGGCCTTTCACCCCCGCCGCCTCCTCGCCCGTGCGCATCGCGGCGAGGCAGAGCGCGGTCTTCTGCTCGACCGGGCCGCCCACGAACACCGACCCCGGGTTGGTCACGTGCGGGCCCCAGTTCGGCAGGACATCGTCCACCGGGACCTCGCTCGGGCGGTTCAACACCACGCCCAGCGTGCCCTCTCCGCGATGGTCGATGACGAACACGACGGTCCTGCGAAAGTTCGAGTCGGTCAGGCTGGGCGCCGCGACGAGCAGCGTGCCCGGCTCGACAGCCGCGTCTGGAGCGTCGGATCGCACTAGGACATGATCCCATCCGTTCGCAGGGAATCCAGCGGACCCACGGTTTCTGGGGAACAATGGGCGGGGCCGGCTCGTTGGAGCTGGTGGCTGGACACCGCAGTGTCCCCCGGGCTCAACCTAGAACAGCCCTCGTGGAATACCGTTCGGCAGGAGCCACGTTGCGCCATCCGCCGTGAGGCGACCGGGTGCCCAGCCGACCGATCGGCGGGTGTGCCGCATTACGCGGCCCACCCGCCGTTCGGGTTCTCCCATAGGCTCATCAGCCGTGGACACCTCGGCGGACCTGCATTCCGACCCCCACCACAGCAGGATCGGTGCGCGTCGCCTGCTGGCCATGGCCGGGTTCCGCCGCCTGCTGTTCAGCCGGTTCTCCTCGCAGTGGGGGGACGGGCTGTTCCAGACCGGGCTCGCCGGCGCGGTCGTGTTCAACCCGGAACGCGCGGTGTCACCCGCCGAGATCGCCGCCGGGTTCGTGGTGCTGCTGCTGCCGTACTCCGTGGTGGGCCCGTTCGCCGGCGCGCTGCTGGACCGCTGGGACCGCCGCCGCGTGCTGGTCGGCGCGAACCTGCTGCGCGGCTTACTGATCGTGGTGTCCGCCGTGTGCGTGGCCACCGGCGTCGCCGGGTTCCCGCTGCTGCTGCTCGCGCTCGTGGTGATCGGCATCAGCCGCTTCGTCGGCGCCGGGCTGTCGGCTTCGCTGCCGCACGTGGTGCCGGTGCCCAACCTGGTCGAGGCCAATGCGCTGTCGGTGACGCTCGGCGCGGTCGTGTCGGTCATCGGGGCCGGCTGCGCGGTCGGCCTGCGGGCCGTGTTGGGCGAGGGCGACGTCGGGTCGGGGCTGACCGCGGCTGTCGCGGTCGTCGGGTCCGTGCTGGCCGCCTGGCTCGCCGGCCGGTTCGCCAGGGGCGCGCTGGGGCCGGACCGGGTGGTCGAACCGGCCACCGCGCTCGCCGCCGTGGCCAACGGGTTGTTCGACGGCGCCCGGGTGGCGTTGCGCACGCCGACCGTGGCCGCCGGGTTCTGCGCGCTGCTGGCGCACCGGGCGGCGTTCGGTGTCTCGCTGCTGCTGACCGTCACGCTGATGCGCTACAGCTTCGAGAGCTGGGGACCCATCAAGGCCGGGCTGCCCGGGCTCGGGGTGGTGCTCGGCGCGGGCGGGCTCGGCATCTTCCTCGCCGGCCTCACCACCGCACGCCTGGTCACCGGGCTCGGCCGCAAGCGGACCGTGTTCATCGCGCTCGGCATCGCGGCGGTCACCCAGTTCGGGCTGGGGCTGCCGATGGTGCTGCCGACCACGCTGGTCGCCGCGTTCCTCATCGCCTACACCGGCCAGGTCGTGAAGCTGTGCGTGGACGCGGCCGTGCAGCGCGACATCGGCGACGAGACCCGCGGCCGGGTGTTCGCGCTCTACGACATGCTGTTCAACATCACGCAGGCGCTGGCCGTGGCGATCGCCGCGTCGGTGATTCCCGCGAACGGCGAGTCGGTGGCGCTGATCGTGGCCGCCACCGTCGCCTACCTGGTCGGCATGGCCGGCTTCGAGCTGGTCAGCCGCCGGAGTCAGCCGGTCCGGCCGGCGGCGTGACGCCTTCGGACTCGGCCCACTTCCGCAGCTCGGCGATCGCCTCGTCGTGGTCGAGCGGGCCGCGGTCCAGCCGCAGCTCCTTGAGGTGCCGCCACGCCTTGCCGACCAGCGGGCCCGGCGGCAGGCCGAGCAGCCGCATGATCTCGTTGCCGTCCAGGTCCGGCCGCACCCGCGCGAGGTCCTCCTGCTCGGCGATCCGCGCGATCCGCTCCTCGAGGCCGTCGTAGGTGCGCTGCAGCGCGGCCGCCTTGCGGCGGTTGCGGGTCGTGGAGTCGGCGCGGACGAGCTTGTGCAGCCGCGACAGCAGCGGGCCGGCGTCCGTCACGTACCTGCGCACGGCCGAGTCGGTCCACTCGCCGCGGCCGTAACCGTGGAAGCGCAGGTGGAGGTACACGAGCTGGGCGACCTCCTCGATGACCTCCTTCGAGTACCGCAGGGCGCGCAAACGCTTGCGGGTCATCTTCGCGCCGACCACCTCGTGGTGGTGGAAGCTCACGCCGCCGCCCTCGACGAACCGGCGGGTGGCCGGCTTGCCGATGTCGTGGAGCAGCGCCGCGAGCCGCAGCACGAGGTCCGGCTCCGCGTCCGGCTCCTCGAGGTCGATCGCCTGGTCGAGCACGACGAGGGAGTGTTGGTAGACATCCTTGTGCTGGTGGTGCTCGTCGATCTCCAGCCGCATGGCCGGCACCTCGGGCAGCACGTGGTCGGCGAGGCCGGTGTCGACCATCAGCTCGAGCCCCCGGCGCGCGTGGGCGCCGCACAGCAGCTTGGACAGCTCGACCTGGATCCGCTCCGCGGTGATCCGGTTGATCTCGCCGTTCATGTCGCGGATCGCGGCGAGCACGCGGGGCGCCGGGGTGAAGCCGAGCTGGCTGACGAAACGGACCGCGCGCATCATCCGCAGCGGGTCGTCGGCGAACGACTCCTGCGGGGTCGCCGGCGTGTCGAGCACCCGGCGGCGCAGCGCGTCCCGGCCGTCATGCGGGTCCACGAGTTGGTTCGTCGACAGGTCGATCGCCATCGCGTTGACCGTGAAGTCGCGCCTGACCAAGTCTTCTTCGATCGAGCTGCCGAAGCGGACCTCGGGGTTGCGGCTGTGCCGGTCATAGGAGTCGGACCGGAACGTGGTGATCTCCACGGTCGCGCCGCGCTTGGTCGCGCCCATCGTGCCGAACGCGATCCCGGTGTCCCAGATCGCGTCGGCCCAGCCGGCCAGCAGCTCGCGCACGCGTTCCGGTCGGGCGTCGGTCGCGAAGTCGAAGTCGTTCCCCAGACGGTCGAGCAGCGCGTCCCGCACGGTCCCGCCGACGAGATAGAGCTGGTGCCCGGCCTCGGTGAACCGGGCGGCGAGCTCGTCGGCCACCGGGAAACGCACCGATTCCTCCTCAGCGGCGGGGGCGACATCGAGAGTGTGGCGATTGGACACGAGAAGCGAGCGTATCTGGCTCTTCCGGCGCGCCGGGCCGCCGGCCCGCCCCCTTCACTTGACGCCGAGTTGACGCTGAACACGTAACCCGAGCGCGGTCTCCGCATTACGATCGCGGACATGCCTACGTCGTCCGGCAGGTCGCGCGGCGCCCGGTCCGGGCGCCGCGGCAGGCGGCGCGGCCGCCGGATGACCGCCGTCGACGAGACTTCGGCGGGTGGCGTGGTCATCAACTTCGCCCGCGACAAGGTGGTCCTGATCGGCCGGCTGGACCGGCGCGGCCGGCTGCTGTGGTCGCTGCCGAAGGGCCACATCGAGGAGGGTGAGACCCCCGAGCAGACCGCGGTTCGGGAGGTCGGGGAAGAGACCGGCATCCTTGGCGAGATAATTCGACCGCTCGGCACCATCGACTACTGGTTCGTCGCGGAACGCCGCAGGATTCACAAGACCGTGCACCACTACCTCATGGAGGAGCGCGGCGGCGAACTGTCCGACGAGGACGTCGAGGTGACCGAGGTCGACTGGGTCGCCCTGGACGAGCTGGAGGAGAGGCTTGCCTACGCCGATGAGCGCCGTCTCGTCCGGAAGGCACTTGAGCTGTTGGCGGCACGACCAGTGCCGACCAAACAGCCGACCGACCAGGAGGATCTGCCTGTCGAGGCGGACGGGGGCTGACCAGCCATGCTGAGGTGGCGGACCGGCGCGGGGCTGCTCGCGGCCGCGCTGCTGACCTTCCCGGCGCCGCTCGCGGCGGCGCAGCCGATGGGACAGCCGGTGCCGCCGGTGGCCGGGTCGCCCGCGCTCATGGAGCTCCAGGTCGACCAGCTGACGCCGAGGCTCGTGACGTCGGCGACGCAGCAGGTCACGATCAAGGGCAAAGTCACGAACACCGGCGACCGCCGGCTGGACGACGTGCGGGTCCGGCTGCAGCGCGGTGCGGCGATCGAGTCCGAGCGGGCGCTGCGCGACGTGCGGGACCAGGCCACCGACTCGGCCGTCTCGGCGTTCCAGGACGTCGCCAAGTCGCTCGAGCCGGGCGACAGCGCGAACGTGTCGATCACGGTCCCGGTCCGCGGCGGCGACCGGACGTTGGGGATCGACGAGCCGGGCGTCTACCCCGTCCTGGTGAACGTGAACGGCCGGCCGGACTTCAGCGACCAGGCCCGGCTCGCCGCGGTGTCGATCCCGCTGCCGGTCATGTCGGTGCCGAACGGCCAGAAGGCCACCCCCAAGGCGGCCCCGCCGGGCGTCACGATCCTGTGGCCGCTGCTGGACGAGCGGCCGCGCAGGCTGCCGACCACCAACGGCAAGCCGCTGCTCGTCGACGACGAGCTCGCCGGGTCGCTCGCCGTCGGCGGCCGGCTGTTCGACCTGGTCAACGCCGTGCGCACGGCGACCGCCACAGACACCACGCTGATGCGCTCGCTGTGCTTCGCGGTCGACCCGGACCTGCTGGACACCGTCACGCAGATGAAAGAGGGCTACCAGGTGCGGACCTCCGGCGGCCAGCTCGTCGCAGGAAAGGGCTCGCAGGCCGCGACCGACTGGCTCGCCACGGTCCAGGACCTGACCAAGGGCCACTGCGTGCTCGCCGTGCCGTACGCGGACGCCGACCTGGCCGCGCTGTCCCGCGCCGGCGCCGTCGGCCTCGCCCAACTCGCACTGTCCGGCTCGGCGATCGTGACGAACGTGCTCGGGGTGCAGCCCGCGAAGAACCTCTACTGGCCGGCCGGCGGCGCGTACGACCAGCGCACGTTGATCGACCTGGCCGCCGTCGGCGCGCCGACTGTGCTCGCCGACGGCGGGCACCTGCAGAACATCGACGGCCAGTCGCCGTACACGATCACCGGCACCCAGACCGCCAACCCGGTCCGTGCGCTGCCGGTCGACTCGCTGCTCGCCGACGCGCTCGCGACCCAGCCGGCCCGCTCGACGCGGCCCGGCGGCCCCCAGGACCAGACGACGCGCGGCGCGGTGTCCGTGCAGAACGGGCTCGCCGCGCTGACCTACCGCGCCGCGTTCGACCAGCGCGGCGGCGGCCAGGTGCTCGTCGCGCCGCCGAGGCGGTGGACCGCCAGCGGCAGCGAGCTGAGCCAGTTCCTCGCGCTGACCCGGCAGCTGTTCGACGACGGGTTCGCCACCGCGCTCCCGCTCGGCGAGGCGGTCGCCGAGCCGGACCGCGGCACCGCGAGCGGGCTCGCGTACACGGCGGAGGACACCTCGGCGGAGGTGCCGACGTCCGTCACCGCCGAGGTGATGCGGATCAACGCCACCAATCGGGACATGCTCGACGCGATGGCCGACGACAACACGACCGACGTCAACCCGAACGAGCTGCTCTCGCCCATGCAGTTCGGACTGCTGCGCGGTGTGTCGACCGCGTGGCGCGGCCGCACCGACCTCGCCGCGTCGACCGTGGAGTACGTGGACAGCGTGCAGACCGGGCTGCGCGAGCAGGTCGCGGTGAAGAACCCCGGCCGGCCGCTGTCGCTCGCGTCCGGCGACAGTCCCATCCCGGTGACGGTCTCCAACGGGCTCCCGGTCGCGGTGGTGGTCCGGATCAACCTGAGCCCGACCCCCGGCCTGCGCCCGAACGCCTACCAGGACGTCCGGATCCCACCGCTCGCGTCGGCGAGCAGCCTCATTCCGGTCGAGGTCAGCCGCTCGGGCCGGTTCACGGTCGACGTCCGCCTGTCCACCCCGGGCGGCACGCCGCTCGGCCAGACGGTCCGGTTGGAGCTGAACTCGACGTCCTACGGCATCATCAGCGTCGCCGTGACCGGCACCGCGGGCGTCATCCTGGTGCTGTTGGTCGGGGTGCGGATCTTCCGAAGGGTCAGGACGGCACGCGCCGGCGGGCCGAAGACGGGTGAGGAAGTCGTTGACGCGTAGCGGCGGTAGCGAAGCGACCCATTCAAAACAGCGCGTGGCAGGTCCACAATCACGTTCCGTGGACAGGCGACCGCAGGGCGACCCCAAGCCCCCGACCCCCGCGCAGCCCTCGCTCGCGAGGGCCAGCGGCTCGATGGCGATCGCCACGCTGGTCAGCCGCATCACCGGGTTCGCGTGGAAGGTCCAGCTCGCCTGGGTCGCCGGCCTCACGGTCGTCAACGACTCGTTCACCGTGGCCAACACGCTGCCGAACATCGTTTTCGAGCTGCTGCTCGGCGGGGTGCTCGCGAGTGTCGTGGTGCCGCTGCTGGTCCGCGCGCAGGACGACCCGGACGGCGGGCAGGCGTACACGAGCAGGCTGCTGACCGTCGGCATGACCATGCTCGCGGCCGGCACGGTGGTCGCGGTCGCGCTGGCTCCGGTGTTCACCCGCCTGTACATGGACGACTCGACCGGCCATGCCAACTCGGCGCTGGCCACCGCGTTCGCCTACCTGCTGCTGCCGGAGATCGTGTTCTACGGCCTGTTCGCGCTGCTGTCCGCGATCCTGCAGGCCAAGCACGTGTTCGGACCGACCGCATGGGCGCCGGTGGTCAACAACCTGATCATCATGGCGACCATCGGCGGCTACGCGATCGTGCCGGGCGAGATCTCGCTCGACCCGGTCCGCATGGGCGACGCGAAACTTCTGGTGCTCGGCGTCGGCGTGACCACCGGCATCGCCGTGCAGGCGCTCGTGCTGATGCCCGCGCTGCGGCGGATCGGGTTCCGGTTCCGCTGGAACTGGGGCATCGACTCGCGGCTGAAGGAGTTCGGCGGGCTCGCGCTGTGGATCCTCGGCTATGTCGCCATCAGCCAGATCGGCATGGTCATCACGACCAGGGTGCTGACCGCGGCGGCGGCGGGCGGCGCGGCGATCTACTCGAACGCGTGGCTGCTGTTCCAACTGCCGTACGGGGTCATCGGCGTCTCGCTGCTGACCGCGATCATGCCGAGGCTGTCGCGGGCGGCGGCCGACGGCGACACCAGGAAGCTGATCGGGGACCTGTCGCTCGGCAGCAGGCTGTCCACGGTGATGCTGGTGCCGATCAGCGCGGTCCTCACGATCGCCGGCACCTCGATCGGTGTCGCGCTGTTCAGCTACGGCAACGGCGGGGTGGCCAACGCGGAGCGCCTCGGCACCGCGCTCGCGTTCTCCGCGTTCGGGATCCTGCCGTTCGCGCTCGTGATGCTCCAGCTGCGGGTGTTCTACGCGATGAAGGACGCGCGGACGCCCACGCTGATCATGATCGTGATGATCGTGGTGAAGATCCCGCTGCTGTACATGTGTGCGGACCGGCTGCGGCCCGACGACGTGGTGATCGGTGTGATGCTGGTCAACGCGCTCACCTACGTGGTCGGCGCGGTGCTCGGCCAGATGTGGCTGTGGGTGCGTCTCGGCAGGCTGCAGAGCATGCGGGTGGTCCGGGTGATCGTGCAGTCGATCGTCGCGGGGGCCGCCGGCATCCTGGTCGCGTTCGGGCTCGGCCTGCTCGTCGACCTGGTCCTGTCGGACAGCGCCGGTCCGACGCTGACCGCGTGGCTCAAGCTCGTCGTGCAGGGACTGGCGACGACTGTGGTCGCGTTCGGGCTGCTCGCCGCGTTCAAGGTGCCCGAGCTAAACCCCGCGGTCCAACGAATCACCCGACTGGTGCGTCGCGGCTGACCACCAACGGCGCGAATTACCTGCGCATGTCACGTACGCTCGTTCTGATGCGCTGAACACGGAGTGTCCGTCGCGCGATCTTGCCTGCGGGCTGGGGCGCTGGGCGGGGAGAGAGCAGTGGACACCAGGCGAACCGAGTCAGTGACCGGCGAGTTGACCCCCGGGGGAGACCCCGCGGGGGAGGGGTTTCTGCTGCCCGGAGCCGTCATCGGCGACGGGCGGTACCGCCTGCTCGCCCAGTTCGGGGTCGACATGCGGGCCGACGCGCACCTGTGGCGCGCCCGCGACGGGCAGCTCCGGCGCGACGTCGCGCTGACCGTGCTGGTCGGCGACGCGGGTGACGGGCCGCGCGCCCAGGCCGCCCGCCGGACCCTCGAGCGGGCCGCGCACGCCGCCCGGTTCACCCACCCCGGCATGGCCCGCGTGCTCGACGTGCTCACCCTCGGCAACGGCGTTTCGCCCGGCGAGGGCCTGCTCGGCATCGTGGTCGCGGACTGGTCGGCCGGCACCGACCTGGTCGACCTGATCACGGAGCACCCGCTGCCGGCCGCCAACGCGGCTCGGCTGATGGAGCCGCTGGCCGCCGCGGTCGAACGGGCCCACCACGCCGGCCTCGTGCTCGGCGTCGACCACCCGCAGCGGATCCGGGTCACCCCGGACGGCGCGCTGCGGCTCGCGTTCCCCGGCCCGCTGCCGGAGGCGGTGCCCCGCGACGACGTCAAGGGCCTCGGCGCGATCCTCTACCTGCTGCTCACCGGCCGCTGGCCGCTGCCGGGCGGTCCGGAGGCGATCCCGACGGCGCCGGTCGCCCCGGACGGCTCGATCGTGCCGCCGAACGTGCTGGCCGGGTACATCCCGTTGGATCTGTCCACGGTCGCCGTCCGCAGCCTCGAGGACACCGCGATCGGCGGCATCCACACCAGCGCCACGCTGCTCAGCGTGCTCGACCAGGCCGCGGAGTCGGCCGAGCAGACCGAGTTCCTCGGCCCGGTCGCGGTCACGTCCGAGCAGGATGACGACGGCGGCCCGGTGTGGACCACGCGGCCGCCTGTGCGGGACAAGTCCCGCAGGCGCAAGCTCGCGATCGGCGTCACCGCGCTCGCGATCGCCACGGTCGGCGTGCTGGCCTGGGTCGGCACGCTGCTGATCGACTTCTTCGGCGACGACACCGGCTCGACCGGCACCACGGTGGTGGTCAGCCAGCCGCCCGCGGAGAACGGCGAGACCCAGCCGGAGCCGCCTGTGCCGGCCGGCCCGATCCAGCCGGCCGCGGTCGAGGTGTTCAACGTCGGCGGCACGCCGGACAACCCGCGCCGGGTGGGCAACGCCACCGACGGCGACGCCAGCACCGAGTGGAAGACCGACACCTACAAGCAGCAGTTCCCTACGCTCAAGCCCGGCGTCGGCATCATGGCGTCGTTCGCGGAGTCGGTGCGGTTCGCCACGGTCGCGATCGAGTCCCCGAGCCCGAACACCGTGGTCGAGATCCGCACGTCGCCGTCGGCGAACCCCACGCTGGAGGAGACCAAGGTGATCGGCACGGCCACGCTGCAGGGTGGCCGCACCGAGATCCAGCTGGCGAACGCCGAGCCCAGCCAGTACGTGCTCGTCTGGATCACCACCCTGGGCGACGGGAACAAGACCGCCATCTCCGAGGTCCAGTTCATCCAGGCGAAGTAACCCGCGGGAGCGGGCCGCGAACGGTTGACAGGCAGACCGATATCCTCATCGCGTGACCACCGCTGCCAGCTCGGACGCCGACCTCATCGCGGCACATGCCGCGGGGGATCCGCGTGCTTTCGGTGAGTTGGTCCGCCGGCACCGTGATCGGATGTGGGCGGTCGCCCTACGCACTCTGCGCGACCCGGAGGAGGCCTCCGACGCGTTGCAGGAGGCGTTCATCTCCGCGTTCCGCGCCGCCGCCTCGTTCCGGGCGGAGTCGCAGGTGACGACCTGGCTGCACCGGATCGTGGTGAACGCATGCCTCGACCGCGTGCGCCGCCGGCAGGCCCGCCCCACGGTCCCGCTGCCCGAGGCCGGACCCGGCGAGCCGGTCGCCCCACGGGACTCGATGTCCGAACGGGAGACCAGGCTCGTCGTGCAGAACGCCCTGTCCCACCTCTCGGAGGACCAGCGGGTGCCGATCGTGCTGGTCGACGTCGAGGGCTACTCGGTCGCGGAGACCGCGAAAATGCTCGGCATCGCGGAGGGCACGGTGAAGAGCCGGTGCGCGCGGGGGCGCGCGAAGCTGGCCAAAGTTCTCGGTCATCTGCGGAACCCCGATGCAGATGCGAACGTCCCAGATGGCGCAGTTGAAGGGCGAGACGTGCCGGCACGGCGCCGCTGGGAGGGACGATGACAGACAGAACGAGGGGAACGGGGGCCGCACAAGGGCCGCCGTGGTCTGTCGACGTGCTCGCCGACCTGCATGCCGGGGCGCTGGACGCGAAGCAGTCCGCCGCCCTGTGGCAGCAGGTCAACCGCGACCCGGAGGCACAGGCCGTCCTCACCGCGCTGGACAGCGTGCGGCGAGACCTCGGCGGTATCGGGGAGGCGCCGGTCGAGCCGATGCCGGCGCAGTACGCCGCCCGTCTCGACGCCGCGCTGGCGACCGAGGCGGCACGGTCCGGACCGGCTCAGCCGGAAGTGGCACCGGTCCTGGATCTCGCGGCGGCCCGCCGCAAGCGCAACCGTCGGATGGGGTGGGCCGCGGGGGTGCTGACGGCGGCCGCGGCCGCCGTCGCGGTGACGTTCGTCGCGCTGCCCGGCGAGCAGGAGACCGGCGGACAGCCGGTGGCCGGGGACAACAAGAACGAGGACACGTCGCAGGAGGCGCCGGGGGACGCGCCGCCGCTCGCACTGTCCGGCAACAACCTCGGCGCCGCGATCGGCGGACTCACGGGCCAGGAGGACTTCGGCCCGATGGAGGACGAGCAGGGGCTGAAGGACTGCCTTTCGGCGCACGACATCGAAGACCCGCAGGTGATCGGCGCCCGTGAGGTGACGCTGGACGGCACGGAGGGTGTCGCCGCGCTGCTGGCGGGCGGCGAGGACAACCACCGGTTCCGGCTGGTGATCGTCGAGCCGACCTGCACGGCCGACGACCCAGGCAAGAAGATCACCGACACCTCGCTCGGCTGATCGACGACCTTCTTCTCGCCGCGTGCGGACTTCCGGGTCCGCACGCGGCTCTTTGTCGTGGTCACACCGCCGTGCGGGCGGTCACGCCGCACGGGTGGAACAACGGGCACCTACGATCGTGTTACACGAGTGCGCATTCATTAGCGTGCCCCGCTTCGGAGGTCTGATGTCCGTCACCGACAACACCGCGCAGGTCCGCGACGTGATCGTCGTCGGATCCGGCCCGGCCGGCTACACGGCGGCCGTGTACGCGGCCCGTGCCCAGCTCGAGCCGCTGGTCTTCGAGGGAACCCAGTTCGGTGGCGCCCTGATGACCACGACGGAGGTGGAGAACTACCCGGGCTTCCGCGACGGGATCATGGGCCCGGACCTGATGGAGCAGATGCGGACCCAGGCCGAGCGGTTCGGCGCCGAGCTGCGTGCCGAGGACGTCGAGGAGGTCGACCTCGCCGGGCCGGTCAAGTACGTCACCGCGAACGGTGTCCGGTACGCCGCGAAGGCCGTCGTCCTCGCCATGGGTGCCGCCGCGCGGTATCTGCACGTGCCCGGTGAGCAGGAGCTGCTCGGGCACGGCGTGTCCGCGTGTGCGACCTGTGACGGGTTCTTCTTCCGCGACCAGGACATCGCTGTGGTCGGCGGTGGCGACTCCGCGATGGAGGAGGCCATCTTCCTGACGAAGTTCGCCCGCTCGGTCACGATCGTCCACCGCCGCCAGGAGTTCCGGGCGTCGCGGATCATGCTGGAGCGCGCGAAGGCCAACGAGAAGATCCGCTGGCAGCTCGACTCCGAGGTGCTCGAGGTCCGCGGCGAGGGCAAGGTCAGCGGCGTGCGGCTGCGGAACACGGTGACCGGCGAGGAGTTCACCCTCGACGTGACCGGCGTGTTCATGGCGATCGGACACGACCCGCGCAGCGCTTTGGTCGCCGAACAGATCGACACGGACGAGGACGGCTACGTCCAGGTCCGCCCGCAGACGACGTACACCAACCTCGACGGCGTGTTCGCGGCCGGCGACCTGGTGGACCGCACCTATCGTCAGGCGATCACGGCCGCCGGCTCCGGCTGCGCGGCCGCCATCGACGCCGAGCGTTGGCTCGCCGAGCACACGGAGTCGTCAGAGGCCCGGATGGCCCCCGAACTCGTCGGCGGCGGCTACGCCCCGACGCAGAACTGAAGGAGAGAACATGGCCGGAAACACCGTCGTAGTGACCGACAGCTCGTTCAAGGACGACGTCCTGCAGAGCGACAAGCCGGTGCTCGTCGACTTCTGGGCGACGTGGTGCGGGCCGTGCCGGATGGTCGCGCCGGTGCTCGAGGAGATCGCCGAGGAGCACAAGGACAAGATCACCGTCGCGAAGCTGGACGTCGACGCCAACCCGGCGGTCGCCCGCGACTACGAGATCCTCTCGATCCCGACGCTGCTGGTCTTCAAGGGCGGCGAGCCGGTCGCGAAGATCGTCGGCGCGAAGCCGAAGGCCGCGCTGCTCTCCGACCTGTCGGACTACCTGGCCTGATCGGCAACCAGATCACGGCGCACACCGTCTATGAGGTGTGCGCCGTGTGTCATATCGGAGTCACTGAGTAGACGCACCATGTGACCCTCCGCGCCGGAGTGAGGTCGGCAAGGCACAATAGTGGGCTAGCAGCCTTGCTGCGACAGGAATGGCAGTTTTGCGCCGACACGATCGGCGCCCGACTCGAGCGAGGGGTGCATGCGGGTACTCCGCCGCGGTGAAGCAGGACCGGCAGTTGCCGAGGTCCGTGCGACCCTCGCAGGACTTGGTCTCCTGCCCGCCGACCCGGCGGCGCCCGTCGCCGCCGAGGCCGTCTACGACGTGGTCGTCGAGCACGCCGTCAGCACCTTCCAGCAGCAGCGTGGCCTGATCACCGACGGCGTCGTCGGCCCGGCCACCTACCGGGCGCTGCGGGACGCCACGTACCAGCTGGGCGCCCGCCCGCTGGCCTACCTGGTGTCCTCCCCGGTCAGCGGGGACGACGTCCTGATGCTGCAGGAACGGCTGCTGGAGCTGGGCTACGACGCGGGCCGCGCCAACGGGGTGTTCGTCGCCCAGACCGAGGCGGCGCTGCGGAACTTCCAGCGGGACTACGGGCTGACCGTGGACGGCATCTGCGGCGCGGAGACGGTACGGGCGCTGCGTCAGCTGTCCCCGCGCGCCAAGGGCGGCTCCCCGGTGTTCCTGCGTGAGCAGGAGCGGGTCCGCAAGGCCGGCCCCCGCCTGCGCGGCAAGCGGATCGTGATCGACCCTGGCCACGGCGGGCCGGACACCGGTGTGTCGGTAGCCGGGGTCAACGAGGCCGACCTCGTGTGGGACCTGGCGCGCCGGCTGGAGGGCCGGATGGCCGCGACCGGCATGCAGGCACTGCTGGCCCGAGGCAAGGACCAGTGCCCGACCGAGGCCGAGCGCGCGCAGTTCGCCAACGAAGTCGGCGGCGACCTGTTCCTGTCCCTGCACTCGGACGCCAACCGCTCGCCGCTGGCCCAGGGCGTGGCGAGCTTCCACTTCGGCACGGTCACCGGCAACACGTCGACCATCGGCGAGACGCTGGCCGGCTTCATCCAGCGTGAGCTGGTCGTGCGCACCGGTATGCGGGACTGCCGGGCGCACCGCAAGACGTGGGACACGCTGCGGCTGACCCGCAGCCCGGCGGTCCGGATCGAGATCGGCTACCTGACCAACCACGACGACCGCCGCCTCCTCGCCGACCCGGCCTTCCGGGACGTGGTGGCCGAGGGCATCGTGGTGGCGGTCAAGCGCCTGTACCTGCTCGGTGAGAACGACCAGCCGACCGGCACCTTCACGTTCGCGGACGTGCTGCGCAACGAGCTGGCGAAGGCCGAGTAGCCGAAGATCAAATGTTTCACATGAAACAGCCCCCGACGATCGCGTCGGGGGCTGTTTCATGATCCGAGCCGTCAGCGCTGGAGGACGGGGCTCGCGGTGGTGACCGAAACGGTGCCCAGGAGCTGCGCCAGGGCCGCTTCGACGTCTTCCTTCCACCCCAGTGCCGAACGCAGTTCCAGGCGCAGACGGGGCCAACGAGGGTGCGGTCTGACGGTCTTGAAGCCGACACTCAGGAGGAAGTCGGCCGGCACCACGCAGGAGACGCCGTCGTCTGGCTTCGCGTCACCGAACGACTCGATGGCCTTCACGCCGCGGCGGGTCAGATCCTTGGCCACCGCCTGGACGAGCATCCGGCCGAGCCCGCCCCTGCGGAACTCCGGCAGGACGTAGAAGCCGGTCATCAGGACCGCGTCCGGGCTGGGCGGCGACGTGGGGAAGGCGGACGCCCTCGGCACCGCGGTCGGCGGCGCGTACAGCACGAAGCCCACCGGGAGCTTGTCGCTGTAGGCGATCCGGCCGCAGGAGCCCCACTCCAGCAGCACGCTGGAGACCCAGGCTTCCTTCTCCAGCTCAGCGGTGCCGAACTCCTCCGCCTGCTCCTTGAGGTGCGGCGCGAGCTCCCAGTACACACACGACCGGCTGTGCTTGGGGAGATCCTCGAGGTTGTCCAGCGTGACGCCGACGACGCGTCGCGACACATGACCTCCCACCCTGGCCCATCGCTGGGCCGACCTACGTGTGCCGCACGCCAGGATAAGCCCGGTCGCGGTCAGGTCGAAACCAGCAAGGCCGAATATCGGGCCGGTTACACTCGATCGATCAATCCATCCGGCGATGGAGCCCGTATGACCTTGGCCAGCCAGCCGCCCGACTCGTCCGGCGGTCGCAGCCTCGACCCGCACCTGCATCGATACGCGGCCCGTGCCGCCGGCATGACGGCCTCCGAGGTGCGTGCGCTCTTCGCCGTGGCCAGCCGGCCCGAGGTGGTCTCCCTCGCCGGTGGCATGCCCAACCTGGCCGCGCTGCCGCTCGACTCGCTGTCGACCGAGGTCGCGAGCCTGATCAGCAAGGACGGCCTGGTCGCGCTGCAGTACGGCTCCGCGCACGGGCTGCCCGAACTGCGGGACCAGATCTGCGAGGTGATGGCCCTTGAGGGCATCTCCGGGCACCCGGACGACGTCGTGGTGACCGTCGGCTCGCAGATGGGGCTCGACATGGTGACCAGGATCTTCTGTGATCCCGGTGACGTGGTCATCGCCGAGGGCCCGTCCTATGTCGGCGCGCTCGGCACGTTCGCCGCCTACCAGGCCGACGTGGTGCACGTGGCCATGGACGAGGACGGCCTGGTGCCCGACGCGCTGCGGGAGGCGCTGGCCGCGGCCGAGGCAGCCAACCGCCCAGTCAAGTTCCTGTACACGATCCCGAACTTCCACAACCCCGCCGGCGTGACGCTCGCTGTCGACCGCCGCGCCGAGATCCTCGAGATCTGCGCCGCGCACCGGCTGCTGGTGGTCGAGGACAACCCGTACGGGCTGCTCGGGTTCGACGGTCAGACGTACCCGGCGCTGCGGTCGATGGACCCGGACAACGTCGTGTACCTCGGCTCGTTCTCCAAGACGTTCGCCGCCGGGCTGCGCGTCGGCTGGGTGCTGGCGCCGCATGCCGTGCGCGAGAAGCTCATGCTGGCCGCCGAGGCGGCCACGCTGTGCCCGCCGACGCTCAACCAGATGATCGTGTCCCGCTATCTCGCGACGCACGACTGGAAGGGGCAGATCAAGTCCTTCCAGTCGGCGTACCGCGAGAGACGCGACGCGATGATCTCCGCGCTGGAGCAGCACCTGCCCGCCGGCTGCTCGTGGACGGTGCCGGCCGGCGGCTTCTTCGTCTGGATGACCGTGCCGGAGGGCGTGGACACCAAGGCGATGCTGCCGAGGGCGGTCACCGCCCGCGTCGCGTACGTCTCCGGCACTGGCTTCTACGCCGACGGGTTCGGCAGCCGGCAGATGCGGTTGTCGTTCTGCTACCCGACACCGGAGCGCATCCAGGAGGGTGTGCGCAGGCTCGCGGCCGTGCTCGCCGACGAGCTCGAGCTGTCGAGGACGTTCGGGCCGATCAACCAGCGCGCGGCCGGCACCGGCCCGCAGGTGCCGGGTCCGGACATCGCGTAAACGCCTGTCCGGCAAGGAAATCTCTCGTGTTCACTGTGTACGGTCACAGTGGACAGTCGGATCTGTTGAGGAGCGTCAGGTGTCCGATCTCGGGGTAGCGGTCCTCTCGGGTGGTCTCTCGCACGAGCGGGAGGTGTCGCTGCGCTCCGGCCGGCGACTGTCGGCCGCGCTGCGTGCGGCGGGTGTCTCGGTCGACGAGTGGGACGTGGACGCCACGCTGTTCGACCGGTTGAGCGAGCACCGGCCGGACGCGGTGGTCGTCGCGCTGCACGGCGTCGAGGGCGAGGGCGGGGCGATCCAGACCGTGCTCGAGATGCTGGGCGTGCCCTACGTCGGATCCGACTCGCACGCGTGCCGCCGGGCGTGGGACAAGCCGACCGCCAAGACCGAGCTGGCGCACGCGGGCATCGCGACGCCGGACTGGGTGGTGCTGCCACACAGCACGTTCCGCGAGCTGGGTGCGCGGCCGGTGCTGGACGCGATGGTCGATCGGCTCGGGCTGCCGATGATGTTGAAGCCGGAGCAGGGTGGCTCGGCCCTCGGCGCTCAGGTGGTGCGGGACGCGACCGATCTCCCCGCGGCGATGGTCGGATGCCTCGCGTACGGCGAGACCGTGCTGGCCGAGCAGTTCGTCGACGGCGTCGAGGTCGCGGTGGCGGTCGTCGAGGGGGCGAGTGGTCCGGAGGCGCTGCCGGCGGTCGAGATCGACCCGGCGTCCGGCGTGTACGACTACACCGCCCGGTACACGGCGGGCCTGACGAACTTCCACACGCCGGCCCGGCTCGACTCGGTGTCCGCGGCCGCGGTGGCCGACCTCGCGGTGGCGGCGCACCGACTGCTCGGGTTGCGGGACGTGTCGCGGACCGACGCGATCATCGCGAGCGACGGGACCGTGTACTTCCTCGAGGTGAACTCGTCGCCCGGACTGACCGAGACCTCGCTCCTGCCGATGGCGGCGGAGGTCGCCGGGCGCTCCCTCGGGGACATCTACGCCGGTCTGATCGAGCGCGCGGTTACCCGCGCGACCGTTCACCTCAGGTAGTCGATGATCTACAGAAAGCCATCGTCACCGTGACGTAAGTGGCTGGGGTGATCCCTAAGCCTCGTTACGAGTCTGATTTGTCCCATTTTTAGCCATCAGCGAGACGATGCGCTCAAGATCGTCCACCGAGCCGAACTCGACGGTGATCTTGCCTTTGCGGCGGCCCAACTCGACCTTCACGCGGGTGTCGAACGTGTTGGAGAGGCGGTCGGCGACGTCCTGAAGGCCGGGGGCCTGTATCGGCTTGCGCGGCGCCGCCTTCTGCTTGGCCGGCGCGGCGCCCTTGAGGAGGATGACCGCCTCCTCGGTGGCGCGTACCGACAGCCCTTCGGCGACGATGCGGGCGGCGAGCTCTTCCTGGGCACCCGCGTCGTCGAGTCCGAGCAGCGCGCGGGCGTGTCCGGACGACAGCACGCCGGCCGCGACCCGCCGCTGCACGGCGAGGGGGAGCTTGAGCAGCCGGATGGTGTTGGTGATGGCCGGCCGGCTGCGGCCGATGCGGGAGGCGAGCTCTTCGTGGGTGACCGCGAACTCGTCGAGCAGCTGCTGGTAGGCGGCCGCCTCCTCGAGCGGGTTGAGCTGGACGCGGTGGATGTTCTCCAGCAGTGCGTCCCGGAGCATCGCGTCGTCGGCGGTCTGGCGGACGATGGCCGGGATGTTGGCCATCTCCGCACGCTGGGCGGCACGCAGCCGGCGCTCGCCCATGACCAGCTCGTACGAGCCGCCGTCCAGCTCACGGACGACGATGGGCTGCATGAGCCCGAACTCGCGGATGGAGTGTTCCAGCTCGTTGAGCGCGTCCTCGTCGAAGACCTGACGAGGCTGTTTCGGGTTGGCCTTGACCGAGTCGGTCGGGATCTCGCGATACACCGCGCCCGCCACCGTGCCGCTCGGCGCGGCCGGCACGTCGACCGACGCCGGGGCACCCGGCTTCGGACGGGTCGGCATCGGCAGCTTCACCGCGCCACCGGAACCGTCCGCCGGGCCCTGCGGAATCAGTGCGGCGAGCCCCCTGCCGAGGCCACCCTTCCGCTCACTCATGCGTTGCTACTCCCCACTGAAACCACGTTCCGCCATCTCCCGCGCGGCGTCCAGGTAGCTCATCGCACCCCGGGACCCTGGGTCGTACGCGAGCACCGTCTGCCCGAAGCCGGGTGCCTCGGACACCTTCACGCTCCTGGGGATGACTGTACGCAAGACGGTGTCGCCGAAGTGCTTACGCACCTCCGCTGTCACCTGATCGGCGAGCTTCGTGCGGCCGTCGTACATCGTCAGCAGAATCGTGGACACGGTGAGGTTCGGGTTCAGGTGGTTCTGCACCAGCTCGATGTTGCGGAGCAGCTGGCTGAGTCCCTCCAGCGCGTAGTACTCACACTGGATCGGGATCAGCACCTCCTCGGCGGCGACCATCGCGTTGACGGTCAGCAAGCCGAGCGAGGGCGGGCAGTCGATGAACACGTAGTCCGGGTTCAGCTCGTCCAGCGCGCCGGTGGGCAGCGCCTCCTTGAGCCGCGCCTCCCGGTGCTCCATGGAGACCAGTTCGATCTCAGCACCGGCCAGATCTATGGTCGCCGGCACGCAGTAGAGGTTCTCCGACTGATCGCTGACCGCGGCGGCGTCGGCGAGCGAGACCTCGCCGAGCAGCACCTCGTAGATGGAAGGCACGCCGGACCGGTGGTCGACGCCGAGCGCGGTGCTGGCGTTGCCCTGCGGGTCGAGGTCGATGACCAGCACCTTGAGGCCGTGCATGGCGAGCGCGGCCGCGAGGTTCACCGCGCTGGTGGTCTTCCCGACGCCGCCCTTCTGGTTCGACACGGTCATGACGCGGCGCCGCCCAGGACGGGGCAACATGGCCTTGGGGTGCAGCATTCGGGTGGCACGGGCGGCCTCGTCAGCGATCGGCGTCCACCCGGACACCGCGGTCGCTGCCTCGACGTTCTCATGCATTGCGTCGGTCGAGCCCTGAACATGGCGTCCAGTCATTGGTGGCTGCACCTCGCCTCGGTCGGCACGGAATCGTGCTGTTTCACGTGAAACATCCTTCGCTCCATCGTCGGTGCGCAAGACTCACGGTCGCTGCGCTTGATCCTTCCGGGTGTGTCGCGAACGACCACCGCGGACCCCCTCGCGCTTCTTCTGTTCGACGCGTTCCACCACGATGATGGTCGTCGGCACGTCCAACACGTCGACGCCACACCGCTCGACCACTGGCTGCGAGCCGCCTGCGCGTGTCACGGCGGCACCGTCCCGTGCGACCTCTTCGTCAGCACTCTCGCCCTTGAGCGCAACGAGCCGTCCGCCCTGACGAAGCAGGGGAGCGCTCCACGCCCACAGTCGAGCAAGCGGAGCGACCGCTCGCGCTATGACTACATCGGCACCCGCAAGCTGCTGCTTGATGGCCGGCTCTTCCGCGCGGCCCCTCAGCACAGTTGCGGACAGCGCAAGAGTATCGACGACTTCGGTCAACCACACCACCCGACGAGCCATTGGCTCCAGAAGGGTGAGGTCGAGGTCCGAACGGAGGATGCTGAGCGGGATCCCGGGCAGTCCGGCGCCCGAACCGAGGTCGACCACGCGGGCGTGGAGCGGGAGTGACTCGGACACCACGGCGGAGTTCAGCAGGTGCCGGTCCCAGAGACGATCGACCTCACGGGGTCCGATCAAGCCTCGTTCTACGCCGACGGCGGCGAGCAGTTCAGCGAACCGCATCGCCGCCGGCAGGGCGTCACCAAAGATTGTTGTAGCGGTCTCCGGGGGCGGAGACGCGGACGGCGTCTCAGCCAACCCGGAGGCCCCTCTGCTAATCGCGTTGTTTCACGTGAAACAACGAACGGTCAGGACTGGCGGAACACCACAACGCGACGTCGTGGGTCCTCGCCCTCGCTCTCGGAATGCACGCCGTCGAACGACGCGACGGCGTCGTGGACGACCTTCCGCTCGAACGGCGTCATCGGCTGGAGCCGAATCTTCTCCCCGTCGGCGAGCACCCGCTCGGCGGTCGCCCGCCCGAGGTCCTTCAGCTCCTGGCGACGGTCCGCCCGCCAGCCGGCGACGTCGAGCATGAGCCGGCTACGCGTGCCGGTCTCCTGCTGCACCGCCAAGCGGGTCAGCTCCTGTAGCGACTCAAGCACGTTGCCGCGCGGGCCGACAAGCTTCTCGAGATCGTCACCGCCGTCGATGCTCACCACCGCACGGCCGGCCTCGACGTCCAGGTCGATGTCGCCGTCGTAGTCGACGAGGTCCAGCAGGCGCTCCAGGTAGTCCCCGGCGATGTCACCTTCGCGAACCAGAAGTTCCTCGCCCGACCTGCGCTCGACGCCGTCCTCAGCGTCGTCCGCACCATCGTCGTCGTCGTCGTCGCCAGCGTCGTCATCGTCGGTGTCGTCCGCGTCGTCGGCACCATCGGCACCGGCGGCCTCCGCGTCAGTGGGCTGCTCCTCGGCGTCGGCGTCGACCTCCTCCTGGTCGACCCCAGACTCCTGCACCGTCTCCGGCACGACTTCTCCTCTCCAGGCCCGGGAGCCGCGTCAGCGGTTCTTCCGACCTGTGTTCTTCTTGCGGGAACGGTCTGCGCTCAGACCGGAATCAGTGGAGCCGTCCGCACTCTTGGCGCTGCCGTTGCCGGCGGCCTTCGGGTCGGTCGGCTCGGTTGCGCCGGGCTTGGTCGTGCCGGGCTTGGTGGTCTTGGGGCGGGCGGTGCCGGCGGCCTTGGCGTTCGGAGCCGGCTTCACACCCGGGTCAGGCTTGGCGCCGGGAGCCGGCGCGGTCCGCTTCTTCGCCTGCTGCTGCGGCTTGGCGCCCGGCTTCGGCGCGAGCGTGCTGCGCTTCTCGACGATCGCGGTCTTCTTCTCCTCTTCCTCGCGGTCGATCCTGCGGTACACGAGGCGCTGCTGCATCAGGGTCCAGCTGTTGTTCGCGAGCCAGTAGAGCAGCAGGCCGATCGGGAAGAAGAAGCCGAACAGCAGCACACCCAGCGGGAAGATGTACATGGTCAGCTTGTTCATGATCGCGGTCTGCGCCGTGGCCGACTCGGGGTTCTGCCGCTCCACCGAGTGGCGAGCGGTCAGGTGGGTCAGAACGCTGGCCAGGATCATCAGCGGGATCGACACGATGATGACCGCGGTGCGGTCCGCGCCGAGCGCGGTGAGCGCCTGCTCCGGCTGCGTGATGAAGTTCGACAGACGCGCGCCGAAGAGGTTGGCGTCGATGTAGGACTGCACGCCGTGCGCGTCGAAGAAGTAGTTCTCGGTGTGGCCGGGCGCGAACGACCGCAGCACGTGGAACAGACCGATGAACACCGGCACCTGCAGCAGCATCGGCAGGCAGCCGCCGAGCGGGCTGAACCCGTGCTCGCGCTGCAGCTTCTGCATCTCCTGCGCCTGGCGCTGCCGGTCGTTCGCGTACTTCTTCTGCAGCTTCTTGATCTCGGGCCCGAACTGCTGCATCTGCCGCATCGAGCGGACCTGCTTCACGAAGGGCTTGAACATGATCGCCCGGAGCGTGAAGACCAGGAACATGATGCCGAGCACCCAGGAGATGCCGCTGCTCTCACCGAACACGTGCCCGAACACCCAGTGCCAGCACCAGAGGATGAAAGACACCGGGTAGTAGATGAAGTCGAGCACGGAGCTACTCCTTGACGGATGTGTGATGAACCGAGCCGGCCCCGGCCGACTCGGTGACGTTCTTGTCGCGGCGGAGCGGCACCGGGTCGTAACCACCGGGATGCCACGGGCCGCAGCGCAGCAACCTGCGCACGGTGAGCCAGAAGCCGATGAGCGCGCCGCGCGTCGTCAGTGCCTCGACGGCGTACGCGCTACAGCTCGGCTCGAACCGGCAGCTGGGGGGAAGCACCGGCGAGATCCACCGCCGGTAGAAGTTGACGGGCGCCAGAAGCACCCGCGCGACCGGCCCGGCCTTGCGGGCGGGCGCCGGCGCCGGTTCCGGCATGGCGGCAGTGTCGTCCTCGGAGTCATGCGTGAGGGTCACTTGGCACCGCCCGCGTCAGTAGCTCCACCAGTATCGCGGTCGGAGCGGCCGAGCCGCAGCCGCCGGAGGGCGGAGTCGATGTCACTCCCGAGCTCGGCGCTCCCCGCCTTCGCGGCGGGCGGCAGCGCACGAACAACCAACGTGCAGCCGGGCCGAACGGTTCCCAGGCGGTCGCGGAACAAATGGCGCAGCCGGCGGCTCACCCGGTGGCGGACCACCGAGTTGCCGACCGCCTTGCTGACCACGAACCCGATCCGCGGCGCCCGGTCGACGTCCACCAGATCCACGAGGCCGGTCGAGTCGACCGTGCCCACGCCGAACCCAGCGACCTCTTCGGCGGTGATGGCGTGCACGACGAGCCGGGGGCGCCCAGCGCGGCGTCCCTTCCTGGTCACGAGCCGAAAGTTGTCGCTACCGGTCAGTCGACTGGGTGCGGGGAGCAAGCTCAGGCAGAGAGCTCTTTGCGACCCTTGCGACGACGAGCCGCGAGGATCGCCCGGCCGGCACGGGTGCGCATGCGCAGACGGAACCCGTGGGTCCGCGCCCGGCGGCGGTTGTTGGGCTGGAAAGTACGCTTGCTCACGGCTGGATCTCCCGATACTGGCTCGCCAAGTACGTCTGTCCCCGACCGATGGCCGTGCGGTCCCGGCCTGACGGCGCGCAGAACTCACCCACACCTAGCGGGAGACCTTATGAGACTACGCACCCCCGATCCGGGAGTCGAATCCGGGTGTCCCTGGTCAACCCTTGGAGACCGCTCGGCGACACGCCGCGCACGGTCAATGCTTGCCTCCGACCACGTCTTGTGGCATGGCCCAGCGCTTGTTAGCGTGCGTGCTCTCGGTTGGCCAGAGGGAGTGGGAGCCCGCTGCGCCGGGAAGTTACGGCGGGGCCTTCGGCGGCTTCCGCTGCGGTCCGCCGTACCTTCGTGCACAGTTGTGGACAACCCTGTGGATGCCGCTCATGATCGAGTCGTCGTCCACCGCGCTCGCCACCGGCGGGCCGTGTCGGGGTGCCACGAATGCTGTTCGTGACAGCGAGGGGGCGCATTGACCGTGCAAGGCCAACGAGGGGAGGGGAGCTCGTAGGTGTCCGAACAGCAGATGAACCTTAGTGTGGTCTGGGAGCAGGTCGTGCGGGAGTTGTCCGCCGGAACACTGTCTCCCCAACAGCGGGCGTGGATGCGAGTGACTCGACCGATCGGGTTGCTGGACGGGACCGCGCTACTCGCCGCGCCGAGCGACTTTGCCAAGGACGCGATCGAGCGCGCGCTCCGCGAGCCGATCACCGACGCGCTCTCCCGCCGGCTCGGCCGGGTGGTCTCGCTCGCGGTCAAGGTCGACCCGGTCGGCGCGCCGGACGCCGCCCCACCTGCCCCGGTCGTCGTGACGCCGACCCCTGCCCGACCGTCGACTCCCCGGCCGGGCCAACCGCGGCCGGGGACCCCCAGGCCGGGTGTCGGTTCACTCGTCGAGCAGACGCTGGTGATGAGGCCGGTGAGTGCAGCGGACAGTAATAACACTGTCAAGCCGCCCGGCGCGGCCGACAACGGCGCGCCGGACAGTGACAACGACGAGGTGGACGAGGAAGGCGACGCGCTCGCCGCGGTCCACGAGATCTGGCCGACCTTCACCGGTCGGCCCGCGAGCGGACAGCCGTTCACCGCGCCGGCGCAGCCGCAGACGTCGAAGACGCGGCTCAACGAGAAGTACACGTTCGACACGTTCGTCATCGGCGCGTCAAACCGCTTCGCGCACGCCGCCGCGGTCGCGGTCGCCGAGGCGCCGGCCCGCGCGTACAACCCGTTGTTCATCTGGGGTGAGTCCGGGCTCGGCAAGACGCACCTGCTGCACGCGGTCGGCCACTACGCCCAGCGGCTCTTCCCCGGCATGCGCGTGCGGTACGTGTCGACCGAGGAGTTCACCAACGACTTCATCAACTCGCTGCGCGACGACCGGAAGGTGGCGTTCCAGCGCCGCTACCGCGACATCGACATCCTCTTGGTGGACGACATCCAGTTCCTGGAAGGGAAGGAAGGAACTCAGGAGGAGTTCTTCCACACCTTCAACACGCTCCACAACGCGAACAAGCAGATCGTGGTCAGCTCGGACCGGCCGCCCAAGCGCCTCGAGACGCTGGAGGACCGGCTGCGCACGCGGTTCGAGTGGGGCCTCATCACCGACATCCAGCCGCCCGAGCTCGAGACCCGCATCGCCATCCTGCGCAAGAAGGCCGCGCAGGACCGCCTTGCCGCGCCGGCCGAGGTGCTGGAGTTCATCGCCGCCCGCATCGAGCACAACATCCGCGAGCTCGAGGGCGCGCTGATCCGGGTGACCGCGTTCGCTTCGCTGAACCAGCAACCGGTCGACGTCGGTCTCGCCGAGATCGTGTTGCGGGACCTGATCCCCGACTCGCAGGTGCCGGAGATCAGCGCGTCGACGATCATGGCCGTCACGGCCGAGTTCTTCAGCGTGTCGCTCGACGATCTCTGCGGGCCCGGCAAGACGAAGGCGCTCGCGCAGGCCCGCCAGATCTCCATGTACCTGTGCCGGGAGCTGACCGACCTGTCACTGCCCAAGATCGGGCAGACGTTCGGCGGCCGCGACCACACCACCGTCATGCACGCGGAGAAGAAGATCCGCAAGGAGATGGCGGAGCGGCGGCGGATCTACGACCAGGTCCAGGAACTCACCTCGCGCATCAAGCAACGCGCCCGCGGCTGACACCGAACTTCCTTGTGTGGACACAAGGAAGACGTGTCCCACGTCGCAGTAACGCCCGCCCGTCACCCGGAAAGGGGAGTCATGACCATCCCCAGCCCTGTGCATCACCTGGGTACTAACCGGGTCTCTTCTGGGGAGCGGGCTGTGGACAACTGTGGGCAGTCTGTGGACGAACCAAGCATCCACAGGAGTTGTCCACCGGTGGGCGAAGCTGTCCACCGGTTGCCCACCTGGTCCACCCACAGCCAGCCGCACCGTGCGACGTGCGCGGATGAGCTCTATCCACACAATCCACAGGACCTATTACTACTGCTGTTTTTCTCTCTTCTAGTTATCAACAAAGAAAAAACAGGGGTCGCGAGCTGGGGCGTGGCCGGCGCCTCGGGGACACACGAGAAGGGCGGGGCCCGGATGGAGCCGCTGGTTCGCACGCTCTACGGTGACGAGCAACGTCTTGTGCGTATCCGAGGCGGCGTCCGCGTCTGCGCGGCCCCTCGTGTCAGGAAAGGACTCTCATGAAGATCCGCGTCGAGCGCGACGGTCTCGCCGACGCCGTCGCCTGGGTCGCGCGCAGCCTGCCGTCCCGGCCGCCGGTTCCCGTTCTCGGCGGGATCCTTCTGGACGCGGGCTCGTCGTCCGACGGACTGACGATCTCCGGGTTCGACTACGAGGTCTCCGCGACCGTCGGTGTCGCGGCGACGATCGCGGACGGCGGCCGCACGCTCGTGTCCGGTCGACTCCTCGCCGACATCACCAGATCCCTTCCTGCGCAACCGGTCGAGATCATGGTCGACGGCGCCCGCGTCTCGATCGCCTGTGGCAGCGCGAAGTTCAGCCTGCCGACCATGCCGGTCGAGGACTACCCGCAACTCCCGGCGATGCCGCCGCACGCCGGCGAGCTCGCCGGTGAGGTGTTCGGGCTGGCGGTCAGCCAGGTCGCGGTCGCGGCCGGCAAGGACGACACGCTCCCGATGCTCACCGGCGTCCGGGTGGAGATCAACGGCGACAAGCTCACCCTCGTGGCGACCGACCGGTTCCGGCTCGCGATGCGCGAGTTCAACTGGAAGCCGGACGAGAACATGTCGAGCGCCGGCGAGCTCGCCGTGCTCGTCCCGGCGCGCACGCTCGCCGAGGCGGCCAAGGCGCTCGGCACGTCCGGCACCACGGTCGAGATCGCGCTCGCGCCAGGAGAGGGGCTCATCGGTCTGTCCGGTTCCGGGCGGCGCACGACGAGCCGGCTGCTCGACACCGAGTTCCCGCGCTACCGCCAGCTGCTGCCGTCCGAGCAGACCGCCGCCGCGATCATCGACGTGCCCCCGCTCGTCGAGGCGATCAAGCGCGTGTCGCTGGTCGCCGAGCGCGGCACCCAGGTCCGGCTCGAGTTCGACGACGGCGGGCTGCGCCTGTCCGCGGGCGGCGACGACGAGGGCAGCGCCGAGGAGGAGCTCGCCGTCGAGTACACGGGCGAGCCGGTGACGATCGCGTTCAACCCGGGCTTCCTCCAGGAGGGGCTCGGCGCGCTGCACTCCGACCGGGCCGAGCTGTCGTTCACGACGCCGAGCCGGCCCGCGCTGATCAAGCCGGTCGGCGACGACGGCAACGTGGTGCCCGGCTACCTGCACCTGCTGATGCCGGTGCGGCTGCCCGGCTGACCGGTCTCACTTCTCGGGAGGACAAGTCAATGCAGCTCGGTCTCGTCGGTCTCGGCAAGATGGGCTTCAACATGCGCGAGCGGTTGCGCGCGGCCGGCCACGAGGTGGTGGGCTACGACCGCAACCCGGACGTGAGCGACGCGGTCTCGCTGGCCGACCTGGTCGAGAAGCTCGGCGCGCCGAGGGCCGTGTGGATCATGGTCCCGTCCGGTGAGCCGACCCGGCAGACGGTCGCCGAGCTCGGGGACCTCCTGTCTGCGGGCGACCTGGTCATCGACGGCGGCAACTCGCGGTTCTCCGACGACAAGCTGAACGCGGAGGCCTTGTCCGCCAAGGAGATCGGCTACCTCGACTGCGGGGTGTCCGGCGGCGTGTGGGGCAAGGACAACGGGTACGGCCTGATGGTCGGCGGCGCGGCGGCGGACGTCGAGCGGGTGATGCCGATCTTCGACACGTTGCGTCCGGAGGGGCCGCGCGAGGAGGGCTTCGCTCACGCGGGCCCGGTCGGCGCGGGCCACTACGCGAAGATGATTCACAACGGCATCGAGTACGGGTTGATGCAGGCGTACGCCGAGGGCTTCGAGCTGCTCGAGGCGGCGAAGGTCATCGAGGACGTCCCGTCGGTGATCAAGGCGTGGCAGCGCGGCACAGTCATCCGGTCCTGGCTGCTCGACCTCCTGGTCCGCGCGCTCGACTCCGACCCGGAGCTCGACGACCTGCGCGGGTTCGTCGAGGACTCCGGCGAGGGCCGGTGGACCGTCGAGGAGGCGATCAACCTCGCCGTGCCGGCGCCGGTGATCTCGGCCGCGCTGTTCTCGAGGTTCCGGTCCCGGCAGGAGGACTCGCCTGCGATGCGGGCGGTCGCGTCCCTGCGCAACCAGTTCGGCGGGCACGCCGTGCAGCAGGCCGGACCGACCTCCGGCTCGGGCAGCACCCAGGCTTGAGGTGTACGTCCGGCACTTACAGGTCAACGACTTCCGCTCGTGGGAGCATGCCGACCTGGAACTGGAAGTGGGGCCGGCGGTGCTGGTCGGATCGAACGGGCAGGGCAAGACCAACCTGGTCGAGGCGCTCGGGTACGCGGCGACGCTCGGCTCGCACCGGGTGGCCACCGACGCGCCGCTGATCCGGCACGGCTGCACCCGCGCGATCGTGCGCACCGCGGTCGTCAACGAGGGCCGCGAGCTGACCATCGAGCTGGAGATCACCGCGGGAAAAGCCAACCGTGCCAGGGTGAACCGCGCCCCCGTGCCGAGAACCCGGGACGTGCTGGGGATTCTGCGCACGGTGCTGTTCGCGCCGGAGGATCTTGCTCTGGTGCGCGGGGACCCGAGCGAGCGGCGGCGGTTCCTCGACGACCTGTTGGTGTTGCGCACGCCGAGGTACGCGGGCGTGCGCGCGGACTACGACCGGGTGCTGCGCCAGCGCAACGCGTTGCTCAAGTCGTCCGGGCACGCGCGGCGCGCCGGTGCGAAAGGTGACAGCAACGCGCTGGGCACCCTCGACGTGTGGGACGGGCACCTCGCCCGGCACGGCGCCGAGCTGCTCGCGGCCCGGCTCGACCTGGTGGCCGACCTCGCCGACCACGTCACCGCCGCGTACGCCGGGGTGGCGCCGGAGTCGCGGCCGGCGTTGATCCGGTACCGGTCCGGGATCGCCGACTCGTTCCCCGCCGAGTACGGCACCCCCGCGGGTCGCGCCGACATCGAGGTGTTGGTCGACGCGTTGCTCGCGGCGATGATCGCCAACCGGGACCAGGAGCTCGACCGCGGTGTGAGTCTGGTCGGCCCGCACCGCGACGAGCTCGAGCTGATCCTCGACGACCACCCCGCGAAGGGGTACGCGAGCCACGGCGAGTCGTGGTCGTTCGCGCTCGCGCTGCGGCTCGGGTCCTACGAGCTGTTGCGTGCCGACGACAACGAGCCGGTGCTCGTGCTCGACGACGTGTTCGCCGAGCTCGACCTGCGCCGCCGCGCGCGACTCGCCGAAGTGGCGATCGGGGCCGAACAAGTCCTCGTGACGGCCGCGGTGGCGGAGGATGTGCCCAACGAGCTGATGGGCGTTCGTTACGTGGTGTCAGACGGGGAGGTCCGCCGTGGTTGACCGGAAGCCGGGTGATCGCCGGCGTGTCACGAACAGTGATGTGATTGGTCCCACATCTGGGGACAAACCTGTGGATAGTGTGGATAACGCTGTCACCCAGCGCCGAACTGGACGCCAGAACCAGCCTGATTCAGGCACCCTGAACACCCCAAAGGGTGTTGAGGGTGATCCACCCAGTGGATCTACCACACAGAGTGACTATCCACAGCTGCGGGGGTCCGATCTGGCCCGCGCCGCGCTCCAGGCGGCCCGCGAGGCCTCCGGCGGGCCGGAAGCGAAGAAGAAAAAGCAGGTCAAGCGCGGTTTCGCGCCTGGTTCACGGCGGCGGCGACGCTGGTCGGGCGCGGGTGCCGACGAACGCGATCCACAGCCGCTCGGTCGGCTCACCGGTCGCATCGCGCTCGACCGCGGATGGACGCCCCAGCTCACCACCGGCCAGCTGTTCGGCAGGTGGAGCGCGATCGTCGGCGAGGACGTCGCGGAGCACGCCCAGCCCGTCGCGCTCAAGGACGGCGAGCTGACCGTCCAGGCCGACTCGACCGCGTGGGCCACCCAGCTGCGGCTCCTGCAGAAGCAGCTACTGGTCAAGATCGCGACCGGAGTCGGAAAAGACGTGGTCAAACGGCTGAAGGTGCTCGGTCCGTCGGCGCCGAGCTGGCGTTACGGCCCACGCCACGTGCGCGGCAGGGGCCCCCGCGACACCTATGGGTGACTCGGATGGCGGTACGGGGGCGCACGGTGTGAAATCCGCGAAGCAGGGTCCGCGCTCGCATCCCCGGTCGGCGGGGATCCCCCGAGTGGGTCTGTGACGGAGCTAGGGGTGTGTTCGTGCCCTTCTGCGAGCGCGCACCAGTAGTATTGAGACAGGCGATTGGCTAGGCCCTTTCTGGACAGGAGACACCCCGCTCGTGGCGAATGAAAACCATGAATACAACGCGTCCTCCATCACCGTCCTTGAAGGTCTCGAAGCCGTTCGCAAGCGGCCCGGCATGTACATCGGGTCCACCGGCGAGCGCGGCCTCCACCACCTGATCCAGGAGGTCGTGGACAACTCGGTCGACGAGGCGATGGCCGGGTACGCCACGAAGATCGTGGTCACGCTGCTGGCCGACGGCGGGGTCCGGGTCGTCGACGACGGCCGCGGCATCCCGACCGAGATGCACCCCGTGCACAACAAGCCGACCATCGAGATCGTGATGACCCAGCTGCACGCGGGCGGCAAGTTCGACAGCGACTCCTACGCGGTGTCCGGCGGCCTGCACGGTGTCGGCATCTCGGTGGTCAACGCGCTGTCCACCAAGCTCGATGTCGAGGTGCACTACAACGGCACGATCTACCGGCAGCAGTACGTGAATTCCGTGCCCTTCTGGGCGGACGGCGACATCTTCGAGACCACCACGTACAACGCGGAGACGATCGCGCGCCGGCTCCAGGAGATGGCGTTCCTCAACAAGGGCCTCACCATCGTCCTGCGCGACGAGCGGGTGTCCGAGGAGGAGACGCACGAGGACGCCGACGGCCAGGCCGCGCGGGTCAAGGAGCGGACCTACCACTACCCGGGCGGGCTCGAGGACTTCGTCAAGCACATCAACCACACCCGCGAGGCGCTCCACAACGGCGTGATCTCCTTCGAGGCCAAGGGTGACGGGCTCGAGGTCGAGGTCGCGATGCAGTGGAACACCGGCTACAGCGAGTCGGTCTACACGTTCGCCAACACGATCAACACCGCCGAGGGCGGCACCCACGAGGAGGGCTTCCGCGCCGCGCTGACCCGGGTGGTCAACGTGTACGCGCGGGACAAGAAGCTGCTCAAGGAGAAGGACACCAACCTCACCGGCGACGACATCCGCGAGGGCCTCGCGGCGATCATCTCCATCAAGCTGGCCGAGCCGCAGTTCGAGGGGCAGACCAAGCAGAAGCTCGGCAACACCGAGGCGAAGACGTTCGTGCAGACGACCTGCAACGAGCTGCTCGCCGACTGGTTCGAGCGCAACCCGTCGGACGCGCGCACCATCGTGACGAAGTCGGTCTCCTCGGCGCAGGCCCGGATGGCGGCCCGCAAGGCGAAGGAGCTGGTGCGCCGCAAGGGCGCGCTCGATATCGGCGGCCTGCCGGGCAAGCTGAAGGACTGCCGGTCGACGAACCCCGAGGAGTGCGAGCTCTACATCGTGGAGGGCGACTCCGCGGGCGGTTCGGCGAAGGAAGGCCGCGAGTCGCGCTTCCAGGCGATTCTCCCGATCCGCGGCAAGATCATCAACGTGGAGAAGGCACGCATCGACCGGGTGCTGAAGAACACCGAGGTGCAGAGCCTGATCACCGCGCTGGGCACCGGCATCCACGAGGACTTCGACGCGTCGAAGCTGCGCTACCACAAGATCGTGCTGATGGCGGACGCCGACGTGGACGGCCAGCACATCCGGACCTTGTTGCTGACACTGCTGTTCCGCTTCATGCGCCCACTGGTCGAGCTCGGCTACGTGTACCTCGCGCAGCCGCCGCTGTACAAGATCAAGTGGCAGCGCACGGAACCGGAGTTCGCCTACTCCGACCGCGAGCGCGACGGTCTGATGAAGGCCGGCCTCGAGGCGGGCAAGCGGATCAACAAGGACGACGGCATCCAGCGGTACAAGGGTCTCGGCGAGATGAACGCCGACGAGTTGTGGGAGACCACCATGGACCCGGCGCACCGCCTCCTGCTGCAGGTGACCCTCGACGACGCCGCCACAGCAGACGAACTGTTCAGCGTGCTGATGGGCGAGGACGTCGAGGCCCGCCGCTCGTTCATCACCCGCAACGCCAAGGACGTCCGCTTCCTCGACGTGTAGTCGCGGGAACGCGTGTGAAAGGAAGACCCCGTTCGTGACTGAGACCTTGCCACCAGGGCCGCCGCCCACCGACCGCGTCGAGCCGGTCGACATCCAGCACGAGATGCAGCGCTCCTACATCGACTACGCGATGAGCGTGATCGTCAGTCGAGCGCTCCCGGATGTCCGCGACGGCCTCAAGCCGGTGCACCGACGCGTCCTGTACTCCATGTACGACACCGGTCTGCGACCGGAACGCAGTCATGTCAAGTGCTCGCGCATCGTCGGCGACGTCATGGGTAACTACCACCCGCACGGCGACTCGGCGATCTACGACGCGCTCGTCCGCCTCGCGCAGCCGTGGTCCATGCGGTACCCGCTGATCGACGGCCAGGGCAACTTCGGCTCGCCGGGCAACGACCCGCAGGCCGCCATGCGGTACACCGAAGCGCGCATGACGCCGCTCGCCATGGCGATGCTGCAGGACATCACCGAGGAGACCGTCGACTTCTCGGACAACTACGACGGCAAGACCCAGGAACCCGACGTCCTGCCGTCCCGCATCCCGAACCTGCTGGTCAACGGCAGCAACGGCATCGCGGTCGGCATGGCGACCAACATCCCGCCGCACAACCTGCGCGAGGTCGCGGCCGGTGTCGTGTGGGCGCTGGAGAACTGGGACGCCTCCGACGACGAGACCCTCGCCGCGATGATGATGCGGATCAAGGGCCCGGACTTCCCGACCCACGGCCTGATCCTCGGCACCCAGGGGATCGAGGACTGCTACCGCACCGGCCGCGGCTCGGTCCGGATGCGTTCGGTCATCGAGGTCGACGAGGACGCCAAGGGCCGCACGATCCTCATCGTCACCGAGCTGCCCTACCAGGTGAACCCGGACAACCTGATCGAGAACATCGCCTCGCTGGTCCGCGACGGCAAGATCGGCGGCATCGCCAACGTCGACGACGAGACCAGCAACCGCGCCGGCATGCGGATCGTGATCACGCTCAAGCGGGACGCGGTCGCCAAGGTCGTGCTGAACAACCTCTACAAGCACACCCAGCTGCAGCACAACTTCGGTGTCAACATGCTGTCGCTGGTCGACGGCGTGCCGCGCACGCTGCGGCTCGACCAGATGATCCGGCACTACGTCCGGCACCAGGTCGAGGTCATCGTCCGGCGCACCCGCTACCGGCTGCGCAAGGCCGAGGAGCGGGCCCACATCCTGCGTGGTTACGTCAAGGCGCTGGACGCGCTCGACGAGGTCATCGCGCTGATCCGGCGCTCGCCGACCGTGGACGAGGCACGCACCGGCCTGATCGCACTGCTCAGCGTCGACGAGATCCAGGCCAACGCGATCCTCGAGATGCAGCTGCGCAGGCTCGCCGCGCTGGAACGTCAGAAGATCATCGACGAGCTGGCCGAGATCGAGCGGATCATCGCCGACCTCGAGGACATCCTGGCCAACCCGGAGCGCCAGCGGCTGATCGTCCGCGACGAGCTGATGGAGATCGTCGACAAGCACGGCGACGACCGGCGGACGCAGATCATCCCGTTCGACGGCGACGTGTCGGTCGAGGACCTGATCGCCGTCGAGGACGTGGTCGTCACGATCACCCGCACCGGCTACGCGAAGCGCACCAAGACCGACCTGTACCGCGCGCAGAAGCGTGGCGGCAAGGGCGTGCAGGGCGCCGGACTCAAACAGGACGACATCGTCGCCCACTTCTTCGTCTGCTCGACCCACGACTGGATCCTGTTCTTCACGAACAAGGGCCGGGTCTACCGGGCGAAGGCGTACGAGCTGCCGGAGGCCAACCGCAACGCGCGCGGCCAGCACGTCGCGAACCTGCTCGCGTTCCAGCCGGACGAGCAGATCGCGCAGGTCATCGAGATCAAGGACTACCAGGTCGCGCCGTACCTGGTGCTCGCGACGAAGAGCGGGCTGGTCAAGAAGAGCAAGCTGTCCGACTTCGACAGCAACCGAGCCGGCGGTCTGATCGGTATCAACCTCCGCGAGGAGGACGAGCTGGTCGGCGCGGTGCTGTGCTCGGCCGAGGACGACCTGCTGCTCGTGTCCGCCGGCGGCCAGTCCATCCGGTTCCATGCGAGCGACGAAGCGCTGCGGCCGATGGGCCGCGCCACCTCCGGCGTGCTCGGCATGCGGTTCAAGGACGGCGACGAGCTGCTGACCCTCGGTGTGGTCCGCCAGGACACCTTTGTGCTGGTGGCGACCAACGGCGGCTACGCGAAGCGCACGCCGATCGAGGACTACTCGGTCCAGGGCCGCGGCGGCAAGGGCGTGCTCACCGTTCAGTACGACAGCAGGCGTGGCAGGCTGGTGGGTGCGCTCATCGTCGACGTCGACGACGAGCTGTACGCGATCACCTCCGCGGGTGGGGTCATCAGGACCTCGGCCAGGGAGGTCCGCAAGGCCGGCCGGCAGACGAAGGGGGTGCGGCTGATGAACCTCGGCGAAGGCACCACCCTGGTCGCGATCGCACGCAGCGCCGAGGTCGTCGACGAGAACGGCGACTCGCCAGCACCGGACGTCACCGAAAACGGTGAGGTTGCCCTCGAAAGCGTGGCCGAGAGCAACGTCGAGGGTGACGCGGGCGTCAACACCGATGACGGCCCGGAAACTGACGACAGCCAGCCGACCGAGCCACCACAGTAAGCCGCGAGAAGACGTAGGGGACCGCTCGTGACACCACCCGACAAGCCCGGACGCACCGGCCATGGAACGGAGCGCGAGGCGGACCGAACGTCTGTCATCGCTCCCGGCGGCCAGGCCCAGCAGGTCGACCAGGCCGGTGGGATGCACGAGTCCAACGGTCAGCAGTCCGCACCGGCCACCACACACGTGGCCGGTGCGGACGACCTCGAGCTCAGCCACGGCACCCCGCCGCCATGGCAGCGGGTGAGCACCGACACCCCAGCGTCGACCAACGCGACCGCCGCGGCGACGACCCACCAGCCGCCGCGCCCGCCCCAGCCGCCGACCACCTTCCCGGGGGAGAGCACGGTCGCCGTCGAACGCCCGGTCGTCACCGGCTCGGCGGCGAGCCGCCTCTTCGGTGGCGGGAGCACCGACGCCCCGACCGTCAACGTGCCGACCCCGCCGCCACACAGCCCCGGCACCCCGCCCGGCGGCACCCCGTCCGCACGCACCACCGTGCACCTGGACAGCTCCAACCCGTCCACCGGCCCGCTCCGCGCGGTCGGCGCCAGCGCCGCCGCGCCGAGCGCACTCCGCAGGCCGGGCCGCGGCCCACGCCGCGCGAACCTGCAGATCAAGCGCTTCGACCCGTGGTCGGTGCTGAAACTGTCCCTCGTGCTCGGCGTCGCACTGTTCTTCGTGTGGCTCGTCGCCGTCGGCGTCCTGTACGCCGTGCTCGACGGCATGGGCGTGTGGGACAAGCTGAACGGCATCTCCAGCGAAATCCTCCAGTCATCCGACGACGGCGGCGGCGAACCTCTCATCAGCGCGGGCCGCGTCTTCGGCGTGGCCGCCATCATCGGCGCCGTCAACATCGTGCTGTTCAGTGCGCTGTCCACGGTCGGCGCCTTCATCTACAACGTGTCCGCCGACCTCGCCGGCGGCCTGGAAGTCACCCTCGCCGAACGCGAGTGACAACCCCGATACCGGGTTGGGGCATGCCGAACCCGTGCGGTAATGTTCGTCGCGCACCAGGGGCCTATAGCTCAGGCGGTTAGAGCACTTCGCTGATAACGAAGGGGTCGGAGGTTCAAGTCCTCCTAGGCCCACATCAAGGTCAGGGCCGGTCTCCCGAGTGCGGGAAGCCGGTAACCTCGGCGACGTGAACACGTTAGAGACGTATCGGTCCGCACACCGGGAGATCAACGCCCCCGCGGAACACGTCTTCGCCCTGTTGGCGACTCCCGGCGAGCACCACCGCTTCGACGCCTCGCAGATGGTCGGCGAGCCGGTGACGCCGGGGCGGCTAACACGCGTGGGAGACATCTTCACCATGGAGATGACCTACCGCGGTGGCGGCGAGACCGAGCACTACCGCACAGACAACCACGTGACGGTGCTAGAAGAGCCGCGCTGCGTGGAATGGGCCGTGGCTCCGCATGGAGAACAGGTTCTCGGGTGGCGTTGGCGTTATGAGCTCGAGCGTTCCGGGCCAAGACGGACCCGCGTCGCGCTGATCTATGACTGGGCGGGCACTCCGGAGAAGAACATGCGTCATTTCGGCGTTCCACTCCTCACCGAGGACCAACTCGCCACCTCGCTTGTGATGCTCGCTACGGCTGCCGAAGACACCTAAGCCGACCCGCGCTGACGAGCATAAAGTCCATGCGTCCTGGCCAGCGGTTGTGCCGAAGCTCGCGCGGCGTCCAGTCCGTACGACCAGGCCGGCCTTCTTGACCACCTTCCGGAACGCGCGCCGGACGTTGTGCGCGTCCAGCTCGGTCCCGACCGCCGATGCGTGACCAGGTGAGGGCGCGCATTGGTGTCCCTCGGCCGCCTTCAGGATCGCCTCGGCCTGCTCGATTGGCTGGCCACTTTCTTCACAGGTTAACTACAGCGTCCTCTTAGGAACGGCCGACAGGCTCTGGGCAGAGCAGTTGCCCAAGTTGGAGGAGCGCCGTCATGAACGACTACGAACCGACAAGCCACTCGCCGGCCGGGTCAGCTCCGGCGACCACGGCCGTGCAAGAACGCCCGCCGAGCGCGCGGCGGTTGCTGTCGAAGAAAAAGAGTGCATGGGTCATGGCCGCCGGGCTGACATGTGTGGTGGCCGGACTCGCCAGTGCCGGCACGGCCTCGGCGGCGGATCTCTCGTCGTCCGCGTCGTCCCTTTCGGCTGCGGCCACGACCTCACCGACGCCCGTCGCCGGCGGGCCCGTGGCTGGGCCGGCAGACGGGGGTGCGACCGGCATCGTCGACTCCAAGTCCGCGTCGGGCTTCACCTTTGCGACGGCAACGGGTGTGGAGGTGACCGTCGACGTGGATTCCTCCACGAAGTACGCGGTGGGAATCCTCCCCGCCCCGGCGAGCGTCGTGAAGAAGGGCGAAAGTGTCCTCGTCCTGGGGCTGGTCGACAGGGCGACCATCACGGCGACGAAGGTCTTCGTGCAACCCTGGGGCGACGGCGGAGCCGCGGCTGCCGAGGCGGCAGGGGTGATTCCCTTCCAGCAGGGGGTGCCTTCGCCGACGCAGTCGGTCGGTCATATTCCGGACTACACCGAGGGTGAGGGGACGATCGTCAGCGGGACGACGGCGGACAGGGCGACGGCGGCTGCGCAGGCAGTCGTCCCCGGAGGCGTCGTCAACCGTGTGGTGGAGCTGAGCGGCGGCGAGTACGAGGTCCACAACATCAGCATCAACTGGCCACACCACGTCTTCGTCAGCGAGAACTTCAGGGTCCTCGGCTGGGAGTAGCCGCTGCGATGGAGAGCCGGTGCACGGTACCGGCCTTCGGACCCGATGGCCGATCCTCCACGGGCACAGGCTGACCGGCGCGGAGTAACCGGTCCCAAGCGAGGGGCCCCTGGGGCGTCGGGGCCTCTACGTTTGGGGTACCAGCGACTTTGATATCGCAGGTGACTCGCTCTCAGTAGGTTCGCTCGTCACGGAGTAGACGACGCGGCCTCAGGACCTCCCCAGTAACCGCGGTGTCCGTCGAGCGTTCGTAGCCGGCTACCACCAAGTTGATCTTGCGGTGGGAGTAGATCATCTGGAACACGAGCCCGTGTCGAGGGTCTGCGGTGTTCTCCGAACAGTTCCAGCACAAGTGTTCGGGAAGCCATTGGCTCATGTACATGACTCCCATGACAGGCGGTCATCACCCAACGGTGTTCGTTGAGGTCAGCATTGTGTCGCCTCGTATCCGGGACCCCTCCCATGGAGGCAGCCGATGTGCGTGCACGTCGAGGGGGCCGTCTCCTCGGGTGGTGGCTGTGGCAGACTTGGGGTGCCCGCCGCGGGGATTGCAGGGGTCGCGGTTGGGGATTGGTTTTGTGGTTTGCCGAAGGAGGCAATGGACGTGAAGAAGCTTCTCGCACTGGCAGCTGTGGCTGGTGGCGTTCTCTTTGTGGTGCGCCGCAACAAGTCGGCCAAGGCGCAGGACGACCTGTGGCGCGAGGCTACCGCTCCTGCGGGCACCAACAACGCCAAGAAGGCCTGAGCTCACTTGGCCTGAGGCGCCGCACAGTCGCCTCCAGCACCGCGCGGGCCACCACCCGCCGCGGTTCGGTGTGGGCTACGCCCGCGCCGGCCCGGGGGACGTAGCTCAATTGGCAGAGCACTGCCTTTGCAAGGCAGGGGTTAGGGGTTCGATTCCCCTCGTCTCCACGAAGATGACACTGCTGGTTCCTCAGCGCCGCGACCGCCCGCAGGCCGAGACCCGCTCGGGTGGCTGCTCCACCCGCACGAGCACTTGTGACCCCGTGTGGTTGACTCAGCGCCCTATGAAACGCGTCCTCCTGCTTGGTCCCCTGCTGCTGGTCGCACTCGGCGCGTGCTCAGCCGAACCCGCCGACGACCCGACAGTGGTGACGACCAACCCGCCGCAGTCCACCACCAGCCAGGCTCAGGCCGCCGCTCCGCCCGCGCCACAGCCGACCGCCGACGGCCCCTGCCCCTACCTCGAAGAGAGCTACGTCGAGGAGACGAACGGGCAGCGGGTGTCGAAGGTGCAGACCTCCGCCGACCAGCCGCCGACCTGCTTCTTCTACCGGCCCGACGGCAGCGTGCAGCTGACCGTCCGCGTGTACACCGGTGACGCGGCCGTGGCCAAGGCGCTCGTCGACGAGGCGGCGCCGGTCGCGTCCTCGAACCCGGCCGAGCTGACCGGCGGGTGGAAGGGCGGCGCGCAGTCCACCGCCGACGGCGCCGTGTACGCGGTCGCCAAGGAACAGTCCGCTCTCGTGGTCACCACCAACCAGGAGCAGACGATCAAGGCCAAGCAGATCGCACAGGAGTCGATCTCCGCGCTGGGTCTCTGAGCACCGACACGTCAGCCCGCCAAGGCCGAGACCTTGGCGGGCTGACGTGTGTCCGAACTAGTTCTGCTTGCTCGACGACTTCTGCGTCGGCTGGCCGTTGCGCTGCGCGTTCGCGCCGGCCGTGTCCTCCGGCTTCGTCACCTCGGGCTTGGCCGGCTCGTCGCGCCGGGGCTCCGGCACGGCCTGCTGCCGCTCCGCCGCCTTGCTGCGCACCACGTAGGCGACGCCGCCGGCGACGACAGCGAGGAGGATGACCTTCGGCCAGCGCCGCTTGCGCTTGGGCTCCTCCGCGAGCTTCAACGCGACGGCCTCCTCGCGCGCCCGCTCCTTCAGCTTGGCCGCCTCGGCCCTGAAGGACGACTTCAGCGCCTTCGCGTCCTGCTTGATCTGCTTGGCCGACTTCTTCGCCCGCTTGGCCGGCTTGCTCTTCTTGGCGTCCTTGCGGGCCAGCTTGGCCGCCTTCGCCAGATCCTTGCGGGTGTGCTTGGCCGTCTTGGCCAGCTTGCGACGGGCACGACGGGTGGTCTTGACGACCTCCTGGCGCGCGATCTCGGCGCCCTCAACCAGCGCCTCCGTCAGCTGCCGGGGCGCGACACCGCGCTCCGTGAGCTTCCGATCGGCGGCCTGAGCGGCCCGAACAGTGGCCTCCGCGCCGGCTTGACCAGCACGTTTCGCACCACGCTGTGCCGAGAGCCAGCCGGAGCCGACAGCCTTGCCGACCGTCTCTCCGGCCCGGGTCATGGCCTTAACATCGTCCATTGTGTGCTCCAGGGTGGCTTTATCTGACAGTTACCATCCTGCCCCTTCCCGACCGATCCTGCTGTAGATGGCACGATGGCCGGGTGGCAGACAGCAATGAGTCCCTCGTTGGAGTGAAGGTATCGGCAACTCTGCATACCACGCAGGGCGACATCCGAATCACTCTTTTCCCTGATCACGCTCCGAAGACCGTCGCGAACTTCGTCGGGCTCGCGGAAGGCACCAAGGACTACAGCCCTCGCAACTCAAAGGGCGAGACGTCCGGCCCCTACTACGACGGCATGATCTTCCACCGGGTCATCGACGGTTTCATGATCCAGACCGGCGACCCGACCGGCACCGGGCGCGGTGGGCCCGGCTACGAGTTCAAGGACGAGTTCCACCCGGAGCTCCAGTTCAACAAGCCCTACCTGCTCGGCATGGCCAACCCGGGTAAGAAGGACGCGAACGGCTCGCAGTTCTTCATCACCGTGGCTCCGACGACGTGGCTGAACTTCAAGCACACGATCTTCGGCGAGGTGGCGGACCAGGAGTCGCGCAACGTGGTCGACACCATCGCGACCGCGCCGACGGCGCCGCCGCACGACAAGCCACTCGAGGAAGTCGTCGTGGAGCGGGTCAGCGTCGAACGTGAGGGCTGAGTGTCCGTCAACAGGCAGCAGGACCTGCCCGCCTGCGTGAGACATCCCGATCGGCCGACCGGTCTGCGCTGCGTGCGGTGCGACCGGCCGGCCTGTCCGGACTGCCTGCGTGAGGCGTCTGTCGGCTACCAGTGCGTCGACTGCGTCAACGAGGGTCAGCGCACGGTCCGGCCGGCACGTACGGTCGGCGGCGCCCGGAGTGACTCCCGGGCCCGCCAGCTGGTCGTCGTGCCGGCGCTCATCGGCATCAATGTGCTGGTGTTCGCCATCACCGCGTTCCAGGCGTCGAGCATCGTCGACAACCAGCGGTCCGCGATCTTCATGGAGGGCACGCTGGTGCCCGCGTTCGTCTCCGGCGGCGAGTTCTGGCGGCTGCTGACGTCCGGCTTCCTGCACTACGGCAACTACGGCGGCTACGGACCGGTCCACCTGGTCTTCAACATGTTCGCGCTGTGGGTGATCGGCAGGGATCTCGAGGTCGCGCTCGGCCGGGTCCGGTTCCTGGTCGTGTACCTGCTCGCGCTCTACGGCGGGTCCACGGCCGTGCTGCTGTTCGGGGACGCCGGCTTGCCGG
>Ga0193742_1000009_pt1 | contig 155080 bp, 154 predicted proteins | sample L2c1metaG_FD_165511 | JGI IMG/M metagenome (GOLD analysis project Ga0193742, IMG submission 165511) | Soil microbial communities from a riparian zone of the East river system, Colorado, United States - L2c1 | ecosystem: Environmental > Terrestrial > Soil > Riparian zone | place: USA: East... | reverse complement strand
TCCACGATCTCCCGTTTCAGCAGGTACATCCGCTCGGCGCCGAGGTGGCTGCGTGGCTCGAACACGCCGGCCTTGACGGTGTCGATGTCGTTCTCGAACGACTCGGTGACCTCCACGTAGTCGTCGACGACGCGGTCGGCGATGGCGTGGAGGACGGCCGCGGGGCCGTGCCGCAGGCGTTCGGGGGTGGCTTCGAGCTCCGCGCGCAGGTCACGCAGGCTGGAGTGTGCGGCGCGCCGGACGGTCAGCACGAAGTCGGTGCCGAGGAAGACGATGATCTCGCCGGTGTCGACGATCTCGTTGGCCGTCGTGGAAGAGACGTGTTCGACGTAGCTGACAGTCTTGAGCACCATGCACAGCAGGTTGTCGTACTGGGTGAGCTTGGGCCGGTGATGGGTGCGCACCACGTGCTCGACGGCGTTCTCCGGCAGACCGAACACCTCGGTCCCCTCCCGCAGGTGCTCGTCGTCCGGTTCGAACAGTCCACACCAGACGAAACCGCGCCCGCGTTCGCGCACCTCGGCCATCGCCACCGCGAGGCCCCGGTTACCGGGCAGCCGCTCGCCGTCGACGTACACCGCGCAGTCGATGACCTGTGCCGTAACACTCTCCGTGTCGTCGGGCGCGTGGTCGATCGCGGGGCTGCTGGACATGCGGTCCACCCTACGGTCGTGACCCGCTGTTTACCGGCGGCCTCGACATCAGAATCCCGTAAGGATCATTGTCGCGCTAGGAATGGGTTTCCGGCCGTCAAGATCGTGTCCACAACGGAGCCGGCCGGCGGAAGCCGGAGTTTTCTGGAGACATGACATTGAGCGACCTGATACCCAGCCTCGGGAGCCGGGCGGGCGCGCGGCTGGCCGCCGGTGTGTGGCCCGCGAGCGCTCGCCTGGGCCCCGAGGGCGATCTGACCGTCGGGGGCGTGTCGATGACGCGGCTCGCGGCGACGTTCGGCTCTCCCGCCTACGTCATCGACGAGGCCGAGGTGCGGCGCAACTGCCGGGCCTACCGTGCCGCACTCCCGGAGGTGGAGATCTCCTATGCGAGCAAGGCGTTGCTGACCCGCGGGGTCGCCCGCTGGGTGTGTGAGGAGGGCCTCGGGCTCGACGTGTGCTCGGCCGGCGAGGTGGCGGTCGCGCGGCGCGCCGGCGTCGCGGGGGACCGGATCACGTTGCACGGCAACGCGAAGACGCCGGAGGACCTCAAGGCGGCGATCTCCGGACAGGTCGGTCGGGTGGTGGTCGACTCGTTCGACGAGATCGACCAGCTCGCCGGCGTGGCTCGGGCGCGCCAGCAGGTGCTCGTCCGGGTGACGCCAGGCATCGACGCGCACACCCACCGGGCGATCGCGACCGGGGTGGAGGACCAGAAGTTCGGCTTCTCCCTGGCAAGCGGCGCCGCGGCCGAGGCGGTGCGGCGAGTACTCGCACGGCCCGCGCTGGCACTGGCCGGCCTGCACTGTCACCTCGGGTCGCAGATCACCCGGGTGGCCTGCTTCGAGGAGGCCGCACGCCGCATGGTCGGACTGCTGGCGGAGATTCGTGACGAGCACGGTGTCGCGCTCCCGGTGCTCAACCTGGGCGGCGGGCACGCTGCCGGCGCTGACGGGTTCGACCTGTCCGCGTTCGCCAACCGGGTGCGAGTCGCGGTCGCCTACGAGTGCGACCGGCACCGACTGCCCGTGCCGCGACTGGCGATCGAGCCGGGCCGGGCGCTCGTCGCCAGAGCCGGCGTCACGCTGTACCGCGTGGTGACGGTCAAACGGCTGCCCCACCGCACCTATGTCGCCGTCGACGGCGGCATGAGCGACAACCTGCGACCCGCGCTGTACGGCGCCCGGTACACCGCGATGATGGTCGGCCGCGCCACGACGGCGCCCACGACCGAGATGACGATCGCGGGCCGGCACTGCGAAGCCGGCGACCTCCTCGCCACCGACGTGCCGCTACCCACCGACATCCACGCCGGCGACCTGCTGGCCGTGCCCTGCACCGGCGCCTACCACCACGCGATGGCGAACAACTACAACCTCGTGTGCCGGCCACCGCTGATCGCCGTCGCGGACGGCGAACCGAGGGTGCTCATCCGTCGCGAGACCGAGGACGACCTCGCCGCCCGCGACGTCGGCGCCTGAAACCGGATTTCAGCCGCCGACGTGGACAGCCGGCCGCTTCGTCGGGTCTGGCTCGTGTTGGCGGATGATCTCGCGCACCACGGGCGGTGTGTCGCCCTGGCCGAGGATCAGGTAGCGGAACAGGTGGCCGAGCGGGTTGCCCTCTGACCATTCGAAGTGGCAGCGCGGTCGCACGTCGGTGGCGTCGCGGAGCGCGAGGAGGATCGCCGCGATCGCGTTGGGCACGGCGGGGCTTTCCGCGCGCAGGATGCGGTGCGGACCGACCTGGAGACCGCGGACCTTCAGCACGTTGCTGAACTCCGATGGGTCGACGACGTCGATCTCGAGGAACAGCACGTCCGCCGCGCCGGGTAGCGGGTTGAGGCCGCGTTGCTCGTACTCCTTGGCCTCGTACTCGTCGTCGTCGCCGGTCTGGCGTTTGTTGGCGACGAGATCGAGACGGCCGTCGTGCTCGATGTTCTCGGTGATGTAGCGGCGGGCCGGTTCGTCGAACTCGATCCGGTCGACGCGTAGCTCGGTGGTGCGGGTGACCCGCGAGATCAGCGAGACGACGACGATGCCGGCGATGAACGCGGCCGAGATCGCGATGCCGTCGGGCTTCTCGATCACGTTGGCGCCCAACGCGTACAGCAGGATCAGGGTGAGGACGGTGAACGCGGCGCCCGCTTTGCGTTGTCCTTTGCGGAACGCGGAGATGGTGACGGCGACCGCGCCGGAGACCATCATCGCGAGGATGCCGGTGGCGTAGGCGCCGGCCTGGGCGTTGACGTCGGCGCCGAACGCGATGGTGATGCCGATGCTGATGATGGTGTAGACGAGCACGACCGGCCGCACCGCGCGGCCCCATTCGGGTGCCATGCCGTAGGCGGGCAGGTAGCGGGGGACGATGTTGATCAGTCCGGCCATGGCGGAGGCGCCGGCGAACCAGAGGATGAGGATGCTGGAGATGTCGTAGATGGTGCCGAACGCCTGGCCGAGGTGTTCGTGGGCGAGGTAGGCGAGGGCGCGGCCGTTGGCGGCGCCGCCGGGCTCGAACTCCTTGGCGGGGATGAGGACGGTGGTGATGAAGCTGGTCGCGATCAGGTAGACGGACATGATGATCGCGGCGGTGGCGAGCAGCTTGCCGGTGTTGCGGACCTTCTTCCGCATCCGCTCTTCTTCGGTCGCGCCGTCCGCGGCGACCAGGGGCATCATGCTGACGCCGGTCTCGAACCCGGACAGGCCCAGCACCAGCAAGGGGAAGGCGAGGACCGCGGGCCCGACGATGTCGCCGAAGCCGCTGCCGTCCGCGGTGAGCCGGTCGACCCACAGTGAGATCGCTTCCGGCGTGCTGAACACGTCGATGCCGCCGACGACCACGATCGCCGCGTTGAGCGCGAGGAAGATCGCGACCAGCGGGATGGCGACGCCGATCGCCTCGTTGAACCCGAGGAGGAACACGCCGCCGAGGATCAGCAGCAGGACGATCGTGATGAGGACTTCCTGGCCGTGCAGGAAACCGGGGAACGCGGGGTTCTCGACCATGTGCACCGAGGCGTCGGCGGCGGACAGGGTGATGGTGATGATCCACGAGGTGGCCACGAACCCGAGCAGCACCAACACGAAGATCTTGCCGCGCCAGAACGGCAGCAGCTTCTCAAGCATCGCCACCGACCCCTGCCCGTGCGGCGACTCCTTCGCCACCCGCCGGTACATGGGCAGCATCCCGAACAACGTGAGCGCGACGATCAACAACGTCGCGAGCGGGGACAGGGCGCCGGCCGCCAGTGCGGCGATCGCCGGCAGATAGGACAACGTGGAGAAATAGTCGACGCCGGTGAGGCACATGACTTTCCACCACGGCTGCGGCTTGACGTGCGCCTCGTCGCTGGCCCGCCCAACGGGCGCGACCTGATGGCGCAACAGCCAGCCGGCGAGGCCACTGGTCGGTCCGGACGTGCTGGCCGGACTGTCCACGCTCGCCGGTACCGCGAGCTGCGGCGCCGTATCCATCCGGTTCCTCCCCCTGGTGGGCGTCAGTCGCGACACAGGATGCCGGATGGCGTGCTCCGGTGAACCTCAAAACGTCATCGCCCGGTGTCAAGATTTCGTAAATGACCTCGAGATGTGAGCACTGGTGCTCAGCCGACACCGACGGTCTGTCGCTCGGGCTCGATCACGACCACGATGCGCTCTTGCCCTCGGGGGTAGGGCGCACCGGTGTACTTCGTGGCCAGCCGGTCGATGATCTCCCACGCCACATCGCCCTCGAGCCATTCGACGACCCGCCCACGGACGGCAACGGGCTCGAACAGGTTGTCGACGGGTGCGATGGACAGCGCCACCCGAGGGTCGCGGCGCAGGTTGCGTGCTTTGCGCGTGCCCGGACCGGTGAAGAAGACGATCCGGTCGCCGTGCGCGCCGACATAGACGGGAACGGTATGGGGCGAGCCGTCCGGGAGGACGGTGGCGAGGTGAGCGATCGAGGTGCCGTCGAGTACGCGGCGCACGTCGGGGTCAAGCATGTGTGTGCTCCTTCAGCGGGGGTCGTCGGCGCGCCACGCGAGGTAGTCGGCGACCGCCGTGGCGACGTCGAAGGTCGGCGCGAAGCCAGTGTCGTGGGTGAGCCGGGTGATGTCGAGGTAGGCGTAGTCGCCGGGGCCGCCCTTCCGGCGTCAATCGGATCCCATGACCAAACGGGTGGGCAGGGTGGTCTGCGAACTCACGATCTCGGCCGACGGGTACTCGGCCGGGCTCAACCAGACCGAGGAACGCCCGTTCGGCGACGACGGCGGCGACGGCTCGGGCGACAAGCTGCACGCCTGGATGTTCGACACGCCCGACGAGAACCGGGCCGAGGTCGACCAGATGGCCGCCGCCAAAGCATTCATCATGGGGCGCAACATGTTCGGCCCAGTGCGTGGCGAATGGGATCGACAGTGGAACGGCTGGTGGGGCGACGATCCACCGTTCCACGCCCCGGTCTTCGTGCTCACCCACCACGCGCGCGAGCCGCAGCCGATGGACGGCGGCACCACGTACTACTTCGTCACCGACGGAATCGAGTCGGCACTGGCACAGGCACGCGCGGCGGCCGGCGACGGCGACGGCGACGTCACGATCCAGGGCGGCGCGACCACCATCAACCAGTATCTCGCCGCCGGCCTGATCGACGAGCTGCGGCTGCACATTGTGCCGCTCACGCTCGGCGCCGGCACGCGGCTGTTCGAGGGCGTCCCGCCGCTGAAACTCGAGCAGGTGAAGTCGCGGGCAGCGAGACTGGTCACGCACGTGACCTACCGCGTGCTGTCCTGAGCTGGAGCGCGGTGTCGCACAACTACCGCGGGTCGCAACACCGCGGTAGTCGTCCCCAATGCCGCTCACTACAGCGGCATCGGCGCCGTCATCGCCCAGGGATTGACCGGTGGGAGCCGGGCACGACGGGCCGCGGCCTGCGGCGCTGCCGCCATGCCGTCCGCACCACGCCGACACGGTTGAGACCACAGTAGACAGTCAAGATGATCAGTCAGGGCCGCCAGAAACCACAGAACCGCAGGTCAGCGGTTACGCTGGCCTGCGGTTCTGGTGTACGCCGCCAGGGCCTCGAACCCCGAACCCGCTGGTTAAGAGAACGCCCGAGGACGTGTCGGGTGGTGTCGAACCTGGGGCTGCGGTTGGGTGTGTCGCCGTGGGTGGCTCCGTTGGTCGCGCCGGCGGTGGATCTGTCGGTGCTTGCGTTGCTGTTGGCGACCCGTCAACTGGCGTTGCACGGTGCCAGACGAGCGGGGCGTCGTTGACGCCGCCACCGGCGCGCGCGAAGGCGCTGCAAACCACCTGGTTGATGATCTTCTTGCGCGCGCGAGGCAGCTTGACATTGAGCATCGAGCCGTCCGGCGGCGGCCGGTATCCGCAGAGACTCTGCGGCAACATCTTCGGATCGGTTCCAATCGAGCACGAGCTCTCGTGTCCGAAATCAGACGAGACCGCGCGGCCGCCGGTACGAGGTGAACGCAGCTCGATCGACCCATGCTTTCAACATCCGCTCATAGCCGAATAGCGGACGGTTGTCGGCCGGGGTGTCGCCGGAGAGCCGGCACGCATTTCGTTCTGGACGTGGTACCAGACCACGCGTTCCGATCGAATCTCGTGCTCGTGGGCCGTGGCGAGCCGGTCTGGTCGCTGATGGCGGCCAGCCTGGTCGACGAGTACCTGCTGATGGTCCGTCCGTACGCCTCGCCGCGCCCGGTAGGGACTGCGACGACCATCACAGACGTTGTTGTGTCGAGAACATTGCGCCAGGTCCGTCCCAGGGGCACGAGCGGCCACGACGGGCCGCGTGACACGGGAGGAATGATGATCTACCGGATGGATCACGCCGGCGTTGTGGTCGAGGATCTCGCGGCTGCTATCGCGTTCTTCGTCGAACTGGGCCTGGAACTGGAAGGCGAGGCAGCAGTCGAGGGTGAATGGGTGGACCAGCTCGTCGGGCTGGACGGCGTCCGAGCGGACATCGCCGTCGTGCGGACCCCGGACGGCCACGGCCGGGTCGAGCTGTCGACGTTCCACACGCCGGTGGCCACCAGCATTGCGCCGAGGGCGCCGATGAATACCCCGGGCATCCCTCGCCTCACGTTCGTCGTCGACGCCGTCGACGACGTCCTCGACCGCCTGCGCGCCCACGGCGCCGAACTCGTGGGCGAGGTGGCGCAGTACGGGGACATCTACCGGTACTGCTACGTCCGCGGCCCCGACGGCATCATCATCGGGCTGGTCGAGGAGCTCAACTGAAGTAGATCGCCAGTCAGCACGTTTCCGTACCAGACTTCCGTTCCAGAAAGGGGGCAACCCCGAGGTGTCCGAGTAAATCAGTACGCGGGTTTGCGGCCGACGCCTGCCCAGATCACTGCTTCGTTCGGCTTGTCGAACTCGATCACCGGGGAGTTCGGGCCGGTTTCCTCTGGATGCCAGGACTGGGACCAGCTCATGCCTGGTGGCAACAGCTCGAAGTCACCGAAGTACTGGCGGATCTCGTCGCGGGGGCGCCAGAGCACGGGGCTGCTCGACGTGTCGTACATCCTCTTGAGCTCGGCCAGTTGTCCGGCGATGTCGTCGGGCACGCCGTCGGCGGTGCCGTGGGAGATGGTCAGGTAGGAGCCGGCGGGGAGCAACTCCCGGTACCGCGCCATCGCCCGTTGGCTGATGTCGACGCCGTCGGCGTCGAACTGCTGGACGTGCAGCACGGCGATGAACATCAGCGCTATCGGCTGCTCCATGTCGATGACGCCGGTCTCGATGACCCGCTGCCACAGGCGGTCCGGGTTGCGCAGGTCGGCGTTGATCGCCGCGTGCCGCGCGGGGTCGCCGTTCTGTTCCAGCAGTACCTGGGAATGCGCGACCGCGACCGGCTCGTGGTCGATGTAGACCACCTTGGAGTCCGGTGCCACCTCGTCGGCCGCCTGGTGGGTGTTGCCCATGGTCGGCACACCGGAGCCGATGTCGACGAACTGCCGGACGCCCAGGCGTACGAGGTGTCGCACCGCCCGGTGGAGGAACAGCCGGTTGGCCATCGCGATCGGCCGCAGCAGGGGGAACATGGACACGGCGCGTTCACCGAACTCGCGGTCGATCGCCCAGTTCGCGGTGCCGCCCAGGTACCAGTCGTACACTCGGGCCACACTGGGGTGTTCGAGGTCGACCCCCTGGGGCGGGAACGGGTCCTGCTCGGCGTCGGTCACGTCCTGGTCCTCTCCACCGAGGCCCGCCGCGCGGCTTGGCCCTGCGTCCACATGGTCATACTCGTATCTGCGCCCGGAAGTCCTGGGCCAGCTTCTCCAGGAACTCCGCGGTCTCGGCACGTTCCAGCGCGGCACCCCGCAGCCGGTCCCAGGCGTCGACGAACAGCTCGAAGTCGCCTTCGTCGTCGATGTAGACACCGCCCGCCGCGTGCTCGATGAAGACGAAGTCCTTGGTGGCGTCGGAAAACCGCATGATCGTGAAGTCGTTCGGCACGAAGGACAGCCTCGTGTCGAACGGCAGCACGTGGATGAATGTCCTCGGGTAGCGCTGCTCCAGGTCGACCAGGTGCTGCACCTGGTCGAGCGCGACCGACGGGCTCGGACCGCCCGGCATCCGGTGGAACGCGGCCTCACCGAGGATGAACCGGTAGTACGGCGGCCGCCGGAGGTCGAAGACCTGCCTGCGCTCCTGCCTGTTGCGCACCAGCGCCGTCACGTCGGTCGCCCTGGCCTCGCTGAACTGCTTGAGCATGTAGTGCTCGGACTGCAGCGGCCCCGGGATGCGCTCACCGTGCCAGCTCAGGATCTCCGAGGCGGCGGGTTCGAGGTCGGTGAACGTGCGGAACCAGTGCGGCACCGCCGACCGGTACCCCGACCACTGGCCACGCTGGCCGCTGCTGCGGGCCAGCTCCGTCATCATGTCGGCCTCGGTCTTGCTGGCCCCGAAGGCATCCAGCATCTGCTTGAGATCCGACTGCTTGACCGAGACTGCCCCCGTCTCGATCTTGTTGATCTTCCCCTGCCCGCAGGCGAGCAACTCGGCGACATCCTGCTGGGTCATCCCAGCCGCGAGCCTGGCGCGACGGATCTCGTTGCCGAGCTGTCTGCGCCGCGACGTCACCGTGCTGGACACCGGGTCTCCGCTTCTTCACTACGGGGAGTTGACGAGTGGATCACTCTAGACCACCGGTACTACCTCAGCAGCTCCGACGGTCGCGGTAACCTCGTGCCTCCACGCGGAATAATCGTTGAACCCTACCGCGACCAACTATTCGCGGCCTAATCGCCCGGTCGTTGTCGCGTCAAGGAACCGGCCCCAGCCAGCCTCGTTGAAGGCGAGCACCGGACCACCGGCCGACTTGCTGTCCCGGAGACCGACTGCTCCTCGCCTGCCGAGGTTCACCTCGACGCAGTTGCCTCCGTTGGGACCGCAGAACTCCGCCGACGCCCACGCGTCATCAGGGAAGACATCGATCGCGGTCGGGTCGTAGCTGTTCATCTCACTCCCCTAAGATCAACGCTGTCCTTGACAGCAGATTAATCGTGCATCAAGATTAATCTCGAATCAAGTCGGGGGAGGTGGCGCGAGTGGTGAACATCGCGTGGCACGTGCCAGTCGGTGTGGAGACCGAACGTTCTGATGGGCCGATCGCGGAGCCAGAGGTGACGTTGGCGAGAACGGCCCAGGCCACAACTCGCCCGTCCGAGTGTGATTATTCCGAGGAGGCAATGCTCCTCGGTCGCCTCAAGAGCGGAACCGCACCCGAGTCCCGCCGGGTCATACACGTGTTCCTGCTGGTACCCGACCTCCAGCACCACCCCGTCGTGGCGGCGCGCTGCGGCGCGCGACTGCCCGCCTGCGACATGCAGTGGCTGCCGCGCTTCGCCGGCATGCCCTGCGAGCAGTGCATCATGACCGCATAGGATTGATCACTGCCTAGCTGCGGAGTGTGCTCCGCTGTAGCAGCGCTGACGTCCGTGACGTCAGCGGCCAGTGACGCTGATGGCGCGCACCAAGCCGCCCAAGCCACCGCCGACCTCATCCGTCGTGCCGGGGCGGGACCGCTGGCAGCGCTCATCTGGCCAAACTCGTCCGAAGAAGCGTCGCAAGACCGCCCGCACCCGTCGAGGCGTCAAACGCGCTCAAGTACGCAGCGTGGCGATCAAGCGGTCCCACGGTGGCCACACGTCGGGCTCACAGATGAACAACGCCCACCAGCAAGATCCTCTTGATCTAGAGAATCTGCTGGTGGGCGTCGATCTCGATATGTACGCCGCCAGGGACTCGAACCCCGAACCCGCTGGTTAAGAGCCAGCTGCTCTGCCAGTTGAGCTAGCGGCGCGCGCGAAGGATGTTCTCCAACGCGACGTGCAGAACGCTATCACGCGTCCTCGTGACTCCTGAAATCGGATTCCCCTCGGGGCGGACGGCCTGATCGACTGTCGGACCCATCCGGCACACTGTGGGGTGACGACCACGGGGTTGCGGTAGATGGGGCGGTTCGGGATGACGTGGGCTGGTGTGGTGGCTCGGCGGCGGGGGCTTGTCCTGGGGGCGGTGCTCGCGGCGGCGGTGTTGTCGATCACGTCGTGCACGAGCGAGCCTGCTGCCGGTGAGGGGACCAAGTCGGAGAAGACGCCGGCCTCGTCGACTCGGCCGGCGCCGCCGAAGAAGCCCGTGCAGCTGACGATCATCCCGGCGAACCAGGCCGCGGACGTCGCGCCGGGCACGCCGATCACGGTGGCCGCGGTGGACGGCAAGGTCAAGCAGGTCGCTCTTCTCAATGACGAGGGTGTGCAGGTCGCGGGGCAGCTGTCGCCGGACGGCTCGACCTGGCAGACGACGGAGCCGCTCGGGTTCGGGAAGACCTACACGGCCACGGCGACCGGTGAGGGCACCGACGGCAAGCCGGCGACGGTCACGTCGACGTTCTCCACGGCGAAGCCCCGGTTGAAGGCCGACCTGTCGATGAACCCTCTCGACGGGCAGACGGTCGGTGTCGGCCAGCCGCTGGCGTTCTACTTCGACGTGGCGATCGCCAACAAGGCGGCGGTGCAGCAGGCCATCCAGATCAGCTCGACGCCGGCGGTCGAGGGCGCTTTCTACTGGTATGACGACAAAGAGGTGCACTGGCGGCCGAAGACGTACTGGCCGGCGGGCACCAAGGTGTCGATCAACGCGGCGATCTACGGCAAGGACTTCGGCAACGGCGTGTTCGGCAACGACAGCCGCACGGCGAACATCGCGGTGGGCGACGCGATCGTCGCGACGGCCGACGGCACCACCCACCAGATGACGGTGACGGTCAACGGGGCGGTCGCGCGGACGATCCCCATCTCGATGGGCAAGCCGGCGCACGAGACCCCGGTGGGCACCTATGTGGTGATGAGCGAGCACACGGACTACACGATGGACTCGAGCACGTACGGCGTCCCGGCGGACTCGCCGGCGGGGTACCGCACGCACGTGGACGTGGCGAGCCGCATGTCGAACAGCGGCATCTTCTACCACTCGGCCCCGTGGTCGGTGCGCGATCAGGGCAACCGCAACGTGAGCCACGGCTGCATCAACATGACGACGGAGAACGCCAGCTGGCTGCAGAGCATCAGCAACAAGGGCGACGTGATCGTGGTGCAGAACAGCGGCGGCCCGGTACTGGAACCGTGGGACGGCCTAGGCGACTGGCAGATCCCGTGGGACCAGTGGCTAACCGGAGGCAAGAAGTAGCCCCAGGCCAACGACCTGAAGCCAACCAACCGCGAACACAGAAGCCCGAAGGCGAGCCGAGGAACACCGAACCCCGATGGCGAAGCCGAGGAAGCGATGGCGAAGCCGAGCCCGAAAGTCCCCACAGTCACCAAAGGCCGAGCGCAGCGAGGCCAAGAAAAACGCCCCCCAGGACAACCCGCACCGTGGGGGGCGTGGGGGGCTCGGCCCCCCAATACAAAGACGAACCCGAACCCGGGAAGGTGGTCCAGCAGGACCACCGAACAGGGCTCGCCACGGGTGAGTGACGGGACTTGAACCCGCGACATCCTGGACCACAACCAGGTGCTCTACCAGCTGAGCTACACCCACCATTGCCGCAACCGGGGTTGCGGGCTGGCTCATCGTAACGTGCCACTGCCGGGGGGTGGCAAACGGTTAGGGGTTGGGGGTCACGAGGGCCTCTGCGACGGCTTTCGCCTGTTCGCTCGTCGGGCCGGGCAGGGGGACGAAGGCGGTGCCCCGGTAGTACACGAGCTCGCGGATCGACTCCTTGATGTCGGCGAGCGCGCGGTGTGCGAGGCCCTTGTCGGGCTGGGCGTAGTAGATCCTCGGGTACCAGCGGCGGCACAGTTCCTTGATCGACGAGACGTCGATCATCCGGTAGTGGAGGTGGCCGTCGAGCGCGGGCATGTCCCTCGCGATGAAGCCGCGGTCGGTGGCGATCGAGTTGCCGCACAGGGGCGCGGTGCGCGCGTCGGGGATGTGTTTGCGCACGTAGTCGAGCACCTGGGCCTCTGCCTCGGCGACGGACACGGTCGACTCGCGGACCAGCGAGGTGAGTCCGGAGTTGGCGTGCATCTCCCGCACCACCTCGGGCATGGTGTCGAGCACGGCGTCGTCGGCGTGGATGACCACGTCGACACCGTCGTCGAGGATGTTCAGTTCCGAGTCGGTGACCAGCACGGCGATCTCGACCAGGGCGTCCTTGGTCAGGTCTAGGCCGGTCATCTCGCAGTCGATCCACACCAAATGATCCGTCACCCGAAGCAGCTTAGCCCGGTAGTCTGGTTTGATCTCGCAGCTTGCGGGGGACTCAGGTGCTCGCGAGGCTTCACCAGACCGGATTCACCTAGTGGGGCGATGCGGATGGGCAAGGATGTCGAGCGGACCGAGTTCACCCGCGCCGACCGCCAGCGGTTCCGGCAGAAGGTTCGCCAGTGTCTCGACGTGTTCGAGCAGATGCTGTCCGAGTCGCGGTTCGACGCGGAGAACCCGATGTCGGGGCTCGAGGTCGAGCTGAACCTGGTGGACGCGGCGGGCGATCCGACGATGCGGAACGCGGATGTGCTCGCGGCGATCGCGGACCCGGACTTCCAGACGGAGCTGGGCCGGTTCAACATCGAGATCAACCTGGCGCCGCGGGTGTTGGGGCCGGACGGCCTGGCCGGTTTCGAGGCGAGCCTGCGCGCGTCGCTGAACGCCGCGGAGGAGCACGCGGCGTCGGTGGACGCGAACATCGTGATGATCGGCATCCTGCCGACGCTGCAGGACGAGCACATGACCGCGGGCACGCTGTCGTCGAACCAGCGGTACAAGCTGCTCGACGAGCAGATCTTCGCGGCGCGCGGCGAGGACCTCGAGATCAACATCTCGGGGGAGGAACGCCTGGTCACGCAGGCCGACACGATCGCGCCGGAGAGCGCGTGCACGAGCGTCCAGTACCACCTGCAGGTCGCGCCGGAGAAGTTCGCCGACTACTGGAACGCGAGCCAGGTGGTGGCCGGCATCCAGGTCGCGCTGGGCGCCAACGCGCCCTACCTGTACGGCAAGCAGCTGTGGGCGGAGAGCCGGATCGCGCTGTTCGAGCAGGCCACCGACACCCGCCCGGACGAGCTGAAGGCGCAGGGCGTGCGCCCGAGGGTGTGGTTCGGGGACCGCTGGATCACGTCGATCTTCGACCTGTTCGAGGAGAACGTCCGCTACTACCCGGCGCTGCTGCCGCTGTGGGACGACGAGGACCCGGCCGAGGTGCTGGCGCGCGGCGAGACCCCGCAGCTGAGCGAGCTGCGCCTGCACAACGGCACGATCTACCGCTGGAACCGGCCGATCTACGACGTGGTCGACGGCCGCCCGCACGTGCGGGTGGAGAACCGGGTGCTGCCGGCGGGGCCGACGGTGGTGGACGTGATGGCGAACGCGGCGCTCTACTTCGGTCTGGTGCGCGCGCTCGCCGACCAAGAGCGTCCACTGTGGACACAAATGAGCTTCTCGGCGGCGGAGGAGAACTTCCACTCTGCGGCGAAGGACGGCATCGGCTCGCGGGTGTACTGGCCGGGCATCGGCGACGTGCCGGTGACCGAGCTGGTGCTGCGCAGGCTGCTGCCGCTCGCCCACACGGGGCTGGACATCTGGGGCGTGGCCCCGGAGCAGCGGGACCGGCTGCTCGGCGTGATCGAGCAGCGCTGTATCAGCGGTCGGAACGGCTCGACCTGGCAGGTGGACACGGTGCGTTCGCTCGAGGAGACCCGGTCGGTGTCGCGGGAGCAGGCGCTGCGTGAGATGACCCGGCGGTACGCGACACACATGCACACGAACGAGCCGGTGCACACCTGGCCAGGGGTGTGAGCGGTGAACGGTCCGGTCGATCTCGTCGTACTTGATGTCGTGCGGACATCGACAAGGCGCCGACGAACGGCCGGTCAGCTTTCCGGGGTCTTGGAGGCGTCGACCACGGCGTCGCGCAGGGCGGCACGCAGTCGGCCGACGTCGAGCGGGTTGAGGACCGCGGTCTCGCCGGGCGGCGCCACGAGCACCACCCGGCCCTGGCGGACGAACACCGTGAGGTCGCGACGCCGGCCCGCGACGTCCCGACACGTGATCGACCATTCCTTATGGCTGGTCACATTTCCCCATCCTTCGGCCCTTGGTGCGTCCGCCGTCGCAAGTTTGTCGTTCGTCACAGAGACTTCGACACAGAGACGTCGCGGCGACGGGGCCGTGACGCGTGTTTGTCACATCTGAGAAGGGCATGATCGAAAAATGGCTGATCCGCACCGCGTTGTGATCGTAGGCACAGGCCTCGCCGGGGCTGCGGCCGCCGGTGCCTTGCGGGAGCGGGGGTACGACGGCGAGCTGGTCCTCATCGGCGAGCAGCGCCACCGGCCCTACGAGCTGCCCGCGTTGTCCAAGGGCATCCTGCTCGGCGACACCGAGGACCCCGACTGGGTGCACGACGAGTCGTTCTACGCCGAGCACAACATCGACCTGCGGCTGAAGACCCGGGTCGAGTCGGTCCGGCTCGGCGATCGCACGGTGGTCGACGCCGACGGCACGGTCCACCCGTTCGACCGGCTGCTGCTCGCGACCGGCTCGACGCCGCGCTCGCTGCGGGTGCCCGGCGCCGACCTGGAGAACGTCCGCAGGCTGCGCAGGCTCGACGACGCGCGCTGGCTGCGTCAGGAGCTGACCGAGGGCCGGAACGTGGTCATCGCGGGCGCGGGCTGGATCGGCTGCGAGGTCGCGGCCGCCGCACGCAAGCACGGCGCGAACGTCACGGTCGTCGACCCGCTGCCGCTGCCGCTGCACCGGGTGCTCGGCGACACGATCGGCGAGGTGTTCCGCTCGATGCACGCCACCGAGGGCGTCGACCTGCGGCTGGGCACCGGCGTCGCGGAGTTCGTCGGCGCCGACGGCAGCGTGACCGGGGTCCGGCTCGACGACGGCGCCGAGGTGCCGGCCGACCTCGTGCTGGTGGCGGTCGGCGCGCGGCCGAGGACCGAGCTCGCGCACGACGCGGGCCTCGAGCTGTCCGACGACGGCGGGGTCGACGTCGACGCCGGCCTGCGCACGTCCGCGCCGGGCGTGTACGCGGCCGGCGACATCGCCGCGCACTTCCACCCCCGCTACGGCACCCGGATCCGGGTGGAGCACTGGGCGAACGCGAAGGACCAGGGCACACACGCCGCCGGCAACCTGGTCGGCGGGACCGAGCCGTACACCGCGAGCCCGTACTTCTTCTCCGACCAGTACGACCTCGGCATGGAGCTGCGCGGCCGCGCGGACCCGTTCGCCGACGAGCTGGTCGTGCGCGGCGACCTGGCCGGGCGCGAGTTCATCGCGTTCTGGTTGCGGGACGGCGCGGTGACCGCCGCGCTCAACGTCAACATGTGGGACGACGGGGACGCGCTGCAGGCGTTGGTCGACGCCCGTGCGAAGGTCGAGCCCGCGAAGCTGGTTGACGGCGAGTTGGCTGGGCTGGTGGGGTGAGCGGAGCTTGCGGAGCGAACCATCGGCGCTGACGGCCCTGGGAGGGGCGTATGGCGGACCCGATCGACTCGGTGCTCGTGCGGGCGGCGCGACTGTCTGACGCGGGCCGCCCGCGCGCGGCGATCGCGGTGCTCGAGTCCGCTCTGGAGAGCTACCCCGAGCATTCGGCGGCGTGGTGTCGGCTGTCCGCGGCGTACCTGGACGTCGGCGAGGCGAGCGAGTCGCTGGACGCGGCGAAGCGGGCGATCACGCTCGGGGCGCGGTCGTGGGCGTTTCGGCTCGCGAGCCTCGCGCTGGTCGAGCTGGGCCGCCACGACGAGGCGGTGGCGTCGGCCGGTGAGGCCGTGCGCCGCGACCCGGAGGACTGGCGCGGGCTCGTGACGTTGTCCGAGGCGCTGGCGCACGGCGAGCCGGAGCAGGCGGTGCGGGCCGCGCGGGCGGCGGTGTCGCTGGCGCCGGACGAGGCGCGCACGCACGAGGTGCTCGGCGACGCGGCGATGCTCGGCCACGACTGGACGCTGGCGGAGCAGGCGTACGGCGACGCCGCGCGCCTTGACCCGGACAACCCGGACGTGGTGGCGAAGCTGGCGCGGCTCGCGCGCCGCCCGGCCGCCGACCCGCGCAGGCGCAGGCGGCCGGTGCGGACCCGTGCGGCGCCCACGTTCGGCCGGGTGCAGCGGGTCGCGTGGTTCCTCGCGGTGCGCAGGCCGGCGGCCTGGCAGATCGTCGGGGCGCTGGTGCTGCTGATCGCGGAGCGGACGACGTTGGTCGCGTGGTTCGGGCTCGGCTTCGTGGTGTTCGTCGTGCTGCTCGCGTGGCGGCGCTGGGCCGGACTGCCGGCGGGATCGGCGCGGCCGCCGGGCGAAATGTCCACAAAGGAGCCATTGGTCGCGGTCGGGGTGTTGTCGCTCGGGGTGTCCGTGCTGTCGCTGCTTGTGTGGAACGTGTTGCTGGCACTCGGATCCGTGGTCGGGTCCTTACTGGTCGTCGCGCTTTTCGCCGCCGTGGTAGCAGTTGCGAACAGTTCCTTCGGCCTGTGGCGGATCTGGTCGCGAAGTCGTTAGTGTTCGCGGAACCGTGCGGGGGCACGGTGCGTCTTTCTTGGGTACTCACACCTTCCGAGCGATGGGGACGATCGTGGTTCGTCTTGGCGGTTTCCTGGCTCTGTTCGGCTTCGGCTCGGCATTGCTGCACTTCACCGATGTCCAGTTCCGGCTGCTGATGTGGTCGGAGCCGTTCCAGCCCGCGCTCGGCCTGATCGTCGGCGGGGTCGGGGCGCTGCTGCTGCTGATCCCGACGCTCATGAACAAGGACAAGCCGGCGGCGGCCCAGCCCGCGGTCGCCTACCCGCCGCCCGCGCCGCACGGCGCTCCCGCGCCCCACGGCGCGCCGGCAGGCCCCGCGCCGGCCGGCATGTCGTACGGCCCGCCGTCGGGCCCGCAGCCGATGCCGGGCGCGATCCCGCAGCAGGGCCCGCAGTACGGGCAGCGCCCGCCGCAGGGTCCGCCGCAGCAGGGTCCGCGGCAGTGGGGGCCGCAAGGCGGTCCGCAGCAGTTCGGCCAGCAGGGTGGTCAGCAGTTCGGACCCCGCGGCTGACCCGATCTTCACCGTCTCGTGCCGCCGGGTCGGCGGCCGTGGAAGATGGGCACCGAACGAGCCAGGAGACGGTGAGGGAGCAGCACAGTGGCTGGTCAGTTCGGCGCGTACCAGAACGAGATCTACCTGCAGGGCCTCGGTGACCAGCTGCCGATGTTCACCACGGACGGGACCGCGCTCGAGGATCTCGCGCGTGCGAAGCTCGACCGCGGCCCGTACGGCTATGTCGCCGGTGGCGCCGGTTCCGGTGCGACCGTGGCCGCGAACCGCGCGGCGTTCGAGCGGTGGCGGATCGTTCCCCGGATGCTGACCGACGCGACGAAGCGCGACCTGACGACGTCGGTGCTCGGGGTGGACCTGCCGGCGCCGGTGTTGCTCGCACCCGTTGGCGTGCAGTCGATCGTGCATCCCGACGGCGAGCTGGCGACCGCTCGCGCGGCGGCGGCGCTGGACCTGACGATGATCCTCTCGACGGCGTCGTCGAACACGATCGAGGACGTCGCCGCCGCGAACGGCGCCGGGTCGCGCTGGTACCAGCTGTACTGGCCGAACGACAACGAGGTGACGATCAGCATCCTGTCCCGCGCGAAGGCGGCCGGCTTCTCGACGCTCGTGGTCACCCTCGACACGTGGACGCTGGCGTGGCGCCCGAACGACCTCGACGAGTCCTACCTGCCGTTCATCCGCGGCGTCGGCACCGCCATCCCGTTCTCCGATCCGGCCTTCCGCGCGAAGCTCGAGAAGACCCCGGAAGAGGACCCGACGTCGGCGATCCTGCGGTGGATCCCGATGTTCACGGGCACCGACCGGCGCTGGGACCAGCTGCCGTTCCTGCGTGAGCACTGGGACGGCCCGATCGTGCTGAAGGGCATCCAGCACCCCGACGACGCCCGCCGCGCCTGCGAGGCCGGCATGGACGGCATCGTGGTGTCCAACCACGGCGGCCGCCAGGTGGACGGCGCCGTCGCGTCGCTGGACGTGCTGCCGGAGATCGTCGCCGCCGTCGGCGACCGCACCGAGGTGCTGTTCGACTCGGGCATCCGGACCGGCGCGGACGTCGTGAAGGCGTTGGCGTTGGGCGCGAAGGCCGTGCTCCTTGGCCGGCCCTACGTGTACGGCCTCGCGCTCGGCGGCGAGGCCGGTGTGCGGCACGCGGTGCGCAGCGTGCTGGCGGACCTGGACCTGACGCTGGGGCTGTCGGGCAACCGCACCCCGGCCGACCTGAACGCCGACACCCTGCGCCGCGCCTGACCGCCCGACCTCACTTGGCGTCCGCGTAGCAGTCCACCACCGCCGCCTCCAACGGGAACCGGACCGGCGTGTCCCCGAACACCAACCGGGAAGCCTGTTCCGCCGCAACGGAAACCTCCCCGGCGACGAACGCGGCCACCTCGGCGGGACAGTGCACCATCACCTCGTCGTGCTGGAAGAAGACCAGCTGCGCGGACGTGCCGGCCAGCCGGGACCGCAGCGTGGCGAGCAGCGTCAGCGCCCAGTCCGCCGCACTCGCCTGCACCACGAAGTTCCGCGTGAACCGGCCCCAGTCGCGGGCGGCCTGGCGGGAGCGCCGTTCGTCGGTGCCGCCCATCAGCGCACGCCACGACTCGCTCGGCGGCGGGGACGTCCGGCCGAGGCGGGAGCGCACCACCTGACCTTCCTCGCCGGCGCGGGCCGCCTGCTCGACGTACTCCACGGCGGCCGGGAAACGCTGGCGCAGCTTGGCGAGCAGCGGACCGGCGCCGCCACTGGTGCCGCCGTACATGGCCGACAGCATCGCGATCTTCGCGTGGCCCCGGTCGCCGTCGAAGACCTCCGCCGCCAGGCCCGCGTACAGGTCGGCGCCGGTGGACACCTCGGCCAGCCTGCGGTCGCCGGCCAGCGCGGCCAGCACCCTCGGCTCGAGCTGCGCCGCGTCGGCGACGACCAGCGCCCAGCCCTCGTCCGCGCGCACGGCCGTGCGCAGCTGCTTGGGCAGCTGCAGCGCGGCGCCACCCCGCGTCGCCCAGCGGCCGGACACCACACCGCCCACCACGTACTCCGGCCGGAACCGGCCGCCGGACACCCACGAGTCCAGCCACGACCACCCGTGCGCGACCCACAGCCGCGCCAGCTCCTTGTACCGCAGCAGCGGCGCCACCGCGGGATGGTCCACCTCCCGCAGCACGTGCGCCCTCGTCGACGGCACGTCGACGCCCGCCCGCGTGAACGCCCGCACCACGCTCGCCGGGTTGTCCGGGTTGACCTGGCGGTTCTCCGGCGCGCCGGCCAGCCCGAACGCGGCCGTGATGTCCTCGGCCAGGTCCGCGAGCACCTTCGGCCGCACCCCGGGCGGGGTCTTGGCGCCGAGCAGGTCGGTGAGCAGCGCCGTGTGCACGTCGGCCCGCCACGGCAACCCGTGGTGGCTCATCTCCGCGGCGGCCAGCGCACCGGCCGACTCGGCGGCGACCAGCAGCCGTAATCGGTCCGGATGCGCGGTCGCCGCGATCCGGCGCTGCTGGTCGGCGTGCACGGCGACGGCCGCGTCCAGCAGGTCGGCGCCCGCGGGTAGCGGCTCGCGCTCCGCCTCGAACAGCGCGGGCTGCGCCGCCCGCACGGCCGGGCGCGCGTCGTCCGGCTCCGGCAGGTCGTGCATGCGCGCCCACGCGGCCGCCAGGTTGCGCGGCCGCCCCGGCCGCTCCTCGGCCGCCAGCAGGATCGACTCGGTGAGCGCGAGGTCGTGGCACCGGCCGAGCCGGACCCCCGCGCGTAACAGGTCCGGATAGACGGCCTCTGCGGAGGGCACGACCCACCGGGGGTCGTGCGACGCCATGCCGGCGACCCACCCGGCCAGGTCGTCGACCTTCTCGGGCACGCCATCGCCGGCGCCGGCGAGCACCCGCACCCGCCCTGCGCCGTCGGCTTCCGGCACGACCACGACCTGCATGCCCGCATTGTGCGCCGACCCACCGACAATTCCGCGGTGGACCGCTAGTTAACCCTCAAGTAGGTTCGGGTGGGGCGACGACAAGGAGGTCTGACGGGTGCCGACGTACATGTCCAGGGTGCTCGGCGCGGCGGCACAGGTGCCGACCATGGTCCGTGGGCTCGACGTCCTCAGACGCGCCGGGCTGGTCCCCGTCACCCGTCCCGACCACGCGCTGCGCTCACTGGTCACCCTGCGCAGGCTCGGCCCCATCGCGGGCGCCGCGCGGGTCGCCGCCCACCGCGACCACCGCGCGGTCGGCCTCGTCGACGACCTCGGCCCCCTCACCTACCACCAGCTCGACACCCGCTCCAACGCCCTGGCCAGGGCGTTCGCCGCCAACGGCATCGGCGCCGACTCGGTCATCGCGTTGCTCGCCCGCGACCACCGGGGCGCGGTCGACACGATGGTCGCGGCCGGCAAGCTCGGCGCCCGCCTGCTGCTGATGAACACCGGCTTCGCGAAGCCGCAGATGGTCGACGTGGTCCGCCGCGAGCAGGTGTCCGCGGTCGTGTTCGACGAGGAGTTCGCCGAGCTGGTGGCCGCGCTCGACGCCGACCTGCCCCGGTTCGTCGCCTGGGTCGACGGGGACACCCACGACACCGGCGCCGTGTCCACCCTCGACGAGCTGATCACCAGCACCGACGACCGCCCGGTGCCGACCCCGCCGCACCCCGGCGGGCTCGTGCTCCTGACCAGCGGCACCACCGGCACCCCGAAAGGCGCGCCGCGCACGGTCCGCTCGCCGCTCGCCGCGGCGCAGTTCCTCGACCGGATCCCGCTGCGCACCGGCGAGTGCACGATGATGGCCGCGCCGCTGTTCCACGGCACCGGGCTGTCCCAGTTCCTACTGTCCTTCGCGCTCGGCTCGACCGTGGTGCTGCGCCGCAAGTTCGACCCGGAAGCCACGTTGCGGGCGGTACAGGACAACCGGGCGACCGCGCTCGTCCTGGTGCCGACGATGCTCCGCCGCATCCTCGACCTCGGCGCGGACGTCCTCGCGCGCTACGACACGTCCTCGCTGCGGATCGTGTTCTGCGCGGGTTCCGCGCTGCCGCCGGAGCTGGGCAACCGCGCGACCGAGGCGTTCGGCGACGTGGTCCACAACCTGTACGGCTCGACCGAGGTCGCGGTGGCCACGGTCGCCACCCCGCAGGACTGGCGGTCCGCCCCTGGCACGGTCGGCCGTGCGCCGGTCGGCTGCCGGGTGGCGCTCTACGACGAGGACAACCGGCGGGTCACCGCGCCGAACGTGGTCGGGCGGGTGTTCGTCGGCAGCATGCTGTCCTTCGAGGGCTACACCGACGGGCGGCACAAGGAGATCATCGACGGGCTGCTGTCCAGCGGGGACGTCGGCCACTTCGACGACGACGGCCTGCTTTTCATCGACGGCCGCGACGACGACATGATCGTCTCGGGCGGGGAGAACGTGTTCCCGGGCGAGATCGAGAACCTGCTGCTCGAGCACGACGCCGTGGCCGAGGTGGCGGTGGCCGGTGTGCCGGACGACGAGTTCGGGCAGCGGCTCGCGGCGTACGTGGTCCGGCGGCCGGGGGTCGACGTCGGCGGCGACGCGCTCAAGGCGTTCGTGCGGGCGAACCTGGCCCGGTTCAAGGTGCCGCGCGAGGTGGTCTTCCTCGACGAGCTGCCGCGCAACGCCACCGGGAAGGTGCTCCGCCACCAGCTCGGCGACCCTGCCTGATCCGCATTATCACACGGATTATCGGCGCGCAAGGCCCCATAGTTTGGGATTCGCGTCAAAAAGGCCGCTATCTCGAATTGTGAGAACCTGAATTGATATCCGCACCGCATTTCATTCCCGCAGATGCCGATTTGTTGGTGCAAATCTCGCGCCGGCTGTCACCGGCCGGTTTCTGAACGTGATAGTCGCAGCTCAGCGAAGGTGTCGTTGAGCTGCTACCCACGGGTAACCCTAATCGACCGCGCCGCCTGAAATTGACGGCTATCCATTCCAGGTTGGGCGGCCTGCCGCAGTGTGATTACGCCGTTCAGCCTAGTTGTGGCAACTGGCAAGCATTGCTCGAAGTTTGATAACAGGGGTTGCATAACCATTGGACAACGGCGCCGAACGTTTTCAACGGGGCACCTATTGCTGGCGCTGTTGGCCTCATTGGTCGGGGACAGAAAGGTACATATAGCCATGACGCGCATGAGTCGGGGCCGGCTGATCGCCGGCGTTGGTCTCGCGGGAACGGTCGCGGTAGTCGCCGCGGTCGTCGCGATACCAGCACAGGCGCAAGAAGGCCAGGTTCGCTTGGCGGGCACCGAGAACTCGGTCGCCGACAGCTACATCGTCGTGCTCAAGGACAACGTACGGTCCGCCGCGGTGTCCACCCAGGCCAGCAGCCTGGCCGCGGAGTACGGCGCGCAGGTCAGCCGCACCTACGCCACGGCGCTGCAGGGCTTCGCCATCCACGCGAGCGAGGCGCAGGCCAAGCAGCTCGCCGCGGACGACGCGGTCTCCTACGTGCAGCAGAACCAGAAGTTCTCCGTCCAGGACACGCAGGCCGACCCGCCGTCGTGGGGTCTGGACCGCATCGACCAGCGCGACCTGCCGCTGGACAGCTCCTACACCTACGCCGGCAAGGCCGACAACGTGACGGCCTTCGTCATCGACACCGGTGTGCGCGCCACGCACGCCACGTTCGAGGGCCGGGTCAGCGGCGGCTTCGACGCCATCGACGGCGACGACAACCCCGATGACGGCTACGGCCACGGCACCCACGTCGCGGGCACCATCGGCGGCGCGGAGTACGGCGTGGCGAAGGGCGTGCAGATCGTTCCGGTGCGTGTGCTGGACGACAGCGGCAGCGGCACCACCGAGCAGGTCGTGGCCGGCATCGACTGGGTCGCCGCGAACCACAGCGGTCCTTCGGTCGCCAACATGAGCCTCGGCGGCGGCGCGGACGACGTGCTCGACCAGGCCACCCAGGGCGCCATCGCCTCCGGCGTCACGTTCGCGATCGCGGCCGGCAACTCCTCCGCCGACGCGTCCGGCTTCTCGCCGGCGCGGGTCGCGGAGGCGATCACGGTCGCCGCGTCGGACGACGCCGACGGCCAGGCCTCCTTCTCGAACTTCGGCTCGATCGTCGACATCTACGCCCCGGGTGTGGGCATCACCTCGGCGTGGAACGACAGCGACACCGGCACGGACACGATCAGCGGCACGTCGATGGCGACGCCGCACGTGGCCGGCGCGGCCGCGCTGTACCTCGCGGCCAACCCGGAGGCGACGCCCGACGAGGTGGCCGCCGCGCTGACCGGCGCCGCGACGCCGGACAAGATCACCAACCCGAGTGAGGGCACGCCCAACCTGCTGCTTTACACAGGCGAGTGAGCTAGCTCATAGCTGAACTGGCCGCTTTCGGGACGTTCCGGCGTCCCGAAAGCGGCTTTTTCGGGTCTAGGGTGCGATGGGTGGACTTCTCGCATTCGGCCATGGCGGCCGACTACCTGCGTCGGGTTAGTGACTTCGTGCGAACGGAGATCGAGCCGGCTGAACCGGAGTACCACCGGGCGCTGCATGCCGGCGACAACCCCTGGACGGTCCTGCCGATCGTCGAGGAGCTGAAGGCCAAGGCCCGCGACCAGGGTCTGTGGAACCTCTTCCTGCCCGACACCGAGCGCGGCGTTGGCCTCTCCAACGTCGAGTACGCCCCGCTCGCCGAGCAGATGGGCCGCTCGCACCTCGCGCCGGAGATCTTCAACTGCAACGCCCCGGACACCGGCAACGCCGAGGTCCTGGTCCAGTACGGCAGCGCGGAGCAGCAGGAGCAGTGGCTGGAGCCGTTGCTGCGTGGCGAGATCCGGTCGGCGTTCTGCATGACCGAGCCGGGCGTTGCGTCCTCCGACGCGACGAACATGGAGGCCACGGCGATCGTCAAGGGGGACCAGATCGTCCTCAATGGACGGAAGTGGTGGAGCACCGGCGTCGGGCACCCGAACTGCCGCTTCGCGATCTTCATGGGACTCACCGACCCGGACGCCGACCGGCACCGCAGGCACTCGATGGTGCTGGTGCCGCTGGACGCCGACGGCGTCAAGGTCGAGCGGCTGCTGCCGGTGTTCGGCCACCGCGACGAGCCCTACGGCCACGGCGAGGTCAGCTTCACCGACGTGCGGCTGCCGCTGTCGGCGGTCGTCGCCGGCCCCGGCCGCGGGTTCGAGATCGCGCAGGGCCGCCTCGGCCCCGGCCGCATCCACCACTGCATGCGGCTCATCGGCCTCGCGGAGCGGTCGCTGGAGCTGGCGTGCCGGCGGGCCACCGACCGGGTGGCGTTCGGCAAGCCGCTCGCCAACCTCGGCGGCAACCGGGAGCGCATCGCCAAGGCCCGGATCGCGATCAACCAGGCGCGGCTGCTGGTGCTGCACACCGCGTGGCTGCTCGACACCAAGGGCCTCGCCGGCGCCCGCAGCGAGGTGTCGCAGATCAAGGTGGCGGTGCCGAGCATGGCTCTTGAAGTGATCGACATGGCCATCCAGCTGCACGGCGCCGCCGGCCTGTCGGACGACTTCCCGCTCGCGGCCGCCTACTCCGGCGCCCGGTCGCTGCGGCTGGCCGACGGCCCGGACGAGGTGCACATGAACCTGGTCGCGAAGTTCGAGCTGGCCGCGTACCGGAATGACTGACCGGGTCCTGGTCACCGGCGCGGGCGCCGGGCTCGGCAAGGCCATGGCGACCCGGTTCGCCGCCGCCGGCCGGCGCGTCCTAGTGTCCGATGTGGACGCCGAGGCCGCCGCGGCGGTGGGCAAGGAGCTGAACCAGTCCTCGCTCGCGCTGGACGTGACCTCCGACGAGAGCTGGGCGGGCGCGCGGGACTGGTGCGAGCGCGAGTGGGGCGGGCTCGACGTGCTCGTCAACAACGCGGGCGTCGGCGCGGGCGGCCGGTTCGAGAAGATCACCATGGCCGACTGGGACTGGATCTGGGAGATCAACCTCAAGGGTGTGGTGCGCGGCTGCCGGACGTTCGTGCCGGACTTCAAGGCACGCGGCTCCGGGCACCTGGTGAACGTCGCGTCGCTCGCCGGCATCATGAACCTGCCGGCCATGAGCTCCTACAACGTGACGAAGGCGGGTGTGATCTCGCTGTCGGACACGCTGCGGGCCGAGCTCGAGCCCTACGGCGTGCACACCACCGTCGTGTGTCCGGCGTTCGTGCGGACGAACCTCGGCGACCGGTTGCGCAGCCCCGACCCGGCGCTCGCGAAGCTGATGGACGGGCTGATGAAGTCGTCCAAGGTCACCGCGGCCGACGTCGCGGACCAGGTGTTCGCGGCCGTGGACCGGCGCCGGTTCCTCGTGGTGACCCATCCGGACGGCCGGCGCTCCGCGTTCCTGAAACGGCACGCGCCGCGACTGGTGGACGGGCAGGTGCGCAAGTACTGGTCGCGGCTGCGGGCCGCGGTGGAACGGGAGGCCACGTGACGTCGTTGGTGGACTACCCCGGCGCGGTGCGCGACGAGGACGCGTTCGACACCGCGGCGGTGCACGACTGGCTGTCGGCCACTGTGGACGGTCTGGACGGCACACCCGAGGTGCGGCAGTACCCGGGCGGGGCCTCGAACCTGACGTACCTGCTGCGCTATCCCGACCGGGAGCTGGTCCTGCGCCGCCCGCCCGCCGGCCACAAAGCCGCCTCCGCGCACGACATGCGGCGCGAGTACCGGGTGCAGAAGCTGCTGCGGCCGGTGTACCCGTACGTGCCGGACGTGCTCGCGCTGTGCACCGACCACGCCGTGCTCGGCTCGGACTTCTACGTGATGGAACGCGTCGAGGGCATCATCCTGCGCGGTGACCTGCCGGCCGGGCTCACACTGTCCGAACAGGACGCCAGGACCCTCGCGTTCCGCACCTTCGACCGGCTGATCGAGCTGCACGAGGTCGACCCGGCGGCCGCCGGACTGAGCGACCTCGGCAAGGGCGCCGGGTACGTCGAGCGGCAGGTGCGCGGGTGGTCCGACCGGTACCGCAAGGCACGCACGCCGGACTCGCCAGACGGCGCCGAGGTGACGGCGTGGCTCGCCGCGAACCAGCCGGACGACGTGCGCATCTGCGTGATACACAACGACTTCCGGTTCGACAACGTGGTGCTCGACCCGACGCTCGACGTGGTCGGCGTGCTGGACTGGGAGATGGCGACGCTCGGCGACCCGCTGATGGACCTCGCGGGCAGCATGGCGTACTGGATCCAGGCGGACGACGACGAGACCGCGCAGCTGTCGCGGCGCCAGCCCTCGCACCTGCCGGGCATGCCGACCCGCCGCGAGCTGGTGGCGTACTACTGCGACCGGATGGGCCTTTCCGCCGACAACTGGGTCTTCTACGAGGTGTTCGGCTGGTTCCGGCTCGGGGTGATCATGCAGCAGATCTACTATCGGTTCCACAGTGGACAGACGCACAACCCGGCGTTCAAGGGCTTCCCGAAGTTCGTCGAGTACCTGGATGCCCGTTGCCGCAGAGCGATCGGGGCCTGATGGCGGCGATCTACCTGCTGCGCCACGGTCAGGCGTCGTTCGGCGGCGCCGACTACGACGTGCTGTCCGACGTCGGCCGGCAGCAGTCGGTCGTGCTCGGCGCCGAGCTGCGCCGCCGCCGCGTCGACGTGCGCGCGGTGTGGAGCGGCACCCTGCGCCGTCAGCTCGAGACCGCGACCGCGTGCCTCGCCGAGGCGGGCGTGGACCTGCCGGTGCACCAGGACAAGCGCTGGGACGAGTACGACCACCTCGGGCTGGTGCCGAGCGGACAGGCTGAGCCGGGCGCGGACCTCGCGGCGGCGGCCAGGGTCTTCCAGCGACTGCTCGACGACGCGATCGGCGCGTGGATCGAGCAGGGCCACCCGGTCGGCACGAGCGGCACGTGGCCGGCGTTCAGCGGCGGCGCCCGCGAGGCGCTCGACGAGGTGTTCGCGGACCTGCCGAAGGGCGGCGCCGCGCTCGTGTTCACCTCGGCCGGTGTGATCAGCGCGATCTGCGCGCTGCTGCTCGACCTGCCGGCGAGCGGCTACCTCGCGGTCAACCGCACGATGGCGAACGCCGGCATCACCAAGGTCGTCAGCGGCCGGTCGGGCGTGAGCCTGGTGTCGGTCAACGAGCACGGCCACTTCGAGGGCGACCACGGTCACCTCCGCACCTACCGTTAGGAGCACGCCATGCGGCGTCCGAAGATCGACCCGGTGGTGTGGCGGCCGCCGACCGCGCCGAAGCGGTCCAAGAAGGACACCTTGCCGCCGTTGACGGTCGTGCCGGTGAACGGCGCCGGGCCGGAGGACGTGGTCGTCGACAAGGGAGACGTGTTCACCGGCGTCGACGACGGCCGGATCCTGCGGTTCACCCGCGACGGCAGGCGGCTCGACACGATCGCCGACACCGGCGGGCGGCCGCTGGGCATCGAGCTGTACCCGGACGGCCGGCTGCTCGTGTGCGACGCCGAGCGCGGGCTGCTGCTCGTGGACCGGTCGAGCGGCGCGGTCGAGGTGCTCGTGCCGAGCGGGCCGGACCTGCGGGTGTGCAACAACGCGGCCGTCGCGGCGGACGGCACCGTCTACTTCACCGACTCGTCGCGCCGGTTCGACCTCGGCTTCTGGAAGGCGGACCTGCTGGAGCACAGCGGCACCGGCCGGCTGCTGCGGCGCGACCCGTCCGGTGGGCTCGAGACGTTGCTGGACGGCCTGCACTTCGCGAACGGCGTCGCGCTGGCGCCCGACGAGTCCTATGTGGTCGTCGCGCAGACCGGTTCGTACGCGCTGGACAAGGTGCACCTGCCCGACGGCCGGCACGAGGTGCTCGTCGAGAGCCTGCCCGCGTTCCCGGACAACATCGCCACCGGCTCGGACGGGCTCGTCTGGGTCGCGATGGCGAGCCCCCGGATCGCCGCGCTCGACCTCGCGCACCGGCTCCACCCGGCGATCCGCAAGGCCGTGTGGGCGCTGCCGGAACGGTTGCAGGTCAAGGAGAAGCGGGCGGTGTGGGCGCGCGCGATCGACGGCGCCACCGGCGCGACCGTGCACGACTTCCACGGCACGAGCCCGGACTACCACATGGTGACCGGCGTCCGGGAGGTCGACGGCACCGTGTACCTCGGCAGCCTCGACGAGCGCGCGGTCGCGTATTTCGCGATCCCGTAGCCGGCCGGGCCGCGAGAGCGAGGCGTCAGCCGAGTTGTGACCACGCCTCGTCCACGAGTGCGGCGACCTTCTCGGGTTGCTCCGCGAGGTCGCCGGTCACGACGCTGATCGTCACGCTCAGGCCGGCGTCGGTGCGTAGGCACCTCGTCACCATGCTCTCGCCCGAGGTGAGGTTGCGCATCGCGCACGCCACGTCACCGAACTCGCGCACCTCCTCGGGCGGCTTGTCGACGCCGAGGTACTTCGGGTCGGAGTAGGGCACGTACAGGGCCGGGCTCGGCGCGCGCACCACGTCAAGGGAGAAGCCGTTCTCCAGGTCGTCGTCGGAGTACTGCTGCACGAACGCGCCCGCGTCGCCGTTGGCGGCCGACAGCCGCTCGGAGCTGCGCCGGTCCGCCTCGACCCGGTAGTCGACCGGGCGCCGGTCCTCGTCCTGGAGCATGGGCACGTCTGCGAACCGGTAGTAGTCGCCGACCTGCTCGGGAGCCGAAATGGGCGACGACGAACCGCCGCTATCGTTGCCGAAAAGCAACCATGCGCCGGCGACCACCGCGGCCCCCACGGCCAGTCCGACGAACCCGGCGACGACTGCGATCGCACGACCGTTCGCGCGGCCATTCGGCGGTGTCGGTGCCGGCATCCGGGTGCCGTGGGGCGGGGTCGGGACCTCATTCGGCCGACCGCCGGGTGGCATGTCAGTGGGCACCGGAACTCCTGTCTCCTCGATAACAATTGCGGGGTTGACACTCCCGCTGGCGCTGGTCCAGGCTTGGCCGCCATTGACCGATCAAGTTGGCGGGAAGTGTGCCAGGATCGGCTATTCGCAGCTAGGCCTGGTCCGAAAAGGACAAGCGCAAAGGGAGTCGAGGATGACTCAGGTGGTGGTGCCGTGCGGTCGAGTGCCGGCGGTTCATCCCTTCGCGGCACGTGCCGCCAGTGTCTCCGCGTCCCATTTCCGGTATACCGTGACCCGCCCCTGTTCCACGTGGCCCAACGTCCAGGGTGCGGTGTGAGTTCCATTTGATCGACAGGAGAGTAACGAGATGATTGGTAAAGCAAGGGTGCGCGGTGCCGCCTTGCTTGCCGTCGCGGCGGTCGCGCTGGCCGGCTGTGGCGATAGCGGTTCCGACAATGCGGGCGGTGACGGCGGCGGTGGCGCCGCGCCGGCCTTGGAGGGTCGCGGTCCGATCAAGTTCGCGACCGGCAAGGACACGTCGGGCAACATGCAGAAGCTGGTCGACGAGTGGAACGGCGCACACCCCGACGAGCAGGTGACGATCACCGAGCTGCCTGAGTCGGCCGACGACCAGCGCAACCAGATGATCCAGAACGCGCAGGCGAAGTCCACGGAGTTCACGATCCTGAACCTGGACGTCGTGTGGACCGCGGAGTTCGCCGCGAACCGCTGGGTCGTGGAGCTCCCGCAGGACCAGTTCGAGCTGGACAAGTTCCTCGAGCCCGCCGTGAACACGGCGAAGTACCGGGACAACCTCTACGCCGTGCCGGTGTACTCCGACGGCGGGTTGCTGTTCTACCGCAAGGACCTGCTCGACGCGGCCGGTGTCACCGAGGCGCCGAAGACGTGGGACGAGATGAAGGCGGCCTGTGACAAGGTCAAGGCCACCAACGCCAGCATCGGCTGCTACGCGGGCCAGTTCGACAAGTACGAGGGTCTGACCGTCAACTTCTCCGAGGCGGTCCAGTCCGCGGGCGGGAGCATCCTCGACGAGTCCGGCGCGCCGACCGTGAACTCCCAGGAGGCCAAGGACGGTCTGAACTTCCTGGTCAACGGCGTCAAGACCCAGGAGATCCCGGCGGCCGCGGTCACCTACCAGGAGGAGACGGGCCGGCGCGCGTTCCAGGACGGTCAGCTGATCTTCCACCGCCAGTGGCCTTACCAGTACGCGAAGGCCAACGCGACCGACGGCTCGTCCACGGTCGCCGGCAAGTTCGCCGTGGCCCCGCTGCCCGGCAAGGACGGCCCCGGCGTGTCCACTTTGGGCGGTCACAACTTCGCGATCTCGGCGTTCGCGGAGAACAAGGCGACGGCGCTGGACTTCATCAAGTTCTTCACCAGTGAGAAGGCCGAGCGGTCCAACCTGCTCGCCACCTCGCAGGCGCCGACGCTGGCGAGCCTGTACGACGACGCCGACCTGCTGAAGCAGTTCCCGTACCTCAGCACGTTGAAGGAGTCCATCCTCAACGCGGTGCCGCGGCCCCAGGCCGTGAAGTACGGCGACGTCACGGCGGCCATCCAGGAGGCCGCGTACGGCGCGATGAACGGTGAGACGACCACCGACGACGCGCTGAAGGACCTGCAGACCAAGCTCGAAGAGCTGACGAAGCAGTAGGCGTAGTCGCGTCGGCCGGGCAGGCCACCTTCGTGACCTGCCCGGCCGGTTCCTTTCTTATCCCTGGGAGTTTGTCGTGACCACGACTACCGCGCCGCCGCCCACCGCCGCCGGCACCCCGAAGCCCCAACCGAAGCCCGATCCGCAGAAGCACGGGCGTCTCGCCCTGATGCTGCTGACCCCGACGTTCCTCGTTCTGGCGCTGGTGATCGCGTACCCGCTGATCGCGGCGGTGCGCGAGTCGCTGTACCGCAAGCAGGAAGGGGTGGACGCGGACGGCTTCGTCGTCGAGGGCGAGAACTTCGTCGGCGTCGACAACTACACCGCGATCTTCTCCGGCGAGACCGCGGAGCGGTTCTGGAACGCGTTCTTCAACACCACGTTCTTCACCGTCGTCACGCTGGTCCTCGAGATCCTCATCGGGGTCTCGATGGCACTCGTGATGCACCACGCCCTGCGCGGAAAGGGTCTGGTCCGGGCCAGCATCCTGGTTCCGTGGGCGATCCCGACCGCGGTCTCCGCGATCATGTGGCAGTTCATCTTCCAGGCCGACGGTGTCGCCAACGAGGTGCTGAACTCGCAGATCCTGTGGACCACGGAGGGCTTCCAGGCCAAGATCGCGGTCATCATCGCGGACGTGTGGAAGACCGCCCCGTTCGTCGGTCTGCTCGTGCTCGCCGGGCTGCAGATCATCCCCGGTGAGGTCTACGAGGCGGCCAGGGTGGACGGCGCCAACGCGTGGAAGCAGTTCTGGCGGATCACGCTGCCGCTCGTCAAACCGGCGCTGCTGGTGGCGATCCTGTTCCGCGGCCTCGACGCGCTGCGCATGTTCGACCTGCCGTTCGTGATGATCGGCCCACGAAAGACATCCGTCGAGACGCTGTCGATGCTCGCGCAGGAGGAGGCGGCACAGCTGAGAATCGGGCCGGCCGCCGCGTTCGCGGTCGTGTTGTTCATCTACGTGTCGCTGGTCGCCTTCGCGTTCGTCAAACTGCTGGGCGCCGACGTGCTCGGCGAGGCGCGAACACGGGACAAGGAGGCCAAGGAACGTAAGGCGAGGGCTGGGGTGGCAACCTCATGAGTGATATCAAGTCACCCGGTGGGCGTCGCTGGTTGCTGAACATCGGCATCGCGATCATCGTCGTCTACTGCCTGATCCCGTTCTACTGGATGATCGTGTCCGCGTTCCGCAGGCCGAACGACATCGGTGACAACTCGCCGCTGCCGAGCCCGTGGTCGATGGAGAACTTCTCCGCCGTGTTCGGGCCGAGCGTCGGGTTCTGGCGCTCGCTCGGGAACAGCCTGATCGTCGCCGGCACCACCACGATCGTGACGCTGATCGTCGGCACGTTCGCGGCGTACACGCTGGCGCGGCTGGACTTCCGGGGCAAGAACATCGCGGCCGCGATCATCATCGCGACCTCGATGTTCCCCGGCGTCTCGCTGATCGTGCCGCTGCTGAAGCTGTTCACCGACATCGGCTGGATCAACACCTACCAGTCGATGATCCTGCCGAGCCTCTCGTTCGCGCTGCCGCTCGCGGTGTGGACGCTCGCCACGTTCTTCCGACAGATGCCGAAGGAGCTGGAGGAGGCGGCGATGGTGGACGGGCTCACCCGCGGGCAGGCGTTCCGCAAGGTGATCCTGCCGCTGGCCGCGCCGGGCATGTTCACCACCGCGATCATCACGTTCATCGCGGCGTGGAACGAGTTCATCATCGCGCTGTCCATGGTGAACGAGAAGGAGATGAAGACCGCGACGGTCGCGATCTCCCAGTTCACCGGTATTTCCGGTTTCGATAGTCCGTTCGGGACGAAAATGGCCGCCGGTGTGGTCGTGACGGTGCCGCTCGTGATCGTGGTGCTGATCTTCCAACGACGCATCATCGCCGGTCTGACAGCTGGAGGCGTGAAGTGAGGAAGTCAGGTTTAGTCGGCTCCGTGTTGGTTCTCGTCGCGACCGCGCTGGCGGTACCGGCCAGCGCGGAGAGCAGATCGGACGTTGGTCTGGCAGGTGGTGCGTTCGAAGGCAGACACCTGACCGAGCTGTCCGAGACGACGAGACTGGCCGACCGGCGGGCGCTCGTCACGGGCGACCGCACCATCGCGATGGGCGACGCCAACGGGTTGTACCCGGCAAGCGGCTGGCACATCCGCGGTGAGATGGGTGGCGTGTGGGCGCCGCCCGTCAAGCTGCTCGACGGCATCTGGTTCGCCGTCGACGGTTCCTGGCTCGGCGCGGACACCCCGGCGGCGCGGTACACGGCCGGCTGGGGCTACCAGCGGTTCGGCTACCAGCCGGCCGGGGTGTCCGTCGACCGCGTCGACTTCGCGCCGGACGGCGTGCGTGCCAACGTCATCGGGCTGACCCTGCGCAGCAACTCGTCGCGCACGGTCGACCTCGCGATGGACGCGCATTCCGAGCTGATGCCGGCCTACCCGTGGGGCTGGACCACCCCGGGCGCCGCCGACGTGAACCTGCCGGACACCGGTTCCTATGCCGACGGCGCGTTGAACTTCCGTGAGCAGGGCACCTCGCCCGGCACCGGCGCGCACGACTACGCCGCGGTCGTCGGCGCGTCCGAGCGGCCGGTGAGCCACGAGCTGGGCGCCACCCACCGCGGGCCGCAGGACCCGGCAGTGGTCTGCCCGGCCGACGGCACGGCGCCGCCGCGCTGCGACGACTCGGCGTTCGGCAAGGGCACCGGCGGCCGGCTGAACTACTCGGTCGCGCTGAAGCCGGGCCGGGCCACCACCGTGTGGTTCACGGTGGCCGGCTCCGACGAGGGCCCGGCCGCCGCTCAGGCGGAGTACGCGAAGGCGGCGAAGAACCCGGTCACGGCCCTGCGGTCCAAGGTGGACAGTCGGCTGTCCGCTGCCCGCAACACCGTGGTGGATTTGCCGGGCGACCGGCTGCTGCAGCAGAGCGTCGAGTGGAGCAAGCAGAACCTGGCCGACTCGGTGCAGGAGTCGCACGGCCTCGAGCTGCGCGACACCGACGAGGGCAGGGCGTACCCGGAGCCCGCCGGCACACTCGACGAGGCCCGCTGGTTCGGCGCCGGGTTCCCGGACTACCCGTGGCTCTTCGGCACCGACGGCGAGTACACCGCGTTCGCGGCGGTCGCCGCCGGCCAGTTCGAGCCGATCAAGGCGCACCTGCGCGGGTTGCGGGACATCAGCGAGATCGTCAACGCGGGCAGCGGCAAGCTGGTGCACGAGGTCGTGTCCTCCGGTGACGTCTACTTCGGCGCGAACGACGACGCGGGCAACACCGACGAGACGGTGAAGTTCCCGAGCGCGGTCGCGCTGGTGTGGCGGTGGACGGGCGACAACGCGTTCCGCGACGACCTGTACGACTTCGCGGTCCGCAACCTTCGCTACGTGGACGCGAACCTGGACGCGGACGGCGACGGCTGGCTCGAGGGCCTCGGCAACGTCGAGCGGCCGGGCATGGGCGAGGAGAAGCTGGACAGCACCGCGTACTACATCCGCGGCCTGCTCGACCTCGCGGACATGGCGACGTCGAAGGGCGACCCGGCCACGGCGACGTGGGCCACCGACCGCGCTTCCGCGTTGCGGGCGCAGTTCGAGGCGGTCTGGTGGGCCGGCGGTGACGCGAACGGCTACTCGGAGTCGATCGACGACCCGACCGACCCGGCGAACGACAACCGCGCGGTGTTCCAACGGCACTGGACCGGTGTGTCGCCGATGGAGATCGAGCTGCCCGGCGGCACCCCGCTCGCGTCGCAGGAGAACGGCACGACCGCGTTGGCGCAGCGGGAGAGGGACTGCTACACCGGCGAGTTCGGGCTGTACCACACGGGTTCCGGCCCGACGTCGGCGCCGGAGGGCAACCCCGGCCCGTCGTGCGACACGGTGGTGTCGACGGTGAAGAGCGAGCGGTCGACGTACTCGCTCAACACCGCGGTGATGGCCGTGGCGGAAGGCAACTTCGGTCGCCTCGGGCCACAGTCGGCCTACACCACGGGCAACGCGCGGATCCAGCTCGACCCCACGGTGTGGGAGACCCCTGGCGCGATGCCAGAGGTCGCGCCGTCGCCGGACTTCGTGGCGAACATCGACCGGCCGTTCTACGACCGTTCGATGTCACTGCAGGCGTGGGGCACCTACGGCACGCTGTGGCCGGTCGTGCACCAGTGGCTGGGCGTCGCGCCGTCGCTCGGCGCCGGCACGGTCTCGGTGGTGCCGCAGCTGCCGCCGAACCAGAAGTCGGTGTCCGGCAAGCACATCCGGCTCGGCGACCGGGGCGCGGTCGACGTGTCGGCCACGCTGTCGGGCAACCGTCTCACCACGACTGTCCACCTTGACCGGACACGGGCCGACTTGACCGTCGGCGCGGTGCTCCCGGCTGGCAAACAGCCCGCGAAGGTCACGTACAACGGGAAACCCGTGCACTACACGGTTGTGCGGACCACTCGTGGCACCGAGGTGCGTGCCGAGGTCGCGCACAGTTCCGGCACATTGTCGGTGACTTTCGGCTAGATCGGGTAACGCATGACCCCACTCTCCGCGAAAGACCGAGCGGAGGTGGGGTCATGCGTCGTTCTGCCGTGTTCGCGGCCGCTGTCCTTGTGCTGTCCGCGTGCGCGGCCGAGGACGACCGGCCGGAGCTGGTGACCACGGACGTCTCGTCCTTGCGGGTCACCGGGGAGCGGGAGCAGATCGAGATGTTCTCCGCCTCCCTTTCCCCAGACGGGAAGACGCTGCTGTACAGCGGCCAGGACGGCACCTGCGTGCGTGGCGTCGACGGCTCGAACGAGTACTGCCTCGACGTCGACACCGACCTGTTCGCCGACAGTGCGGGTTGGTCGCCCGACAGTGGCAAGATCGCGCTCGTCGACGCGTTCCCCATCGGCTTCGAGCCGGACCTGTGGGTGCTGGACGTCGCGAGCGGTGAGCTGACGAACCTGACCGACGACGGTGTCGAGACCGATAGGTCCATGGCCGAGGTACCGGCAGGCGCCGACGTCGACGTGTACCCGTCGTGGTCGGCGGACGGCAAGCAGATCCGGTTCGTCCGCAAGGAGTCGGCGGACGCCATGACCCTGATGTCCGTCCCGGCCGACGGCGGCGAGCCGACCCGGCTGCGGTCCGTCGACACGAAGTGGGCCGAACTGCTGACGGTGGCGTGGGCGGACGACACGATCGCGTGGCTGTCCGGCTCGCCGAACGGTGACGACGGTGTCGTGCGGGTGGCCGACACCGTCGGCGGCGACCCGAGGATGCTGCTGGACGGCGACTACTGGAAGTTGTCGTTCTCCGCCGACGGGGACTTCCTGCTGGCGGACGTCTACCAGGACGACGGCGTGCCGCCGGTCGGCAAGGCGCGGGTGGTGCCGGTCGCGGGCGGCGAACCGGTCCGGGTCGCGGACGGCGAGGTCACGCAGCCGGGGTGGGCGCCGGAGGGGCACGCGATCGCCTACATCGAGACGCCGGACACGCTGCGCGTGGTCGGCAAGCCCGGCGACAAGCCGAGGGACCTGCACCAGGCCGACGCCATGAGCGCGGCGGACCTCTCCCGCGTCCAGTGGGTCGCCGGCCACATGATGGTCATGGTCGACGACGCCCCGGTGGTGCTCGCCGTCGACGGAACGTAAGCGAATGGTCACTTTCCCGACCATTGGGGGTTGACCCGCACTGATCACCTCTCATTAATTTGATTGTGTTTCCCCGCAATCGATCCGAGAGGGCCCCTGCGATGCGTGTGGGAAGAACTGCTTTCGTGGCTGTCACGGCCACCCTGCTCACTGTCCTGATTCCTGGCGTGGCCTGGGCGGACCCGCCCGGCGCCCTGCCGGCCAGCTACGCCGAGGCGGACGGCAAGTGGCAGCCCGCCTTCGACTACGACGGCGACGGCTGCTACCCGACCCCGGCCATCGGCCCGGACGGCACGATCTCGCCGGGACTCAACAACTCCGGCGCGTTGAACGGGGACTGCCACGACCAGTCCGATCTGGACAACACGAACTCCTACTCGCGCAGCAAGTGCAACAACGGCTGGTGCGCCTACCTGTACGACCTGTACTTCGAGAAGGACCAGGCGGTGCCGGGCTGGGACTGCTGCGGCCACCGCCACGACCTCGAGCACGTCGTGGTGTGGGTGCAGAACGACCAGGCGCAGTACGTCTCCACCTCCGCGCACGGCAACTACTCGACCTACCCGCGTGACCAGGTCGGCTGGGAGGGCACGCACGCGAAGGTCATCTACCACAAGGACGGCGTGAGCACGCACTGCTTCCGGATCGCGAGCATGACCGAGCAGCCGGAGAACCACTACGGCACCTGGCAGTACCCGGACCTGGTGAGCTGGGACAACTTCCCGGCCGGCATCCGGGACAAGCTCGTGAGCGCCGACTACGGCAGCGCGAGCCTCGCCATCAAGGACGGCGCGTTCGCCGACAACCTGAACAAGGCCAAGCCGGCGGGCATCCCGTTCGACCCGTTCGCCTGAGTGTTGTTCCGGTGCCCCTGTCCAACGTGGGACAGGGGCACCAGAACAACCCCCGGGTCTCAGGCCGTGCGGCGCTTGAACAGGTAGCCGGACGCGGCCACCGACACGGCGAGGATGCCGCCGCACCACGCGAGCGCGATCCACGGGCTGTTGCCGACCGGCACGTCCAGCATGAAGCCGCGCAGCGCCTCGATCAGCGGCGTGAACGGCTGGTGCTCCGCGAACCCGTGGATCCACGTCGGCATGGTCTCCACCGGGACGAACGCGCTGCTCGGGTACGGCATGAACATCACGAAGAACGTGAACCCACTGGCCGCCTCCGGGGTCTTCGCGAGCAGGCCGACCGCGGCCGACGCCCACGACAGCGCCAGGATCGCCACCACCAGGAGGCCGACCGCGGCCAGCCAGTCCACAAAGGACGCCGTGGGGCGGAACCCGATCAGGAACGCGACCCCCAGCACCAGCACGGTCGACACCAGGTTGCGCGCGGTGCTGGCGGCCACGTGCCCGCCGAGCACGGACGCGCCGCGCACGTCCATCGACCGGAACCGGTCCATGATCCCGTTGGTCATGTCGTTCGTGACGGCCACCGCGGTCAGTGACGCGCCGAACGACGCGCACAGCATGATCACGCCGGGCACCACGTAGGTGACGTACTCGGTGCCGGTCTCGATCGCGCCGCCGAACAGGTAGACGAACAGCAGCATCAACATGATCGGCAACATCAGCGACGTCAGCAGCGCGTCGCCGTTGCGCATGGTCAGCCGGGTCGCGCGGCGGACCATCACCATCAGGTCGCCGACGCCGGATGCGGGGCGGAGTGCGAGGTCAGACACCGGCCGTCTCCTTCTTCTGGTCGGTCGCGTGCCCGGTCAGGGCGAGGAACACGTCGTCGAGGGTCGCCGAGTGGACAGCGAACGTGGCCACCGCGCGACGGTCCGGGTCCAGCTCGTCCAGCAGCGCGCGGACGTGGCCCGCGCTGCCGTCGGTCGCGACCGAAAGCGCGAGCCGGTCCCGCTCCGGCAGCAGCGCGCGGTCGCCGAGCAGGCGCGCGACCGACTCGAACGCCTGCTCGGCGGCCAGGGTGAGGTCCAGCCGGTGCTCGGAGACCTGCTGCTTGAGCTGCGCGGACGTGCCCTCCGCGACGATCCGGCCGCCGTCGACGACCGCGATCCGGTCCGCGAGCCGGTCGGCCTCCTCCAGGTACTGCGTGGTGAGGAAGATCGTCACGCCGGACCGGGTCAGCTCGTTGATCACCTCCCACATCGCCGCGCGGCTGCGCGGGTCGAGCCCGGTGGTCGGCTCGTCGAGGAAGATCACCGCGGGCCGCACGATCAGGCTCGCGGCCAGGTCCAGCCGCCTGCGCATGCCGCCGGAGTAGGTGCCGACGCGCCGCGTGCTGGCCTCGACCAGGTCGAACTGCTCGAGCAGCTCGACCGCGCGGGTGGCGGCGTGCGCCCGGGAGAGCCGGCACAGCCGGGCCATCATGCGCAGGTTCTCCACGCCCGTCTGCAGCTCGTCGATGGCGACGTCCTGGCCGGTCAGGCTGATGCTGCGGCGGACGAGCGGCCGCTCGCGGACGATGTCGTGGCCGGCGACCCTGGCGGCGCCGGAGTCCGGTGCGATCAGCGTGGTCAGGATGCGCACGGCGGTGGTCTTGCCGGCGCCGTTCGGGCCAAGCAGCGCGAACACGCTGCCACGGGGCACCCGCAGGTCGACGCCGGTGAGCACCTGCACCGAGCCGTAGGACTTCGTGAGGCCGGTAGCCTCGATTGCCAGCTCGTCGGGCATGGTTCTACCTCGGGTTTCAAAGGAAGGCCGGTATTGCGTACGAGGTAAACTCTACTGCGTAGGTTATAAACAGTAAATCAGGGACATCCCTGATCGAGTTCAGGGTTGGGTCAGGGTTGATGAACGGCGACGAAGAAGAAGGCACCGGGCTCCCGGCCAGCTTCGAGATGGCCTGGGGCGTGCGCGAGCGGCCGAACAAGGGGCCGAAGCGCGGGCTGAGCCTTGAGCAGATCGTCGACGCCGGGGTGGCGGTGGCCTCCACCGACGGGCTCGGCGCGGTGTCGATGAGCCGGGTCGCCGGTGAGCTGGGCACGTCGGCGATGTCGCTGTACCGGTACGTCGCGTCGAAGGACGAGCTGCTCGCGCTGATGGTGGACGCGGCGCTGGGCGACATCCCGGACCCGCCGCTCGACGAGCCGTGGCGGGCCGGGCTGGAGTGGTGGGCGCGGGTCGAGCTGGCCGCCTACCGGGCGCACCCGTGGGCGCTGCGGGTGCCGGTGAGCAGCGCGCCGATCACCCCGAACACGCTGCTCTTCCTGGACCGCGGGCTGCAGTGCCTCGGCGGCACCAACCTCGCGGAGGGCGAGAAGATGTCGGTGGTCCTGCTGCTGACCAGCTTCACCCGCAGCTGGGCGATGCTCAGCGCCGACATCGTGGCCGCGGTCGCCGACGGCACGTCCGTGCACGTCAACTTCAACTACGGCGCGATCCTGAGCAAGCTGATCACGCCGGACGGGTTCCCCGCGCTGACCAAGGTTCTCGCGGCCGGGGTGTTCGAGAACCCGGAGGAGAGCACGGACATCGAGTTCCTCGAGCACGACTTCAACTTCGGCCTCGCCACGTTGCTCGACGGCGTCGAGGTGCTCGTGCGTGCGCGGGAATGACCGAAATGTCTTCTTACGTTCCTCTCACGTTCGCTGGCTAACCTCGAGGACATGTCCTCCAGAAGTGCGCTGGCGAGCGTCGTCGCGCTGGTGTTCGGCACCGTGCTGATGCTGGCGCTGCACGTGCTCCCGCCGACGAACGAGATCAGCCCGTACCGGCGCACGATCAGCGAGTACGCGCTCGGGCCCAGCAAGTGGGTGTTCGACCTCGCGGTGCTGCTGATCGCGCTGGGCTCCGCGCTCGCGTTCGTCGCGCTCGTGCGGCGCCGGTTGGTGCGGCCGTACTCCGGCGCGGTCGTGCTGGGTGCACTGTGGACACTCAGTCTGCTGGTGATCGTCGTGTTCCCCAAGACGGACTGGACGGTCGGGCCGAGCATCGGCGGCACGGTCCACCGGTACGCCAGCGTGGTCGGCTTCGTCGCGCTGCCGCTCGCGGTGCTTCTGGTGGTGCACAAGGTGTTCCCGGACCGGCCGGGGTGGCGGTGGGCGGCCCGCGGGTTCGCCGTGGTGTCGCTGGCGTGGTTCGGGCTGATCGTCGTCGGCGTGGTGCGGATGGCCGCCGGCTACGGGCCGTGGTGGCTCTTCGTCCCACTCGGCCTGGTGGAGCGGGCGATGGCGGTGAGCGCGGTGGCGGCGATCACCACCGTCGCGTTGGGTCTCGTGCTGGCGCGGCGGCGCGTGGAAACCGGGGGACAGGACGAGGAGCGGCGCCTAGTTTCGTCCGCGTGATGTCACTGAGCGGCGCCTGCCGGGCGCTGTCCCGCGCGAGCCTCGCGGTCACCGGCCGCACGGACTAGCGCCCGGCCGCGGGCAGGTTCGGCCACCCGGCGCCGGCGAGGGTGCGGGCCACCGCGCACACGTCCTTGCCGGCGTTGACCGGGATCGCCACGCGCAGTGCGGCGTGCTCGTAGGTGCCGACGCCCAGCGAGAACGCGATGTGCTTGGTGTAGGCGGTGCACACGGCGATGTCCGCGCTGCCGGCCTCCACCACCCACGACTCCCGCCCGGCGATCGTCTCCGCCGGCGTGCCGGCCGGTACCCCGAGCTCGTCGAGGGACTCGGCGACCGGGAAGTCCAGCTTCGCCGTCGCGGTGTCGCCACCGGCCCGGCCCCACCGGCACTGGTGTCCGGCCGGGTACCGCGTGACCTGCTCCGACGTGATGCCGAGCTGCTGGGCGACCTGGTCCCCGGACAGCACGTCGCACGCCGGCACCGTGGCGAACGAGTCCGGCTCCGGCGTCCACTGCTTGGCCCGGTCGCCCACGAGCACGTCGAACACGCCGCGCACCGCGCCCTCCGTCAGCCCGCACAGGACGGCGTCCGACGGGACGATGTCGCCCGCCGGCTCCGCCGTGGCGGTGATCGCGAGCCCGTCGGCCAGGACCAGCGCCATGTCGCACGTGTTGCCCAGTCGCTCGATCGACGCGCCCCGGCCCGGGTCGGCGATGTGGCTGCGGCCGGACGGCAGCGTCGCGGTCGACTGCTGCGTCCCGAGCCGAACGATCGTCCGGCCCTCGTCGGTGGCCACCGTGACCCGGCACTCGTCCATGCTCGGCACGCCGGGCATCCGCGCGGTGCCGAACTTCTCGAACGCGGCCGGCCCGGTGAGGCCGCACGGGTCGACGAGGCCGTCGTCGCGGTCGCCGAACGCGCCGGCGCTCAGGTCCGGTTCGTCGGACGCGGCCCTGGTCGCGGTGCCGTCCAGTCGGGTGGAACAGCCCGCTATTACCAGCACCGCGGCAAGGGCGCACAAGCCGACCCGGAGTTTCGCCATGGCCGTCGGACGCGATGATGCGCACCGCGGTTCCGAACCCGCTGCGGATGCGTAGGGCGAACGCATGTTCTAATATCGCGTCCCGCAGCGTTTCCCTGACGAAGGAGCGTGATGGTGTCCCCAACGACTGAGGCCAACGCCGAGGCGAAGCCGGCCGAGACGGCGCCGCCGGCCGAGGCGCAGGCCGAAGCCCCCGCCGCCCCGGCCGCCGAGCCGCAGCCCGCCAAGCGCGGCCGCAAGCCCGGCAGCACGGCCCGCAAGACCCGCACGGTCGAGCTGACGCTGACGGTCACCGGCACGATGGACGGCGAGTGGCAGGCCGAGCTGTCACACGGCGGCAGCCGCGTGCTGCAGGGTCTGTCGATCCCGGCCGCCGCCGTGTCCCGCGCGGCCGCCGAGCTGCACGAAGACATCTCGAAGGCCATCGAGTCCGTGCTCGACGTGGCGCGCCAGCAGCACCAGAGCCGGCTCGCCGAGCTGGAGGCGGAGCTGTCCAAGGTCAAGCAGGCGCTCGCCGACCTGCAGGAGGGCTAGCTAGCCGATTCTGGCTGCGCGGTCCAGGATCGCCGGCAGGGCACGCGCGAGCGTCGCCCCGCCGGCGAGGATCGCGAACAGCACGAACAGCACGGCGAACGTCCTCGGCTGGGGCACCCGGACCAGGTCGAGCAGCCCACCCGGGTTGGTCACCAGGTCCCACGAGTTGAACCGGAACACGCGGCCGACCACGATCCCGACCGCGCACAGCGCGTGCAGCGACAGGTCGGCGGCGAGCACCCGGCGGCGAGACACGCCGCGGTCGGCGAGCCAGCGTTCCAGCCGAACGAGTGACAGCACGTACGCGACGAACCCGACGGCGAACAGGCACAGGTACTGGCCGAGCAGCGCCGCGGCGAGCCAGTGGTCGCCGTCGGTGCCGGCCAGCTCGCCGGGCAGGTGCAGCGCGTCGGTCAGCACGTAGGGCGCGTTCGGCAGGAACGCGACGAACACCGCGCCGCCGGACCACAGCAGCCAGCGAGACCGCTCCCGGTTGCCGAACAGGTACCGGGCGAGGCCGAGCGGAACCAGGGCCAGGACCAGGTTCCAGCCCATCCATCCGATGTTGTCCACCAGCTCGGACATACCATGCACCGTACCCGCGAGGAGACGATCGAGGAGACGAACGCATGAGCACGCCGCCCGCCTACGGTGCCGCCGAGGACCGCTACGACGACCACATGTCCTACCGCCGCACCGGCGACAGCGGGCTCGTGCTGCCTGCGGTCTCGCTCGGGCTGTGGCAGAACTTCGGCACCGAGGTGCCGCTCGAGCAGTGCCGCGCGATCCTGCGCCGCGCGTTCGACCGCGGCGTCACGCACTTCGACCTGGCCAACAACTACGGCCCGCCCTACGGCTCGGCCGAGGCCACCTTCGGCCAGGTCATGGCGCAGGACTTCCGCCCGTACCGCGACGAGCTGGTCGTCTCCACGAAGGCCGGCTACGACATGTGGCCCGGCCCGTACGGCCAGGGCGGCGGGTCGCGCAAGTACGTGCTCGCGAGCCTCGACCAGAGCCTGTCGCGGATGGGTCTGGACTACGTCGACATCTTCTACTCGCACCGCTTCGACCCGGACACGCCGCTCGAGGAGACGATGGGCGCGCTCGCGTCGGCCGTGCGGCAGGGCAAGGCGCTCTACGTCGGCATCTCGTCGTACTCGCCGGCGAAGACGCGGGAGGCGCACGCGCTGCTCGCCGGCATGGGCGTGCGGCTCCTGATCCACCAGCCGTCGTACTCGATGCTGAACCGCTGGATCGAGCCGGACCTGCTCGACACCCTCGGCGAGCTGGGCGTCGGCTGCATCGGGTTCTCGCCGCTCGCGCAGGGCATGCTGACCGACCGCTACCTGGCCGGCATCCCGGCCGACTCCCGCGCCGCGCGTGCGGGCTCGCTGTCGAAGGACATGCTCAACGACGAGAACCTGGCCAGGATCCGCGCGCTGAACGAGATCGCGTCGTCGCGCGGGCAGTCCCTCGCGCAGCTCGCGCTGGCCTGGACCCTGCGCGACGCGCGCATGACGTCCACCCTGATCGGCGCGTCGAGCGTGCGGCAGCTGGACGACAACCTGGCCGCGGTGTCCGGGCTGGAGTTCACCGACGCCGAGCTGGCCGAGATCGACAAGCACGCGGTCGAGAGCGGCATCAACCTGTGGGCGAGGTCAAGCGCGGCATGATCGCGGTCGTCGGGAGCTGCAACGTCGACTTCGTCGTCCCGGTGGCCGAGCTGCCGGCGCCCGGCGAGACCGTGCTCGGCCGCGACCACCTGCGCGCGCCGGGCGGCAAGGGCGCCAACCAGGCGGTGGCGGCCGGGCGCCTCGGCTCGGCGGTGGCCTTCGTCGGCCACACCGGCGACGACGAGCTGGCCACCACCATCTGGGACGCGCTGAGCGACGCGGGCGTCACCCTCGACTGGCTGACCAGAACCCCGAACACCCCGAGCGGCATCGCACTGATCACGGTGGCCGACGGCGGCGAGAACACGATCGCGGTCAGCCCCGGGGCCAACGCCCACCTGTCGGCGGCCGGCATCGAGGCGGCCGCCCCGCTGCTGTCGTCGGCCGCCGTGACGTTGGTGCAGCTGGAGATCCCCCTCGACGCCGTGGCCGCGGCGATCCACGCGGCCGGCGGCACGGTGCTGCTGAACCCGGCCCCGGCCAGGTCACTGCCGGCCGAACTGCTGGCCGAGGTCGACGTGCTGATCCCGAACCGCTCGGAACTGGGCGTGCTGGCCGGTGCCCCGGAACCCACGACGATCGACGCCGCCGCCGAACTGGCCGCGTCGCTCACCGGTCCGGGCGCCGTGGTCGTGACGCTTGGCGCGGACGGCGCGCTGGTGGTCGAGGACGGTCACGCCACCCACCTCCCGGCGGCCCAGGTGGACGCCGTGGACGCGACGGGTGCGGGTGACGCGTTCTGTGGTGCGTTGGCTGATGGCTTGGCGAGGGGTTCGTCGTTGCGGGAAGCTGCCGAGTGGGCGGTTCGGGTGGCGGGTATCTCCACCACCCGCCGCGGCGCGCAGACGGGAATGCCCACGCGCGACCAGGTCAGCTGAGCACGCGGCCCTGCTTCACCAGCCGCGTCAAGCGGTCCCGCCACCACGTGGCCCGCGCGGGGTCGGTGATCTCGTACCGCTCCAGCAGCTCGGGAGCAGGCGTCGGCGTCACCGGCGCCACCGGCAGGTACCCGTCGACCGGGGTCAACGCCCGCGCTGGCCCCACCACGTCCCCGGTCAGCAGCGACAACGTGCCCAGCCCGCACGCGAAGTCGAGCTCCGGCAGCGCGCCGGCGAGTGCCAGTCCCGCGCTCAGCCCGACGCTGGTCTCCAACGCTGACGACACCACGCACGGCAGCCCGCACGCCTCGGCCACCCGCAGTGCCCGTCGCACCCCGCCGAGCGGCGTGCACTTGATCACCGCGATGTCGGCGGCCTCGGCGACGGCCACCGCGAGCGGGTCCTCGGCGCGCCGGATCGACTCGTCGGCCGCGATCCGGACGTTCACCCGGCGCCGCACGGCCGCCAGCTCCTCGACGGTCGCGCACGGCTGCTCGACGTACTCGAGCCCGCCGGCGGCCCGGTCGAGCAGGGGGATCGTGGTGACGGCGGTGTCCACGTCCCACACGGCGTTGGCGTCGACGCGGACGGCGCCGTCACCGATGGCGTCGCGCACCGCCTCCAGCCGGGCGAGATCCTCGGCCAGCGAGTCGGGGTGGTCGGCGACTTTGACCTTGACGGTGCGGCACCCGGACGCCGCGGTGATCGCATGCGCCCGCTCCGGTCCGACGGCGGGCACGGTCGCGTTGATCGGGATCCGGCCGCGCACGGGATCGGGCCAGCCGACGGTGCACGCCTCGATCGCGGTCGTCAGCCAGGACGCGGCCTCGCGGTCGTCGTACTCGGGGAAGGCGCAGAAGTCGCCCCACCCGGCAGGCCCCTCGATCAGCATGCCCTCACGGACGTCGATACCCCGAAACCGCGTGGTCAGCGGTATCGCGTAGGTCCGAGCCGTGTCAAAGTCGATCATGGTCTTCATTAGACCTCGAAGCTACTCCAGGGCGGCGTCGACGATCTCGTCAACCGGCCGGTCGAGGTCGAGCACCCGGCCCCGCTCGTCCGCCCCGAGCGGCTCGAGGGTGTCGAACTGCGACGCGACCAGCGACTCGGGCATGAAGTGCCCCGGCCGCCCGGCGACCCGCCGCCGCACGGTCTCCCGATCCCCGTGCAGGTGCAGGAAGGTGACGTCGGGGGCGGCCGCGCGCAGGATGTCCCGATAGGCCCGCCGCAGCGCCGAGCAGCTGACCACCCCGCCGCCCTCGCGGTGCGCGGCCAGCCAGGCCCCGATCGACCGCAGCCAGGGCAGCCGATCGTCGTCGTCGAGCGGGATGCCGGCCGACATCTTGGCGACATTGGCCGCACTGTGGAAGTCGTCCGCATCGCCGAATGGCACCCGCAACCGCTGCGCGAGCGCGGCCCCGACGGTGGTCTTCCCGGACCCGGTAACCCCCATCACAACCACGAGTGTCACGGGTAGATGCTGTCACTCCTCGACGAGCGAAGCTTGCCGACTCGGTGTCGCCGCTCTCCGTCCAGACGGCGACCGACTTGACGTCGGCCGGACCGACCGCCAGCACGTAGTCGTACTTGTCCCTGCGCCGGAACTTGATGATCAGCGAGCTGTCCACGACGTCCTGCGTGAGGCGGGAGAGCACCATCCTGCGAGCACGAAAAGGGAGAACGAAGGCGATTGTCGCGATCACGAGCACGGACGCCCCGGCCACGATCTGGACCGTCCCGTCGCCGTCCGCGCCGAGATCTGGCCCCAAGCTGTGTCATTCGTCCAGTGTGCCGCTCGCACGCCAGGTGGACGGCAGCCCCGGCCCCTGCTTCTTCTGTTCCGTCACCCCGGGAACGGTGATCTCGATCGGGCCTGGCGGGCGGTAATCCGCGACTCTCTGCTCCGCCTCGGCCGCTGCGGTCGGCTCGATATCGTCGTCCGCCGCCTTCCCCACGGCGGGCGCCAGGTTCCGCTCCACCGCCACGGCGGCCGCCCTGATGGCAGGCGAGTCGAGCAGGCCGGCCAGGTGCCGCATCTTGGCGAACAGGCCGCCCAACTTCCCGGCCAGTTCCGTGAGCATGGCGGCGAGATCCCTCGCCTTCTTCGCGGCGGCGATGACGGTGTCGATGAGAAAAGCGGAGAGCGAACCGCCGCAGGTGTACGGCGCGGCGGCGATCGCGATCGCCGCTTTCCGGAACACCCACCAGACGAACTCGGCGAGCAGGTCCCGCATCATTCCTCGGCACGCGGCGACGAGCATGCCCGCCCCGTTCATGGTGCTGCCCAGCCCGAGGCACTGCAGACTCAGGGTTTTCAGCCCGTCGCCGCGCGGGCCGACAGTCTTCTCGAACGCCACAGCCGACGGGCTTCCCCCGGCGCGGAACTCCGCCATGTCGATGCCGTACGCCTCGAGCTGCTCCGCCGCGATGCCGTCCAGATCCTGTGCGGCGCGGAAGAACGTGTCGGTGGCCTCCTGGACGGCGTTGGGATCGCCGGTGGTCCGGTCGAGGAACCAGTCGAGGAACCCGATGTGTTCCATCAGCCAGCCGATCGCGGAGGTCCCGAGCGCCTTGACCGGATCGGAGATGACGCCGAGCACGTCGAGCGCGGCCACCCCGGTGTTCGCGGCGATCGACCACCCGTCACCGTCCTGAATGGACTTGACGATCTGCGCGGCGGACTCCGCGAGCCCCGCGCCTGCATAGGACTGGTCCCAGTTCGCGTCGTTCACGGCGACTCCGTCCTCTTGAACCGGCTCACATTCGCCTCTTCGAGGTCGGCGAGCTCCTCGGCCATCGCGCTCGCCGTGTTCGCGTCCCCGGCGAGCGCCTCGGTGCCGCCGCGCAACGCGGTGACGAGCGTGTCTTGGTCGGCGACCGCGCTGTTGACGAACGCCGTGTTCACGACGCCGAGCATGTCGACGCCGAGGTGCACGCGTGACACAGCGGCCAGCACCGCGGCGGTGTGGCCGGAGCGGTCGCGCGTCTTCGTGGCGAAGTCGGTCAGCGTCGCAGCGTTGGCGTCGGTCTTGTCGGCCATGTCGTCCTCCTCAGCGCAGCAACGAGCCGGGCTCGTCGTTCGGACGGCGGCGGGGCGGCTCCGGCTCGGTGGGCTGCGCCGACCGCCCGGGGCGTTTGCGCAGCACGCCGTCGCTCAGGTCGTCTTCCGGGGCTCGTTCCTGCTTGGCCGGCTCTGCTTCGGTTTTCGGCATGAACTGGGTGATGAAGTCCATCGTCTCCTGGTCGCCGAACTGCGCGGCCAGCGACGCGGCTACGCGGTTGGACACCTCGCGCTGCGCGGTCTGCACGGTCTTCATCACCAGTGGGCCCAGCGCCTCGGGTTTGACGCTCGACGCCTTGGCGGAGAACGTGATGTTCTGCAGCGCGCCGGTCGGGGACAGCGTCACCGTCACGGCGCCGTCAGGGGATGTCGCGGTGGCGGTGGCGGTGGCCAGCTCGGTGCGCAGGCTGCTCGCCTTGTTCTCGAGGTCGTCGGCCTGCTGCTGCAGCTCCCGCAGCATCGCGTCGGGGTCAAGGCCCTCGAAGGGGTTCGTCGGCACTGCGGTCCTTTCCTGGGGCTGCGCGAGCAACTCGCCAGGCAGGTTATCGCACGCCGGTGACCGCACGTGGTGGATTGTGCGGATTCCGTGACAACCAGCACCGCCGCCGGCGCGGCGGCGGTGCTGGTGACGGTGCCTACCGGCCGGACTCGTACAGTGCCGCCACTTCCGCGTCCGGCAGGGCCCGGTCGTACACGTGGACCTGGTCGATCGCGCCGCGCCAGAAGTCCACCTGGCTGCCGCCGTACTGCGCCCGGCCGATCACCGTGTTGCCGGTCGCCGGTGCGCCGGTGCACGCCGACGTGCTGCCGGCCGGCTGACCGTCGACGTACAGCGTCAGCGTGCCGGCGGCCGCGTCGCGGACGCCCACGAGGTGGTACCACTGACCCACCGTCGGCGGCTGGGGCGCGAGCGCCCGCGCGCCGACGAAGCTGAACGCGAACCGGTTGTCCTGCCCCGAGTACTGCAGGAAGTAGCCGCTGTTCGACGCGCCGTCCTGGCTGACCGCCGTGGCGAACCCGCCGAGGCTGTCGAGCTTGACCCAGGCCGCCACCGTGTAGTTGTTCAGCGTCGTGTCCACAAGCGACGCGCCGGTGTCCACAGAGGAGTTGGCGAACTGCAGGGCATTGCCGGACGTGCCGGTCGTCCACGTCGGACCGTTGACCAGCGTCCCGTCGTGGTCGCCGACCTCGTCCGCCGTGGTGGTGCCGGCGCCCTCGCTGAACGGGTAGTACGCGATCCCGTCCGGCCCTGGGGTGCCCGGCGGCGGCGGGGTGCCACCGCCGGTGCCGTCGGCGCCGGCGATGATCTCCTCGTTCACCGCCTTCACCTGGGCGAAGTCCATCTTCTTGACCTGCCGGTCGTAGGTGAAGAAGCCGTTGACCTCGTGCTCGACGTCGGTGATCTGCGTGTAGATGGCGCCGCTGATGCCGCAGTCCCGTGCCGATTTCAGCACGTCCCGCTGGTTCTCCACGTACCGGCGAGTCAGGGTGGCGGAGTCGGGCGTCATCTCGTACGCGTGCCCGTCGCCGAACCACATGTGGTCCTCGACCTCGAGACCGAAGCCGCCGTGCTCGCCGTCGGCGGACACCCGGTCGCCCGTGGGCACCGGCGACGCCGGCCCCACGTACGCGTGGTGGTCGATGATGTCGCCACGCCCGGAGTCCCCTTTGGACGCACAGCAGTTGACGCCGCTGTGCGCGTTCACCAGCCGGCTCGGGTCCTGCGCCTTGACGTCGTCGGCGATGCGGCCGGTCTCGGCTCGGTCCCACTCGCCCCAACCCTCGTTGAACGGCACCCACACCACGAGCGACGTCCAGCTCTTGTGCTGGTCCACCATGGTGTGCAGCTCGCGCTCGAACTGCGTGCGCGCGGCGGGCGGCGGCAGCTCGTTCGACGTCTTCATCGCCGGCATGTCCTGCCACACCAGCAGACCCAGCTTGTCCGCGTGGTAGTACCAGCGGTCCGGCTCCACCTTGATGTGCTTGCGCACGGTGTTGAAGCCGAGCACCTTGTGCTGTTCGAGGTCGAACCGCAGCGCGGCGTCGGTCGGCGCGGTGTGGATGCCGTCCGGCCAGAACCCCTGGTCCAGTGTGGACAGGTGGAACAGGATCTTGCCGTTCAACGTCATCCGCAGCTTGCCGTCCGCGCCGGGCGCGGTGCCGATCTCCCGCATGCCGAAGTACGAGCCGACCTGGTCGACCTTCTTGTCGCGGTCGTACAGGGTCACCTTGAGGTCGTAGAGGAACGGCGAGTCCGGTGACCACAGCTTGGCGTGTGGCACCGGCACCCGCAGCTCCTGGTTCGCCGGCCCCCGAACCTTTCCGACGACCCGGCCCTTGTCGTACGCGACCGCCTCGACCGTGCCCTCGATCGGCGACCGCGCGGTCAGCCCCAACGTGCTGTCGGACAGCCGGGGTGTCATGTCGAGCTTCGTGAGATGCCTTGCCTGCACGGGTTCCAGCCACACCGTCTGCCAGATGCCCGAGCTGCCGGTGTAGAAGATGCCGCGGTCGGGCACCTGCCGCTGCTTGCCGACCGGCTGCCACGTCTTGTCCGTCAGGTCCTCGACCCCGACGATGATCTCCTGCGGGCCGCGCTTGTTCAGCGCGGCCGTGATGTCCACGGAGAACGCGTCGTAGCCGCCGCGGTGCGTGGTCACCTGCCTGCCGTTGACCCACACCTTCGTGTCGTAGTCGACGGCCTGGAAGTTGAGGACCAGCCGGTCCTTGCGCCACTTGGCGGGCACGTCGAACGTGCGCCGGTACCACATGCGTTCCTCGGTGCGCTGGATGCCCGACAGCGCCGACTCCACCGGGTAGGGCACGAGGATGCGTTCGGGCAGCGACTCGCCGACCGGCGGCGCCTCGCCCTCGGTCGCACCGGCGAACTCCCAGACGCCGTTGAGGTTCTTCCAGTCCGGGCGCGTGAGCTGCGGGCGGGGGTACTCGGGCAACGCGTTGTTCGGACCGACGAGATGGGTCCACGGGGTGGTCAGTGGCGGGGTCCCGGGCTGCCAGCCGGGGTCCGCGGCCGCGGGGAGTGCGGGGGCCAGCGCCACCGCGACCGCCGCGGCGGCGAGCGCGCCGAACGCTCTTCGCCGTAGGGATGTCGTCGTCAACAACATGCAGGGCCTCCTAGGTCTAGAACACACTCACCGCCGCCCGCCACGCAGGTACGCGCGGCTCAGGTATGCCTGTACGGCAACGACAACGGCAAGGAACGCGCCGCTCACCACCGACTGGTAGTGCGACGACAGCGTGCCGATCTGGTTGATCACGTTCTGGATCACGCGCAGCAGCAGGACACCGGCGAGCGTGCCGCCGACGGTGCCGGCGCCGCCGGTGAGCAGCGTGCCGCCGATGACGACCGCCGCGATCGCCTCCAGCTCGAGGCCCTCGCCGACGATCGTGACGCCGGACGCCGAGTACGCGGCGGCCAGCGCGCCGGCGAGCCCGGCCGCCAGCCCGCTGCCCAGGTACAGCAGCATCGTGTTGCGCGCGACCGGCAGGCCCATGAGCGTCGCGGCCTCGCGGCTGCCGCCGACGGCCAGCGTGCTGTGTCCGAACCCGGTGCGCTGCAACACGACCACGCCGATCGCGAACAGGATCACGGTGATCCACACGGGAAGGCCGAGGCCGAGGAACGTGCCCTGGCCGAGCTTCGTCAGCCAGTCGTCGCGGGGCATCAGCCTGGTCGTTGAGCCCTCGTCGGTGATCGCGAGGAGCAGCCCGCGCGCGCCGAGCAGCGTGGCGAGCGTGACGATGAACGGCGCCAGTCGCCCGTACGCGACGAGCACCCCGTTCAGCAGGCCGATCGCGCCGCACACCACGAGCGGCAGCAGCAGCCCGACCAGGCTGCCCCACTGGATGCCGTACGCGGCAAGGACTCCGCCGAGTGCGTACACCGACCCGACGGACAGGTCGATGCCGCCGGCGATGATCACGAACGTCATCCCGAGCGCGACGATCGCGAGGAACGAGCTCTGGATGGCGATGTTCTGCGCGTTGCCGACGGTGGCGAACGAGTCGAACGAGAACGACGCGATCAGCACGACGAGCGCGAGCACGACGATCGAGCCGCGGCGCTGCGCGAGGGAGGCCAGGCGTTCGCGGCCGGTCAGCCTGCCGCTCGCGACCGACTGCTCCTCCGCTGTGGCAACCGTCGTCATGACCTACCGCCCGACCGGGATCGCTGCAGGTACACCGCGAGGACGATGATCGCCGCCTGGACGATCTGCGCCGTGGAGTCCGGCAGGTTGTGCTTGATGAGGGTCGCGGTGATCAGCTGCATCAGCAGCGCGCCGGCCACCGTGCCCAGGATCCGCACCCGGCCGCCGGACAGCGGCGTGCCGCCGACGACGACCGCGGTGATCGCGGACAGCTCGATCAGGTTGCCGATGGCCGACGGGTCCGACGCCGTCAGCCGGGCCGTGGCGACGATGCCCGCGATCGCCGCGAGCACCCCGCTGATGACGTAGGTGAGCATCAGGACCCGGCGCACCGGGAGCCCGGCGAGCGCGCTCGCGGACCGGTTGCCGCCGACCGCGACGAGCTGCCGCCCGAACGTCGTGTACCGCACCAGGAGGAACACGAGCACGGCGAGCGCGGCGGCGATCAGCACGATGTAGGGGATGCCAAGTGCCTTGCCGGAGCCGAGGTTCAGCAGCTCGTCGTTGCGGATGTCCTTGAGCTGCCCGTCGGCGAGCACCAGCGCGAGCCCCCGGCCGCCGACCAGCAGCGCGAGCGTCGCGACGATCGGCTGGATGCCGACGACCGCGACGAGCGTCCCGTTCGCGAGCCCGCACACCGCGCCCGCGACGAGCGCGAGGCCGATCGCCGGGAGCAGCCCGTAGCCGAGATACAGCGGCAGAATGGCCGCGGCGATCGCCATCACCGAGCCGACCGACAGGTCGATGCCCTCGGTGCCGATCACGAGTGCCATGCCGAGCGCGACGATCAGGATCGGGGCGACCTGCACGAGCTGCGTGTTCAGGTTCGCGACGGTCGCGAAGTTGTCGGTGAAGACCAGGTTGTAGACCACGAGCACGACGATCGCGGCGTAGACCCCATTGTCCCGCAGCCAGATCCTGGTGTTCTGCCGAGTGAGCGTCTCAGTCATCGGCGCGCTCCTCGGCGAGCGCGGTGAGCAGCGCGGCCTCGTTGACGTCCGCGCCGTGCAGCTCGGCGACGACCCGGCCCTCGCGCAGCACGACGATCGCGTCGGCGCCCTCGATCACCTCGTCGAACTCCGAGGAGATCAGCACCACCCCGAGCCCCTCCGCGGCCAGCTCGTCCACCAGCGACTGCACCTCGGCCTTCGCGCCGACGTCGATGCCGCGCGTCGGCTCGTCGAGCAGCAGCACCTTCGGCTGCATGCACAGCAACCGTGCCAGCAGCACCTTCTGCTGGTTGCCGCCGGACAGGTCGCCGACCCGCTGGTGCTGGCTCGACGCCTTGATGCGCAGCCGTTTCATGAACGTGGCGACGATCGCGTCCTGCCGCCGCCGTGACACCACACCGGCACGCGACAGCCGAGGGAGCGCCGCCAGCACGATGTTCTCCCGCACCGACAGGTCCGGCAGAATTCCGTCCGCCTTGCGGTCCTCGGGCAGCAGCACCACCCCGGCACGCATCGCGACCGCGACGGAACCGGTCCGCAAACGTTTGCCGCCAACGGTGACAGTGCCGGAGTCCAGCGGCAGCGCGCCGGCGATCGCCATCGCGGTCTCGCTGCGGCCCGCGCCGAGCAGCCCGCCGAGCCCGACGATCTCACCCGGCCGGACCGTGACGTTGACACCGTCGAGCCGGTGTTTGCTGGTCAGCCCGGTCGCCGCGAGCACCGGTTCGTCCTGGGCCGCCGTGCGCTCGCCCTCGAACTTGGTCGCGCCATCGCGGCGGACCTCCTCGAGGTCGCGGCCGAGCATCATGGCCACGAGCTTCAGCCTCGGCAGGTCGGCCATCGGTCCACTGTGGACCAGTCGGCCGTCGCGCAGCACGGTGACCCGGTCGCAGATCCGGTACAGCTCGTCGAGCCGGTGGCTGACGTACAGCACCGCGACGCCGTCGGCACGCAGGCGTTCGACGATGCCGAACAGCGTGTCGACCTCGCGCGGCTCCAGCGACGACGTCGGCTCGTCGAGGATCACCACCCGCGCCGAGGTCGCCGCCGCCCGTGCGACGGCGACCATCTGCTGCACGCCCATCCCGAGTGTCCGGAGTGGACGGGTGACGTCGACCCGCACGCCGTACGAGTCGAGCAGCGCGCGGGCCGCGGTGTTCATCGCCCGGAAGTCGATCAGCCCGAACCGGCCGCGCGGCTCCCGGCCGAGGAACAGGTTGCTGGCCACCGACTGCAGCGGCACCAGGTTGACCTCCTGGTACACCGTCGAGATGCCGGCCTGCTGCGCGTCCATCGGCCGGCCGAACTCGACGACCGAGTCGCGGTAGCGCAGCGTGCCGGCGTCCGGCGCGTACACCCCGGTCAGCACCTTGATCAGCGTCGACTTGCCGGCGCCGTTCTCGCCCACCAGGGCGTGCACCTCACCGGCGGACATGGTCAGGTCCACATCGGACAGTGCGACGACCCCGGGGAAGCGTTTGCCGATCGCGGTGGCCGTGAGCACCGCGCTGTTGGCGTCCATGGGACGAGGAGACCCGTGTCGTCAGTAGGCGTTCGCGACCTCGGCCGTCGCGTTGTCCTTGCCGTACAGCTTGTCGCTGATCACGACGTTCTGCGAGACCGCTTCGCCGGACATGAACTTCGCCAGCGTCTCGAACGCCAGCGGCCCGAACCGCGGGTTGGACTCGACCACCGCGTACATCTCGCCGTCGACGATCTTCTGCACGGCGTTGCGGGTGCCGTCGATCGACACGACGTGCACGTCGGTGCCCGGCGTCTTGCCCGCGCTCTTGAGTGCCACCAGCGCGCCGAGCGCCATCTCGTCGTTCTCGGCGTACACGCCGGTGATGTCGGGCTGCGCCTGGATGATCTGCTCCATCACCTGCTGGCCCTTGTCGCGGGCGAAGTCGCCGGTCTGCTGCACGGCGATCTCGACGTCCGGCGCGCTGGCCGCCATCTCGTCGACGAAGCCCTTGGTGCGGTCGGTGGTGACGTTGTTGCCGGACGACCCGAGCAGGATCGCGACCTTGCCCTTGTTGCCCATGGCCTTCGCCATCTGCTGCGCGGCCTGCTTGCCCTGCTCGACGAAGTTCGAGCCGAGGAAGGCGACGTAGTCCTTGCACGGCTCGGAGTTCACCTTGCGGTCGACCGTGAGCACCGGGATGTTCTTGGCCCGCGCGGCGGCGAGCGCCGGCTCGAGGCCGTCGGAGTTGAGCGGCGCGACGATCAACGCCTGCGCGCCCTTGTTGATCATGTCCTGGATGTCGGAGATCTGCTTGGACAGCTGGGAGTTCGCGTTCGTGGTCAGCAGCTCCTTGACGCCGACCTTGGCCGCCTCGTCCTTGATCGACTGGGTTTCCGCGATCCGGAACGGGTTGGCCTCCTTCTCCGACTGGGAGAACCCGACGACCGCGTTCTTCAGGTCGATCTTCTCGCCGCCGTACTGCTCGAGCGTGCAGGTCGGACCGCTCGTGTCGTCCTGTGCGACCTGTTCACCGCCGGTTCCGGAGGTCGATCCGGCGCCCGGATCCTCCGACTTGGTGCACGAGGTCAGGGCGAGGGCCGCGCACACAGCGACGGCTCCGACGAGACGGGCAGGGCGAAGCTGACGTGCTGCCGACATTGGCACACTCCTGGCCGATCAGGGAGGTCGCACCCTCACCGGCGACCTCACCGATCAAATTCAGTCACAACCGAAACTTATCTGTCAAGAGTTCGCCAAATTTGCCACAGTTTCGTACACGCGAGCTACGACGACTTGGACCTCGACGCGGCCGGCACGGGCGCCACGTGGACCGTGATCCCCAGGTCGCGCAACGCATCCAGCTCGGCAGGGTCGGACGCGTCGTCGGTGACCAGGTGTCGGATGTCCTCGGCCGCGACCGTTTGGAGCAACGCCTCGGTGCCGATCTTGGTGTGGTCGGCGAGCACGACCACCTCGGCGGCCGCCGAGGCGAGCGCCCGGTCGACGCCGGCGACCGTCAGGTTCGGGGTCGACAGCCCGCGCGCGGCGGTCAGCCCGTTCCCGGAGATGAACGCCCGCGTGCCCTGCACGGTCGCGAGCGCCTGCTCGGTGGTGCCGCCGACGAGCGCGTGGATCGACCCGCGCAGCGTCCCGCCGGTCACCACCACGTCCACGCTGGTCCCGGCGAGCCCGGTCGCGACGAGCAGCGAGTTCGTCACGACGGTCAGCTCGGTGTGCCGGGTGAGCTGCGCGGCGAACGCCTGCGTCGTGGTGCCCGCGCCGACGACGATCGCGTCGCCGTCGCTCACCAGCGCGGCCGCGAGCTTCGCGATCGCGGCCTTCGCGTCGGCCGCCACGAGCGCCTTCTCCGAGTACGTCGGCTCGTGCGAAAGGCCGCCAGGCAGCACCGCGCCGCCGTGCCGCCGGTCGAGGAGCCCCTGCGCCTCCAGCGCGCGCAGATCACGGCGGACGGTCACCTCCGAGGACTGCACCTGGCTGGCGAGCTCACGCAGTGAGATCGCTCCACTGGACCGAACCAGTTCGAGAATGCGCTGACGACGTTCCGCGGCGAACACCCGACGACCCTAACTTGCCCGCTCCGGCGAGCCGGGCCGTCACGGCCCTACCTCGGCCGGCGGGCGTCCACCTTCGTCGCGGCGTTGCCGAACGCGAAAGGGTGCGGCTCGCACTCGGCGATGAAGTCGCTCGGGAAGCCGAGGTCGAAGTCCGTCGCCGCCTCCAGCTGGGTGATCGCGTCGGGAGTCAGCGTGAGGTCCAACGCGGCCAGGTTCTGCTCCAGCTGCGCGACGCTGCTCACGCCGACCAGGGGGAGCACCGCGGGCGACTTGCTCCGCAGCCAGGCCAGCGCCACCTGCGCCGGCCCGGCACCCAGCTCGTCGGCGACCGCTCGGACCGCTTTCGCCGCCGCCTGGTCGCGGGCGCTGAGCGTCGTCGGGTCGACCCTGGTGGTCGAGCCGGACAGCACGCCGCCCGCGAGCGGGGCCCACGCGGCCACGCTCATCCCGAACGCCTCTGCCATCGGCAGCAGCTCGCGCTCGATGTCGCGCTTCAGCAGGTTGTACGGCACCTGCAGACCCGAGAACGGGGTCCAGCCACGCCACCGCGCGAGTGTGTTCGCGTGGGCCACGACCCACGCCGGCGCGTCCGAGACGCCTACGTACAGCACCTTTCCCGCGCGCACGGCGTCGTCCAGCGCGCGCATCGTCTCCTCGGTCGGCGTGTGGCGGTCCCACAGGTGCACCCAGTAGATGTCGACGTAGTCGGTGCGCAGCCTGCGCAGGCTCTGTTCCAGCGAACCCACCAGGTTCTTGCGGTGGTTGCCCGACGCGTTGGGGTCGTCGTGGTCGCGGGAGAGCGTGTACTTCGTGCCGATGACGAACCGGTCCCGCCGCTCGATGATCGAACCGAGCATGGTCTCCCCGTCGCCGTACGCGGACGCCGTGTCGAGGACGTTGCCGCCCGCGTCGGCGTACGTGTCGATGATGCGTCGCGCCTCCCGCGCGTCGCCGAGGGTCATCGTGCCCAGCATCAGTTCCGAGACCCGCAGCCCGGTCTGTCCGAAAAGTCGATACCGCATGGTCGACAGCCTGGGGCACCGCGCGCGCCGGAGGGAGGCCGTGACAGGGCCCCCTAAACTCGACGGCATGGCTCTCGGTCGCTTCCTCCGTGCCCGCCGGGAGGCGGTCACCCCAGCTCAGGTCGGTCTGCCGGCCGGTAGTCGCCGGCGCACGCCCGGGCTGCGCAGGGCCGAGCTGGCCGAGCTGGCGGGGATCAGCGTCGACTACCTGATCCGCCTGGAACGCGGCCGCGACCGCCACCCGTCCGGCCAGGTGCTCGGCACCCTCGCCGACGCCCTGCACCTCACGCCGGACGAGCGCGCGCACCTGCATCGCCTGGTCAAGGCCGGCATCACGTGCCCGCAGGCCGGGGGCGCGGCGCCCGAGCTGCGGGCCACCGTGCGCGCGTTGCTCGACCGGCTCGAGCCGGCGCCCGCGTTCGTCGTCGACGCGCCTGGCGACGTGCTTGCCCACACCGCGGGCTTCCGGCTGCTCGCCGAGCCGACCGGACTGCTCGACGGCGACGCGCCCAACCTCGCGCGCTTCGTGTTCACCGACGCCAGGGCGCGCACCGCGTTCCCGGACTGGGACCGGGTCGCCGACGAGCGGGCCGCGGCGTTGCGCGCGGCGGCCGACCTCGGCGACTACTCGGCGGCCATGCTCGCCGACGAGCTGTCCATCACGGTCGGCCGCGAGTTCGGCCGCCGGTACGCGGCCGCCGCCGCGCTGCCGGCGTGGACCGGCGTCGAGCGATGGGCGCACCCCACGGCCGGCACGCTGCGCCTCGCCTACGAAAGTCTTGTCCTGGCCGGCGCCGACGAGCACCGCCTCGTGGTCTACCTGCCGGCCGACGCCGCCACCGCGGTCGCGCTCGACGAGGACCTGCGGCTGCAGCCGGCCAACTGAACCAACCCCGGCGGGAAGTCTTGCGTCCGGCAGGAGCGCGTCTGTAGGGTCAGGAAAGCGCTTTCCGGAAAGCGCTTTCCTGACCACATTCTTCCCCCCAAGGTGGTGGGCGAAATGTCAAAGTCGAGACGGTGGCTGGTTGCGATCGCCGGTTCGGTGCTCGCGGTCGGCCTCGCTGTGCCGCCCTCGGCGGCAGCACAGGCCGACGAACCGATCCAGGATCCACTACCCGATCCCGTGCCTTCGAGCCTCGGCCTCACGGTCGAGGAGTTCGCGCAGTTCCCCAAGACCGAAACCGTGCCGCCGCCGATCGACCCCCGGCTCGTGCGGCACGCGCGCATCAACCACCTCGGCGAGGTGCCAGACGGTTCCGACCGCCTGTACGTGCCGGACCTCAACGGCAAGATCTACCTGATCGACAACGGCGTCCAGCACGTCTACCTCGACATCGGCACCCTGTTCGCGCCGGACTTCTTCTCCGGCCGCGGCCTCGGCACCGGCTCCGGGTTCGTCGCGTTCCACCCGGACTTCAAGAACAACGGCAAGCTGTACACGGTGCACAGCGAGAACGGCGCCGGGCTGACCGAGCCGACGACGTGGCCGTCGCAGCCGAGCCCGATCCTGCACGCGTCGATCACCGAGTGGACGGCGTCGGACCCGAGCGCGGACACCTTCAGCGGCACCCACCGCGAGGTGCTGCGGATCGGCTACCGCGGCCAGGTCCACGCGATCCAGCAGATCGACTTCAACCCGACGGCCCGCAAGGGCAGCCGGGACTACGGCAACCTCTACATCGCCTCCGGCGACGGCGGCCAGGGCGCGTCCACGACCCAGCCGCAGATCCTCGACAACCCCTACGGCAAGCTGCTGCGCATCAACCCGTTGGGCACCAACGGAACCGGCGGCCAGTTCGGCATCCCCAGGGACAACCCGCACGTCGGCGTCGGCGGCGCGCTCGGCGAGATCTACGCGATCGGCATGCGCGACCCGCACCGGTTCAGCTGGGACCAGGACACCGGCAGGATGTACCTCGGACACATCGGCGAGCACCGCGTCGAGGCCGTTTACGAGGTCAAGGCGGGCGACAACTTCGGCTGGAGCGAACGGGAAGGCAACTTCACGTTCAAGCGCGGCGACCCGGTGTGCGGCGTGTACCCGCTGCCCGCGGACGACGCGCGGTACGGCTACCAGTACCCGGTCGCCCAGTTCGACCACAACCCGCCGCCGGGGCTCCCGCTGTGCTCCGACTCCGGGCACGCGATCAGCGGCGGCTTCGTCTACCGCGGGCACGACATCCCCGAGCTGCGCGGGAAGTACGTGTTCACCGACCTCGTCGACGGTCGCATCTTCTACACCGAGGCGAACGAGATGCGCCGGGGCCAGGCAGCCGCGACCATCCACCAGTTCCAGGTCTACAACGCCGCCGGCGAGCGGACCTCCATGCAGGAGCTGGCCGGCGACGCCCGCGTCGACCTCCGGTTCGGCAGCGACGGCGACGGCGAGCTGTACCTGCTGGCGAAGGCGAACGGCAAGGTGTGGCGGGTGACCGGCACGCAGCGGTTCGCCGACTGCCGGGTCGGGCACACCCGCGTGTCCGGCAACTCCGCGCGGGACTGGGCTCCGGTCACGCCGGCGAAGTGGCAGTTCCGCGGCAACCAGGCGATCCTGGCCGAGGCGGGCGTGGCGCGGCCGGGTCCTCGGCGGCCGTTCGAGTACGCGGTGCTGGACAAGGGGCCCGCGTTCGGTGACGTCCGTGTCGACGCGTCGGTGCGGCTCGACACGCCGGTCGAGATCACCAACCGGGACGTGATCATCGTGTTCGGCTACCGGTCGGACACGGAGTTCTACTACGCCCACGTGTCGACCGACAACACGATCTACCCGCATAACGGGATCTTCGCGGTGAACAACGCGGACCGGCTTCGGATCGACGACCAGTGGGACGAGGCGCAGTCGCGTGGCGCCCCGCCGGCGATCACCGACGCGGCGTGGCACGACGTGAGCGTCACGCACTGCGCGTCGTCCGGTGAGATCGCGGTGCGGGTCGACGGCAAGCTGGTGATGACCGCCGTGGACACCACGTTCGGCGGCGGCCGGACCGGGTTCGGCTCGTTCGACAACATCGGCCGGGCGCGGGACTTCCGCGCCACCGGCACGGCCGAGCGGGGATGACGGCGATGCGTCGAACGGTGGTCGCGCTCTGCTGCGCGGCGCTCGCGGCGCTGTCCGGTTCGGTGCCCGCCGCCGCTTCGGCGGCGGGCACCGGGTCGGGCGTGTTCCCGTCGCTCGCCCGGGATCTGATGGCGTACTACGACTTCGAGCACCCGGCCGGTGCGGTCGAACGGGACCACGGCCGGTCGGGGACCGACATCTCGCTGCTGAACGGGGCGGGACGGGTCCGCGACGGGTTCCGGCACTCGCTGCAGACCGGCCAGGTCGGCACGGTGGCGGGCAACGACGACCGGAAGGCCGGTGTGTACTCGCCGACCGGGGTGCCGTCGTTGGGGGCCTTCGCGGGCGCCCGCGAGGCGACGGTCATGGGTTGGTTCAAGACGACCGGCGTCAACCCGAGCCTCAACACGAACACCGCGAACCCGACGGGTCTGTCCAACGCCGTGGGGTTGGCCGGGGTGCTCACCGGTGACTCCGACGGGCACGCGGTGCGGGCGCTGCTCGAGGTGATCAACGTCGACGGCGAGCTGAAGGTCGTGGCGTTGGGCCGGCGCGTGGACGGCGGCGCGTCGCAGACGTTCGCCGCGTCGGCGGACTGGCAGACGGTGCTGCCGCCGGGCGAGTGGGTGTTCCTGGCGGCGACGTTCGACTTCGACACGGGCGCCATGGCGTTGTACCGCAACGGTCGCGCGCTCGACGGCTTCTACACGGTCACGGGTGACCCGTGGCTGCTGGCCGGCGAGCCGGAGCCGGACGTCACGTCGACGACCGACCCGCGCGGCATCAAGATCGGCGGCAGCTTCCCGCAGAACACGGGGGAGCAGAACCCGTGCAACTGCCGCATGGACGAGCTGATGTTCCTCGACCGGGCGGTGAGCCCGACGGAGGTGTGGCTGCAGTACCGCTGGACCCGCGCACGCGGCTGACACCCCAGAAACCCCGCGAGTCCCCGTTTCAGGACCCGCGAGTCGCCCGTTGGGAACTGGTGAGTTGCCGGTTGGGGCAGCGGGTCGTCGATGTGTTGTGAAAGGCGCGTTGGGGACGTTCAGCGTCCTGAACGCGCCTTTCACAGCTGCGGTTGTCCACAGTGTTCACGACAGTGTCAGCAGTTCTCGCACTATCAGCTCTATTCGGCCCGAGCGGTGCCACAGCTGCTTTTCCTGGTGTCCGTCCGTTCGTTTCAGGCGCGACGCGATCGCCCAGTGTTCCCACAGCTGGATGTTGTCCTCCAGGTCGCCGTGGGTGTGGAGGCCGAAGAGGGCGTCCACGACCCGGCTGGTGGTCGGCGCGGCGAGTGAGGTGGGCAGGAAAACCCAGCCACGGTCCCGTAATGGCGCGACCAGACCCATGAGTCGCTCGTGTTCAGCGCTCATGGGCTCCTCACTGTTCGGGGGCGGGCGGCACGGCGGAGCGCATACGGGGAGGATCGCTCGGACGACGTGCCGCCCGCCGGGTGTGCCCGGTCCGATGAGTGCGGGTCGGGGACCGGGCGGGTCGATGACAAGATTGCACGGATTCATGTCCTCGCCGCAAGTTTCGCGGCGTGGAATTTCCATCAATACCCGATTGGGCGACTGGTGTAACTTTCGGACATCTGCGTAACATTTCGTCGTTCTGAATTCCGTGGAAATGGACCATCACCTTGCCAGAGACATACTCGCCGAGCGTCCGCGTGCGTCGGATCGCCCGTGTGCTACGGGGTTGGCGCGAGAGCACCGGCGAGCAGAGCGGCGCCATCGCGAGGCGGGCCGGCTGGTCGGCCGCCAAGCAGAGCCGGCTGGAGACCGGCGGGCAGACCATCACCCCGGCCGACGTGATGACCCTCGCGCTGATCCTCGAGGTCACCGAGGACGAACGCCGCGCGGTGTTCAACGCCGCGCTCACCGCCCAGGAGAAGGGCTGGTGGGAGGAGCTCGCCACGGGCGCGCTGACCGACGACGCCTTCGACTACGTGGAGCTGGAGTCGGCGGCGACCGGGCTGACGACCTTCAAGATCGACCTCGTCCACGGTCTGTTCCAGACTCCGGAGTACGCGGCGGCGCTGGTGCGGGCGTTCGTCCCGCAGGCGGACGAGGACACGACGCGCCGGCGGGTCGCGGCCAGGGTGCGGCGGCAGGACCGGCTCGTCGGCGACCGGGCGATCGAGGCGGAGGTGGTGCTCGCCGAGGGTGCGCTGCACCTGCGGATCGGCGGGCCGAAGGTGATGCGGGCGCAGCTCAACCGGCTGCTCGAACTCGGCGAGCTGCCGAACGTCCACGTGCGCGTGCTGCCGAGCTCGGCCGGCGCGCACCCGACGATGGGCGTCGGCTACAGCATTCTCACCTTCGGCGGCGCCGAGAGCGACGAGAGCGACGAGAGCGACGTCGTCTACATCGAGCTCCCGCACAAGGGCATCTACGAGGAGGGCCCGGCGGCCGTGGATCCTTATAGGCTCAGGTTCGCAGGAGTGCGGGAGATCGCGCTGGCCGAGAAGGAGTCCGCGGCGCTGATCGCCAAGATCGCCCGCACCATGAAGGCGTGAGGAGCTGAGCCGATGACGTTCGCCCCGGAGGCGTGGCGCAAGAGCAGCTGCAGCGATGGCGCGGGCGGTGAGTGCGTCGAGATCGCACTCGCCGCCGAGGTGGTCGGGGTACGGGACTCCAAGAACGCGACCGGGCCCGCGCTCGTCCTCGGACAGTCCGGTTGGGACGCGTTTCGCCGCGCGGTGCAGCGGTCATGAGGAATGCCCTCGCACCCGGGAACTGGTGCGAGGGCATTCCCTTCTCGGCAGCTCGTGCTTGTCGGAGCGTCGGGCTGCCCAGCTACTTGCCGCGGGCCTCGTCGAACCTGCGGGTGACGTCCGCCCAGTTGACCAGCGACCACAGCTTCTGCACGTAGTCGGGTCGAACGTTGCGGTACTGCTTGCCGAACGTCTCGAACGACCCGAAGTGCTCGTCGAGCGCGGCCGCCAGCTCACCGACGGGCCGGTCGCGCTAGCTGAGCGGTTCGGCCCGCATGGTGAACCGGGTGTCCAGGTGGGCGGTGTCGTTGAACCGTCGGATCACCCAGCGCTCGCCCCACACGACGAGCTGGGTGATCGACGCGTTGTCGCAGTCGGTGAACGCGAACGGCCGCGAGCCCGTCGCCATCGACACGATCTGGCCGATGGTGCCGCCGTGGGTGAACACCGCGATCCGCCGGTCGACGTGGGTCGCGGCAAGGCGCAGGATCGCCTCGCGGATCCGGTCGCCGAACGCCTCGGTCGACTCGGCGCCCGGGATGACGTCCCAGCGTTCCTCGGTGAACATGCGGATCGCCACCGGGTCCTGGTTCGCGACCTTGATCCGGAAGAGCCCGCCCTCCCACTCGCCGAGCATGACCTCCCGCAGGCCGGGCTCGACGACCGGCGTGATGCCGAGGCGCTTGGCGAGTGGCTCCGCGGTCTGGTGGGTGCGGCGCAGGGACGTCACATAGATGCCGTCGAGCTCCTCGTGCTCGAGGCGGTTCGCGACCAGTTCCGCCTGGCGCTCGCCCTCGGTCGCGAGCGGCGGGTCGCCCTGCCCGTCGACGAGCGGGAACGGCCGGTCCTCCCGTGCCGGCTGGGACTCACCGTGCCTGACCAGCAGTATCTCGGTCGCGCCGGGAGGCAGGGTGAAGCGGAACTGGCGGTACTCCTCGGGTGTCGTCACAAGGTCCATTGAACACTGGTCGGCCCGTGAATACTCGATCTCGAGTATTTGGGCTAAGGTAAGTCGCATGGGCAAGCGAAAAGTCTCCAACCCGCTCGCGCTCGCGGTGCTCACCCTGCTCGCCGAGAAGCCGATGCACCCGTACGAGATGTCGAGCACGCTGCGGGAACGGGCCAAGGAACAGAGCATCAAGCTGAACTACGGCTCGCTGTACTCGGTGGTCGAGTCGCTGGTTCGGCACAAGCTGATCGAGGTGCTGGAGACGGTTCGGGAGGGCAAACGCCCGGAACGCACCATCTACGGGATCACCGACGCGGGCCGGATCGAGTTCGTCGACTGGCTGAGCGAGCTGCTGGCCGTCCCGGTCAAGGAGTACCTGCAGTTCGAGGCGGCGCTGTCGCTGATGCCGACGCTGTCGCCGGACGAGGTGCTGCGGCTGCTGGAGGTCCGGCGGATCCGGCTGGACGCGGAGATCAACGCGATGGACGGCGTCATGACCGGCATGGCCGACCAGGGCATGCCCTACCTGTGGTCGGTCGAGGTCGACTACGTGCAGGTGCTGCGGCGGGCGGAGCGCGAGTTCGTCAACGGGCTGATTGAGAAGATCAGGACGGAGGGGCTCCCGGAGATCGCCGCGTGGCGGCGCGCGCACGAGCTGGCGGACGGCACGCCGACCGACAGCGACTGGGAGCGCGTGCTCGGGGAGCTGCCGCCCAAGCTGCGCAGTGTGGAGTGAAGTCGTAGTGGCATCACTCTTGACGTCACGTTGATGTCACCATCATACTCGACTCCGGATATACGTTCTCGGAGAGGCTCAGACACAGACACAGCGCTGGCCGGGTGCGGCAACACCCGGCCAGCGACCAGAAACCCAGGCTCGGCCCGTTACGGCACTACCCAGGCGCCCTTCTTGCGATAGGCACTGCCAACGATAGCCGCCGTACGGATCGACCTGGACGATCACTCATCGATCCAGGAGGAACACGGTTATGACCGTGCCAACCGGGCGAGCCACGGCCGCCCGCACGTCAACGCATACGAAGGACGACCCGCCGGCCATCGAGGCGGTCGACCTCGTCAAGAAGTACGGGGACGTCACCGCGCTCGACGGGCTGAGCTTCGCGGTCCGGCCCGGCACCGTGTTCGGCCTGCTCGGCCCGAACGGCGCCGGCAAGTCGACCACCATCAAGATCCTCACCACGCTGTCCCGGCCGACCAGCGGCGCGGCGACCGTCGCCGGCATCGACGTGCTGGCACGGCCGAACGACGTGCGGCGCGCGATCGGCGTCGTCACGCAGGGGGCGGGCACCGACCGGCAGGCGACCGGGCGGGAGAACCTGCTGCTCGCCGCGCACCTCCAGGGGATGCGCGGGCGCGCGGCGAAGCAGCGGGTCGACGAGCTGCTGGAGCTGTTCTCGCTGACCGACTCGGCGAAGCGGATCGTCAAGCAGTACTCGGGCGGCATGCAGCGCAAGCTCGACGTCGCCATGGGACTGGTGCACCGCCCGTCCGTGCTGTTCCTCGACGAGCCGACCACCGGCCTCGACCCGCAGGCGCGGGCCGAGATGTGGGCGGAGATCGCGCGGCTGGCGCGGCAGGAGCGGCTGACGATCCTGCTGACCACGCACTACCTCGAGGAGGCCGACCACCTGGCGGACCAGCTCGTGATCGTCGACCGGGGACGGTTGGTGGCGCAGGGGAGCCCGGAGGAGCTGAAGAGCGAGCTGCGCGGGGACGCGGTGGTGATCGACCTGTCGCCGGACGCGTCGGTCGAGCTGGCGCGCGCGGCCATCGAGGGGTTGGCCGGCGCGCGGGAGATCACGGTGTCCGGCCGGACGATCCGCACGCGCGTCGACCACGGCGCCTCCGCGGTGCCGGCGGCCCTTGCCGCGCTGGAGAAGGCGGCGGTCGCGGTGGCCGCGGTGACGGTGGCGCGTCCCGCGCTGGACGACGTCTACCTGCGGCACACGGGCCGGACGTTCGCGTCGGCGGAGGCGGTGAACCGATGACCACCCTCGCACCCCACACCGGGTACCTCACCAACCGGATGATCATGGCCACGCTGCGCCAGCCGGCGTTCGTGGTGATCATGCTGATCCAGCCGATGATCTGGCTGCTGCTGTTCGGGCAGCTGTTCAAGCGGATCGTGGAGATCCCGGGCTTCGCCACCGGGTCCTACATCGACTTCCTCACCCCCGGCGTGGTCGTCATGACCGTGCTGTTCACCAGCGGCTGGGCCGGCATGGCGTTCATCGACGACATGGACCGCGGCGTCATGGACCGGATGCTGTCCTCACCGGTCAGCCGCGGCGCGATGATGCTCGCGTCGGTGCTGAACCAGGCGGTCACGATCGTCGTGCAGGGCGTCATCGTCGTGGTGGTCGGGCTGCTGCTCGGCGCGTCGTTCCCCGGCGGGATCCTCGGCGTGCTGGTGATGCTGCTCGCGTCGGTGCTGCTCGCGGCCGCGTTCGCCAGCCTCTCCAACGGGATGGCGCTGATCGTCCGCACGCAGGAGTCGCTCATCGGGTTCTCCACGATGCTGACGCTGCCGCTGTCGTTCCTGTCCTCGGCGATGATGGCGCGCGAGGCGGCGCCGGGGTGGATCCAGACGGTGTCGTCCTACAACCCGGTCGACTGGACGGTCGTCGCGGCGCGGGAGGCGCTCTCGGCCGACCCGGACTGGGCCGCGGTGCTGCTGCGGCTCGGTGGGTTGTTCGTCGTCGCCGTGGCGATGGGGTGGATCGCGACCCGGGCGTTCCGGGCATATCAACGTTCGCTATGACCGGTCATAGCCTGAGTGCATGACGTGGTGCCCTGCTGGTGGCTAGTCACCGGCGGGGCGCCGGGTCATCCTCGTGGTGTGCTGTTTCCTGGGCTGGCCGTCGTGGCCGTGGCGACCGTTGTCGGTCGGGTGATCGGCTCGTACGTGCCGGCCGCGAGCGCGCTGGTGGTCGGGATCCTGCTCGGCGTCGCGTGGCGGTCGCTCGTCGGCGCCCGGCCGGAGTTCGCGCCGGGACTGCGGTTCGCGCAGACGTGGCTGCTGCGCGGCGGGGTGATGCTGCTGGGGTTGCAGCTCGCGGTGTCCTCTGTTGTCCACTTCGGACCGATGGTCCTCGCGGTGGTGCTGCTGTCGGTGGGCGTGACGTTCGCGGCCACGTGGTGGCTCGGCCGCCGCCGTCTCGGCCCGGCCCGGTCTTTGTTGCTGGCGACGGGTGTGTCGATCTGCGGGGCGTCCGCGGTGGCGGCGGTGAACACGGTGGCCGATGGCGACGAGGAGGACGTGGCGACGGCCGTCACGGCGGTGACCGTGCTCGGCACGCTCGCGATCGGCGTCGTGCCGCTGGTGGCGTGGGCGCTGGGACTGTCCGACCAGGACTTCGGGATCGTCGCCGGTGCCAGCGTCCACGAGGTGGGCCAGGTCGTCGCGATCGGCGGTGCGGCCGGCGGGCTCGTGCTGCAGGTGGCGGTCGTGATCAAGCTGACGCGCGTGGTGCTGCTGGCCCCGCTGGTGGTGGGCCTCGGCGTGTACCGGCGCCGGCTCGTGCCGGCCGGCGCGCCGGCGGCCGCGGTGGCGGCTCCCCGCCCGCCGCTCGTGCCGTGGTTCGTGACCGGCTTCGTCGCGCTGGTGGTCGTGCGCGCGCTCGGCATCGTGCCGGCGCCGGTCGTGTCGCTGTCGACGGTGGTGACGAATCTGTTGCTGTGCGCGGGGATGTTCGGCCTCGGCGCGGCGGTGGACCTTCGCGCCGTGGTGCGGACGGGCGGCCCGTCGCTCGCGGTGGCCGGCGCGGGCAGCGTCATGCTGCTGGGGTTGACGACGGCGGGCGTGCTGCTGGTCGGCTGACGCTCGGTTTGACCGGGGTCGGCCTCCGGCCCCCGGAATCAACTCTACCGACGGACCCCGACAGTTCCGGGTGACTCCGGCGCGACCTTGTGGACAGCCGGGCGACTGTCCACAAGGCCAAACCACGGCGCCGAGTTTTGTCGGTCCCGCCCGGTAGTGTGGAAAACGGGGGCCGGCGGCCAAGCCGAGCGGCGCGTGTGGACACCGACCCGTCAGATCACCTGCAGCAGCGTCGCGGCGGGACCCGTCAGCCGACGGCCCTTCGGCCACACCGCGCGTAGCCGCCGGTCCAGCTTAAGGTCCGACACGGTGATCGCCACCAGCGTGCCGGACGCCAGCTCCGCCTCCACCGCGTGCCGGCTCAGCACGGCGGGCGCGATGCCCGCCACGGCCGCCCCCTTCACCGCCGCGTTCGAGCCAAGCGCGAGCTGCGGCGTGACCGGATCGTGCCGCGCCAGCACCCGGTCGAGCGTCTCTCGCGTGCCGGAGCCGGCCTCGCGCACCACGAGTGGCGTCGCGGCCAGCGACGACGCGGTCAGGGTCCTGCGCCGGCGCGCCCACAGGTGCGTCGGCGTCACCACGACGATCAGCTCGTCCGTCCCGACGACGCGGCTCGCCAGGCCCTCCAGCACCCCCGGCCCCTCGACGAAACCCAGATCCACATCGTCGGATCCGAGTACCAGGCGGGCGACCTCCGTCGAGTTCGTGACCGTCAGTCCGACGTGGACGGAAGGCTCCTGGCGGCGGAGGTCGTGGAGCCAGCGCGGCAACAGCGCCTCGGCGATGGTCATGCTCGCCGCGATCCGCAGCGTCGCGGCCCGGTTGGTGCGCAGCGCGGCGAGGCTCGTCTGGAACTCGTCGGCCGCCGCGAGCAGCTTCACCGCCCACGCCACCACGAGTTTCCCGTCGTTGGTCAGCACCGACCCCTGCGGCCCGCGCACCAGCAGCGGCAGCTTCGCGCGCCGCTCGAGCGCCGCCAGTCTCTTGGTCGCGGACGGCTGAGCGATGCCGGTCGCCCTGGCCGCCTTGCCGACGCTGCCCAGCTCCGCCACCTGCACCAGCAACCGCAGCGACTCGAGGTCCGGTTGAACGGTCATGCCTGAAGGCTATTGCCCTTGCGCCCGATGGCAGCATTGGTGACCACATGAGGAGCGGAGGCCGAGTTGCCCCTTGAGCTGAACGCGTTGCGACAGCACCTGCTGGCCAAGGTGCGGGAGCAGGGGGCCGCCATCGATCCCCTCGTCGCCGACGCGCTGCGCACCGTCCCGCGACATCTGTTCCTGCCCGACCTGCCGCCCGACCACGCGTACCGGGACGAGCCGATCGTGACCAAACGCGACGGCGACGGCCAGCCGATCAGCTCGTCGTCGCAACCGACGATCATGGCGATCATGCTGGACCAGCTCGGCGTCGCGCGCGGCCAGCGGGTGCTGGAGATCGGCGCCGGGACCGGGTTCAACGCCGCGCTGCTCCGCCGCATCGTCGGCGACCAGGGCAAGGTGACGAGCGTCGACCTCGACGGCGACACCGTCGAGCGGGCCCGGGAGAACCTCGACGCGGCCGGCTGCGCCGACGTGCTCGTCGTCACCGGCGATGGGGCGCGCGGCTACGAGAAGCGGGCGCCCTACCACCGGATCATCGCGACGGTCGGCGTGTGGGACCTGGCGCCGGCGTGGCTCGAGCAGCTCGCACCGGGCGGCAGGCTCGTCGTGCCGCTCGACCTGCGTGGCGTGCAGCGCTCCGTCGCGTTCGAACGGGACGGCGACCACTGGACCAGCCGGTCGGCCATGCCGTGCGGTTTCATGCGGATGCGTGGCCCGTTCGCCGGCCCGGAACGCACCTACGTGCTCGACGCGCGGTCCTCGCTCACCCTCAGCCTCCCGCAGGACCGCGACATCGACCCGGCCGCCGTGGTCGAGGTGCTCGCCGAGCCGCCGTCGTCGCGGCGGACCGGCACCGCGCCGACCATGGCCCAGCTGTTCGACGGGCTCAGCCTGTGGCTCGCGGTCCGCGAGCCGCGCTGGTGCTCACTGTCCGAAAAGGCCGACGCGCCGCACCCGCTGCTCGGCCAGGCGCCGCTGCGCGCGCCGGACTCCGTTGTCACCGCCGGGATTCTCGGGGACGACGGGGTCGCGCTGCTCAGCTCGGTCGATGGCGAGGTGTGCGTGCTCGGGTACGGCAACGACGCGGTCGCCGACGAGTTGGTCGCCCACGTCCTCGCCTGGGAGGCCGCCGGTCGACCCGGCACCGACGGCTTGCGCATCGACGCCTACCCGGCCGGGGTGCCGGGCGCGGACGGCGACTTCGTGATCGAGAAGGGCACGTGCCGGCTCGTGCTCTCCTGGTGAGTCCCGGACTGGACTCGATCCGAAACCGACCGTAGGGTCTGCGGGCAATGGCGAATACGTCTCACATTCCTGTCGCGGACCGGTTGTCGGTCCGAGTGCGGTTCGGCTACGCCCTCGGCTCGCTGTCGACCGGCGCATTCGGCACCGTGCCGGGACTTCTGCTGCTGCCCTACCTGACCGACACGCTCGCGGTGTCCGCGTCGGTCGCGGGGCTGCTCGTGCTGCTGCCGAAGGCGTGGGACGTCGTGTTCAACCCGGTCGCGGGCCGGATCAGCGACCGGACCACCGGTCGGCTCGGCGCCCGCAGGCCGTACCTGCTCTTCGGCGGCATGGCGCTCGCCGTCTGCTTCGCCGCGATCTTCGCGGGTCCGAACACGGGCTCGGCGATCGCGGACGCGCTCTACGTCGCGGTCGCGTTCCTGTTGTCCGCCACGGCCTTCGCGTTCTTCCAGGTGCCGTACAACGCGCTGCCGGCCGAGCTGACGCAGAGCCCGAGGGAGCGCACCAGCCTGACCGCGTGGCGGATCGCGTTCCTCGCGATCGCGATCCTGATCAGCGGCGCGGGCGCGCCCGCGGTGCGTGACGCGGTCGGCGGCCTGTCCGGATACCGGGTCATGGGGATCGCGGTGGGCGTGCTGATCCTCGTCGGCTCGATCGGCGTCTTCCTCGGCACCGCGCGGACCAGGGTCGCGCCGCCGCTGCCGTCGGTGGCCAACTGGCGCGAGACGTTCGCCGCCGTGCGGGAGTGCCGGCCGTTCCGGATCCTGCTGACCGCGTTCGTCATCCAGGCGGTCGGCATCGGCACGCTGCTCGCCGGCGTCGACTACCTGGCCCGCGTCGCGCTCGGCGACAAGTCCTTGCAGCCGCTGCTGTTCGCCGCGTTCGTCGCGCCGGCGCTGCTCGTGATGCCGGTGTGGCAACGGGTCGCGGCGCGGTACGGCAAGCGGCACGGCTACGTCGTCGCCACGTTCGTGTTCGCCGTCGGGGTGCTCGGGGTGCTCGGCGCGCGGGTGTTCCCTTCGGCGCTGACCGTGGTGTTCGTCGCGGCGGCCGGCATCGGGTACGCCGGCCTGCAGGTGTTCCCGCTGTCGTTGCTGCCGGACGTGATCAGCGCGGAGGAGCGCCGCACCGGCCAGGTCCGCGCCGGGGTGTTCGCCGGCGTGTGGACCGCGGGGGAGACGTTGGGTCTCGCGCTCGGCCCGGCGCTGTACGGATTGATCCTTTCCTTCGGCGGCTACGTGTCCTCGGCCGGCACGACGGTCGGCCAACCGTCTGGCGCGATCACGGCGGTGGTCGTCGGGGTGGCGCTCGTGCCCGCTGTGTTCGCGCTCGCCGCGCTGCCTTTCCTGCGGCGCAAGGTCTTGGAGGCGAGTGAATGAGCCTGCCCACCGCGGGCCTGCCCGCCGACCAGGTGCTCGACGAGCTGCGCGCGATGCGCTCCGGCGACCTGCCGACGCACGGCGGCCGCACCCTCGCGTACGTCTACGACAGTGGGCGCCGCGGGCTCGATGAACTGGCCGCCGGCGCGCACGCGCTCGCCAGCTCCGCCAACGGCCTCGACCCGACCGCGTTCCCCAGCCTGCTGCGCATGGAGAACGAGGTCGTCGCGGCCGCTGCCGGGCTGCTCGGCGGCGGCCCCGCGACGGTCGGCACGGTGACCTCCGGCGGGACCGAGAGCTGCATGCTCGCTGTCCACGCGGCCCGCGCCGCGCGGCCGGACGTCGCGCACCCGAAGATCGTGCTCGCGTCGACCGCGCACGCCGCGTTCCACAAGGCAGCGCACTACTTCGGCATCGAGGCGGTCGCGGTCGCGGTGTCGGAGGGCACTTTCCTCGCCGACCCGGATGCTATGGCCGACGCGATCGACGAGCGGACCGTGCTCGTGGTGGTGAGCGCGCCGTCCTACGCGCACGGGGTTGTCGACCCGGTGGCGCCGATCGCGGCGGCGGCCGCGCGGCGGGGCGTCCGGTGTCACGTGGACGCGTGCATCGGCGGGTGGGTGCTGCCCTACTTCCGCGCGCTCGGTGTGTCCATGCCGGACTTCGACCTGTCCGTGCCAGGCGTCACGAGCCTGTCGGTCGACCTGCACAAGTACGCCTACTGTCCCAAGGGGACGTCGGTGCTGCTGCACGCGAACGCGGAGCTGCGCCGGTCGCAGTACTTCGCGAGCGCGGCCTGGCCGGGCTACACGATGCTGAACTCGACGCTGCAGTCGACGCGCTCCGGCGGGCCGCTCGCCGCGGCGTGGGCGGTGCTGCGCCACGTCGGCGACAACGGCTACTCGGCGCTCGCCGCGCAGACCCTCGACGCCGTCCGCGCGCTCCGGTCCGGCATCGAGGCCGTCCCCGGCCTGCGGGTGCTCGGCGAGCCGCAGGCGACGCTGCTCGCGGTCACGGCGGACACCGACGAGTTCGACGTGTTCACGGTCGCCGACGAGATGACCGAGCGCGGCTGGTACCTGCAGCCGCAGTTCGCTTTCGAGTCCTCGCCGGCGAACCTGCACATGACGGTGACCGCGTCGAACAACGGCGCCGAGTCCGCGCTGCTCACCGACCTCGCGTCGGCGGTCGCCGCGGCCCGGCGCCGCGGCCCGGTGGCACTGCCGCCGGAGCTGGTCGCGGCGATCGCCACCCTCGACCCGTCGACGCTGACGTCCGACCAGTTCGCCGGCCTGCTCGCCATGGCCGGCATGGAGGGCACCGGCACCCCGAAACGCATGGCCGAGATCAACTCCATGCTCGCGGTCGCACCGGCACCACTGCGAGAACGCCTGCTGATCGAGTTCCTGAGCATCATGTACACCCCGTAAAACCCGCGAGTCCCCCGTTCAGACACCGCGAGTCCCCCTTTCGGAACCACTGAGTTGTCGGTTCACGTACCTAGGATTCGCTTCAGCAAATCTGGTAATGGGAGTTGTCAGATACGCCCGGTGCTGGCTACTGTGCGGTAGGTATCGGTGACTACGGACAAACGGAGGGCAACGATGCCCCGTACACGCAAGCTGGCGGTCGGACTGCTGACCGCCGCACTCACCTTCGGCACCATGGCGGGCGCGCCAGCCAGCGCCGCCCCGATCGCACCGCCCGCGGACGACCCCTTCTACACGCCGCCGGCCGGCTTCGAGCAGACCGCGCCCGGCACGGTGCTCCGCGAACGCTCGGTGACCGTCACCGGTCTCGGCATCCCGATCCCGGTGCGCTCCACCCAGATCCTCGTGCGCTCCAACGACACCCACGACCGCCCGGTCGCGGTGGCCAGCACGGTCATGGTCCCGCTGACGCCGTACCCCGGCACCCGCCCGCTGCTGTCCTACCAGCAGGCCATCGACAGCCTCGGCGACCAGTGCAACCCGTCGTACACGCTGCGCACCGGCACCATGCAGGAACTGGCGCTCCTCGCACAGGGCCTCGTCAAGGGTTGGGCCGTCGTCACCACCGACTTCCAGGGGCCGCGCAACGCCTACGGCGCCGGACGCATGGCCGGCCACGCCGTGCTCGACGGCATCCGCGGCGCGCTGAGCCGGCCCGGCTTCAGTGCCAGCACCCCGGTCGGCATGTGGGGTTACTCCGGCGGCGGCCAGGCCACCGCGTGGGCCGCGGAGCTCGCGCCGACCTACGCGCCGGAGCTGCCCATCAAGGGCGTCGCGGCGGGCGGCGTGCCGGCCGACCTCGTCAAGGTGATCAACAAGGTCGACGGGACGCTCTTCGCCGGCGTCGTGTTCGCCGCCGTGTTCGCCACCTCGCGGGAGTACCCGGAGCTCGCGACCCTGTTCAACGACAACGGTCGCGCGACCGCCGAGCGCATCAAGGACATGTGCCAGGCGGAGCTGGCCGTCACCCTCACCGGCCGCAGGCTGGCCGAGTACACCAGCTCGCCCGACCCGCTGAACGAGCCGGTCGCCCGCGCGGTCCTCGATGACGACGCGCTCGGCCGCCACGGCGCCCCGACCGCGCCGATGTTCCTGTTCCACGCCTACTTCGACGAGCTGATCCCGGTCGACGTCGGACGTCAGCTCAAGGCCGACTACTGCGCGGCGGGCACGAAGGTCAAGTACTACGAGGACTACGTCAGCGAGCACATCAGCCTCGACATCACCGCGGCGCCCGCCGCCGTCGCCTACCTCGGCGACCGGTTCGCCGGCCGACCCGCACCGACGAACTGCTGACAGGGGAGCACGTGAACCACGATCGGCCGGCCACCGTCGGCGAGCTGTCCGCATGGGCCGCGGCCCGGTACGGCGACACGGTCGCCGTCCGGCACGGCGACCTCGAGCTGTCCTATGTGGAGCTCGACGAGGCGGTGCGTGAGGTGGCGGCCGGCCTGGCCGGGCTCGGCGTGCGGCGCGGCGACCACGTCGCGCTGCTCGCCGAGACCCGTCCGGAGTGGACGGTCTGCGACCTCGCGATCGCCACGCTCGGCGCGGTGTGTGTGCCGGTGTACCCGACGAACTCGGCCGAGGAGTGCGCGTGGGTGCTGAGCGACTCGCGCGCCGCACTCGTCATCTGCGAGAACCAGTCCCATGTGGACCGGGTCGCGGCGGTGCGGGAGTCGTTGCCCGCGTTGGGCACCGTGGTGTCGATCGACGAGGTCGCCGGTGCCGTCTCGCTCGCCGAGCTGCGGGCGAAGGGCGGCGAGCCGGTCCTCGAACCGGTGGATCTGGTCAGCCCCAACACGATCGTCTACACCTCCGGCACCACCGGCCCGCCGAAGGGCTGCGTGCTGTCGCACACCAACTGGCGCACCTCGCTCGACGCCATCGAGCAGGTCACCACGCTCGGGCCGGGCGACGTGATCTACGTTTACCTGCCGCTCGCGCACCTGTTCGCGCGGATGGTGCAGCTGACGACGTTCGAGTGCGGCGCGACGCTGCACTACTTCGGCGGCGACATCCGCCATGTCGTCGCCGAGCTGACCACTGTTCGGCCGACGCACCTGCCGTCGGTGCCGAGGCTGTTCGAGAAGGTGTACCGGATGGTGCTCTCGACGGCGGCGGGCGCGGAGGCCGACGGCGCGGCGAAGGTGGCCGCCGCGGTCGAGGTCGGGCTGCGGGTGCGGCAGGCGCAGGCGCACGGCGCCGAGGTGTCCGAAGTGGACCGGGAGGCGTTCGCGCGTGCCGATGAGCGACTGTTCTCCTTGGTGCGCAACGCCTTCGGCGGCCGGGTGCGGGAGGCGCTCACGGGCGCCGCGCCGATCGCCGCGGAGATCCTCGAGTTCTTCTACGCGTGCGGGGTGCCGATCTACGAGGCGTACGGCATGACCGAGTCGTGCGCGTTGATCTCCGCGAACGTGCCCGGCTCGGTGCGGTTCGGCACCGTCGGCCAGGTCCTGCCCGGCATCGAGGCCCGCATCGCCGACGACGGCGAGGTGCTGGCGCGCGGCGCGAACGTGTTCGGCGGGTACCTCGACAACCCGGCCGGCACCGACGAGGCGATCGGCGACGGCTGGCTGCACACCGGCGACCTCGGCGTGCTCGACGACGACGGCTTCCTCACCATCAACGGCCGCAAGAAGGACATCATCATCACCGCGGGCGGCAAGAACCTCACGCCCGCCAACCTGGAGAACGACCTGCGGCAGTGCCGGTGGATCTCCCACGCGGTGATGATCGGCGACCGCAGGCCCTACCCGGTCGCGCTGATCACGCTCGACGACGAGGAGATCGCGTCGTGGGCCGCGGCTCGCGACGTGCCGGTCGACCCGGCGCACCCGGACGTCCGGCGGCTGATCCAGGACGAGGTCGACCGCGCCAACGACAAGTACGCGCCGCCGGAGCGGATCCGCCGGTTCGCCGTGCTGGGCCGCGACTTCAGCCCGGAGACCGGCGAGCTGACCCCGACGCTCAAGGTGCGCCGCAAGGTCGTCGGTGAGCTGTACGCGGACGTGATCGACACCCTGTACGACTGAATCCCACTAGCTGGACCAGCCCTCGGCTTCGGTGGCGTGCAGGAAGTCCTCGACCGGCGGCTCGACCGGGCGGCCCTCGAACTGGGTGGACAGCACGACCGACGAGCGCATCTCGCCGTGCTTGCCGATCCGCTCGAACAGCCCCTCGAGATGCGCGAGCGACGCGGCGCGCACCTTGATCATCGTGCAGTGGTCGCCGCTGAGCTTGTGGACCTCGACGATCTCCGGGTAGTCGTCGGACGTGCTGGTCTTGAGCAGACAGTTGCCGAGGCCGCACTGCATCTGCACGAACGCCATGATCGGGTACCCGGCCCGCCGTCCGTCGACCGTGGCTCGGTAGCCGGTGATCACGCCGGACTCCTCGAGCCGCCGGACGCGCTCGGCGACCGCGGGCGCGGACAGGTTGATGCGCCGGCCCAGCTCCTTGTACGACAGCCGCCCGTCGGACTGCAGCTCGTCGACCAGTCGCCAGTCGACGCTGTCCAGGGCCTTTTCCGATCGAAAGGTCATCGGGCCCACATTCCTTCCGAAGTGCCGGTCGCTGGCCCACTATGCCACTCGTCGGCCATTCGGTTGTCGCGTCCGCGTGCCTAACATCAAGTGTCGTGACCAGACGACGATCAACCGGGTCCCTGTTCGCCGGCGTTGCGGCGATGAACACCGCGATGGCGGGGGCGAGCACGGCCGCCACCCTGATCGCGTCGCACGCGGGCGGGCCGGGATGGAGCGGCGTGCCGGGCGCCGCCGGGGTGCTCGGCACCGCGCTCGGCACGTTGAGCGCCGGCAACCTGATCTCGCGGCACGGCAGCAGAACCGTGCTGATCGGCCTGTACGGCTGCGCGGTCGCCGGCGCGCTCGTGGCGTTCGCGGCCGCCGTGACCACCGCGATGGTCGTGCTCCTGCTCGGGATGTTCCTGCTGGGTCTCGGCAGCGGCGCGGCTCAGCTGTCCAGGTACCTCGCGGCCGAGCTGTACCCGCCGGAACGCAAGGGTTTCGGGTTGTCGCTGATCGTCTGGGCCGGCACGGTCGGCGCGATCGTCGGGCCGACGCTGATCGCGCCGGGCGCGCGTGCCGCGTCCTGGCTGGGGTTCCCCGCGCTGGCGGGTCCGGTGCTGGTGGCCGTCGTGATGACGGGCGCCGCGGTGCTGGCGAGCACCGCGCTGCGGCGCACACCGGCGCCGCCGGCCCGCCGCACGTCGTTCGCGGCGCTGCGCCGGCCGGTCGTGCTGGCGCCGCTGGTGTCGATGGTGTGCGCGCAGCTGACCATGGTCGCGGTGATGACGATGACGCCGCTGCAGGTGGAGGCGCACGGGCACAGCCTCGAGGTGCTCGGCGTCGTGCTGTCGGCGCACCTGATCGGGATGTTCGCGCTGGCGCCGTTGTCCGGCCGGCTCGCGGACCGCTGGGGTGGCCGGGCCACGATTTACCTCGGCATCGGACTCCTCGTGGTGTCGGCCGTCGCGGCGTTCGGGTCGGCGCATCTGACCGGGCTGTCGCTGTCGATGTTCCTGCTCGGCTACGGCTGGAACCTCGTGTTCGTCGGCGGTTCGAGCATCCTCAGCCGGGAGTTGCCGGCGGCGGAACGGATCCAGCTGCAGGGCGCGGTCGACGCGGTGGTGTGGGGGACGTCCGCGTTCGCGAGCCTCGGCGCCGGCGTGTTGTTCGGGCTGGGCGGCTACTCGCTGGTCGCGGTCGTCGGCGGGGTGCTCGCGCTGCTGCCGGTCATCGTGCTGGCCCGGCGGCCAGCGCCAGTCGAACCAGAGCCGCCCCGGCCGCCTGCATCGGCAGTCCCGCAACGGCTTCCTCGGTGAACGGCCGCGCGGTCACGGCGCCTTCGTCGTTGACCGACACCCACGCGCCGAACAGCTCGTCGAACACCGGCGCGTCGATCACCACGGACACCAGCAGGTCGGTGGCGAACGTCAGCGGGTCGACGCCGAGCCCGAGGCAGTGGGCGGTGATCTCGTTGGCGCGCAAGGCGTCCGTCATGGCGACGGCGAACGGCCACGCGTCGTAGTCCGGCGCCTCGACCTCGGGCGCGCCGAGCAGTTCTTCCGCGTACTCGCGCAACAGGAAGCGCCACAGGTCGAAGTCGCCGGGCCCGGACGTCTGGAACACCCCGACCGGCACCACCTGGTACAGCCCGCCCGCGTGCCCGACCTTCGCGGGATCCCGCCAGTGCAACAGGAACGTGTCGCCTGCTGGGTCGCGCCGCACGGTCAGCGCGCTGACCGCGAGGTTCGCCGGCCGCCGGTCCAGCGCGCACGGGTTGCCGACCGCGTCGCGCAACGGGGTCGGCCCGCCCGCGGCGTACTCGTGCGCGGCCGCCTCGCCGGTGTCGATGCTGTCGAAGTACCGGCCGTCGCCGAACACCAGGCGTGGCGCCGAATCCGCCAGGTTCGCCTCGGTCAGCCGCCAGGTCGGGCGGTTCTCGAACACCGCCGGCGCGTCCAGTGCGGCCATCGCGGCGGAGTAGCTCGGGTACGCCGGATCGCCGGGCGCCGGCGGCAGCGTGACGGCGGGCGCCCGCGTCAGCGTGATGTCCACATCGGACAGCGGGACCGGCCGGGCCGGGATCCACAGTGGATCGGTGAGCAGCGGCGTGCCGGCGACCCTCGGCACGTCCGGGTAGTCGTCCGCCGCCGCCACGGCCAGCTCGTACCGGTTGTCCCGCAGGTGTTCCCGCACGCGGAGCCAGGTCATTCGACCAGCCGCCAGTACTGCTTGTTCCGGTCGTCGCGCACCAGCACGCCGAGCTTCGCCAGCTCGGTGCGCAGCTCCTTCGCGTCGTCCGAGCCGAGCTCCTTCGCCCGCGCGGCGAGCAGGGCGTTGGCGCCCGGCGGCAGACCCGGCAGGTCCGGCACCCACCGGCGGTAGGCGTCGGCGTGCGGATCGCCGTCGCGCCACGGGTAGCCGTGGGCCAGGAACGCCGCCGCCAGCCGTGCCCGGTCCAGTTCGGACGGTCGGCGCGCCAGCTCGCCGGTGTCCGTGCCGAGCAGCACGAGCTGGTTCCTGTCGACGAACACCGCGGTGACGTCGGCGCGGTCGAACGACGCGTCGTACTCGTCGCCCTCGAGCCGCACGTGGTCGTCGCGCACCGCGACGGCGAGCCGTTCGCCGTGCGCGATGAGCGAGAACACCAGCCCGCCAAGCAGACCGACACCGAGCGCCCCGAGCGTCACCCACGGCTCCTGGATCGAGTCGACCAGCTCCAGCAGCCCCTTGAACGGCACCCACGGCAGTGTCACCAGCCAGCCGACCAGGAGCTTCAGCAACCAGACCACCACCGCGCCCGCGACCGGCAGCCCGACCCACCTGACCAGTGCGACGCCCGTGCTCTCCGTGACTCGATCTTCCCCCATGGGCCTCATTGTGCCCGACCGTTTTGTGGCTCCGTAGAAGCGGATCCTGCACGACCTGTTCGAGGTCGGCTACGTCGACAGGGGATCTTCCAGCCGACGTACCTGACCGACTTCTACGTCAACGGGTTCAACACCACCGAGCAGGACGGCGCGCTCGCGGAGCGCGGTCGGCGACTAAATCGTTCTACATATTTATGAGTACCCGCCATGGTGATGTCAGACCTGTCGCGGGGCGGAAGTCTGACGTAGGGTCGGCAGGAGTGGCGCATGAAGAGATGCGCCACCCAGGTCGGCATGGGAGGGTGCGTCGGTGACCGAACCGCGCGACACCAGCGGGCTGATCGGCTCGGCGCAGCGCGCGTTGCGGGTGCTGGACATCGTCGGCTCCGCGGGTGACGGAATCACCGCGAAGGCGGTGGCCCGGCGCGCCGGCTACAACCTTTCGACCACCTACCACCTGCTGAACACGTTGGTGCACGAGGGTTATCTCATTCGGCTCGGTCACGGGCGCGGGTTCGGCCTCGGCTACAAGGTCGGCAGCCTGTACCACCGGCTGTGCGCCGAGCTGGATGTCGGGCAGGAGCTGCAGGACGAGCTGCACCACCTGCATCTCCGCGCCGGGGCGGCCGCCTACTACACGGTGTTCCGCGAGACCGACATCGTCGTCGCGGCGGTGGCCGACTCCACGGAGTTCCCCCGCGCGACCCCCATCGACTTCGGCTTCCACGAGGCGGCCCACGCGACGGCGTTCGGCAAGGTGCTGCTGGCGTCGATGCCGCGCCGCCAACGCCGCGACTACCTGGCGGGCGCCGGCATGCCGAGGCTCACCTCGCGCACGACGGTGCGGTCCGGCGACCTCGACACCGAGCTGGAGCACGTCGAACGAGCCGGCGTGGCGCTGGAGATCGAGGAGTTCCAGCCGGAGCTGGCGTGCCTGTCCGCGCCGGTGCTGGACGCGCGGAAGCGGGTGACGGGCGCGGTGGCGTTCTCGGTGCCGGCGGCGGAGTTCCACGCGCGGCGGTGGCACCTGGAGCGGGCGGCTCGTGCCGGCGCGGCTCGGTTCGCGCACCTGCTGGCCACTCGGCCGGCGCTGGTCTCCGGAGTCTGACCGCGGCGGGCGCTTGGCCTCCGACCCCCTCGAACCACGCTACCGGACACCTCTGACAGTTCCGCGCCGCGAAGATCGCCGACGCTCCGGTTGTCCACAGGCGAGGGGTTGTCCACAAGCCATGAAGGACCCCTTCATGTCGCTCAACGCCCTGAAGGGGTCCTTCATGGCGCGACGCCACCGGGGGCCCGAGCCGGCGTCCGCCACGCAGCTCGCGGCGGCGCTGGACCTGCCCCGGCAGCGGGTCAACTACCACCTGCGCGCGTTGGAGGACGCCGGTCTCCTCGAACTCGTCGAGGAGCGGCCGCGCCGCGGGTGCGTCGAGCGGATCCTGCGCACCCGGCCCGGCGCGCTGGTCGTCAACCCGACGGTGCTCGACACCGAGTTCACCCAGATCCACGACCAGTACGCCGCCGAGCACCTCGTCAACGTCGCCGCCGCGACGGTGCGGGACGTCGCCAGGATGCAGGCCAAGGCGGCCGACGCGGGAAAGCGGCTGCTGACCTTCACCGTCGAGGCCGAGGTGCGGTTCGCGGCGCCCGGCGACGTGCACGCCTTCACCGACGAGCTGACCGACGCCATCCGCGGCGTCGTCGCCAGGTTCGACAGCCCACAGGGGCGCCCGTACCGGATGGTCGCCGGCGGGCATCCCGCGACGGAGCACAGAGGAACGTCATGAGCGACGAAACGCCTCGGATCGAGGTGACGATCGCGGCCCCCGTCGACGCGGTGTGGGACGCGTTGCGGGACAAGGACAAGATCCGCCACTGGCACGGCTGGGAGTTCGCCGGCCTCGACGACGAGATCGACCTCATCTACTTCAAACACATGACCGAGGACGCCGAGGCCCGCACGCTGGGTGTCCAGGACGGCGACCTGATCCGGCTCGAACCGGACGGCGAGGGCACCCGCGTCACGCTCACCCGCGCGCCCCACGGCGCCGACCCCGACTGGGACGCCTACTACGACGACATCACCGAGGGCTGGATCACCTTCCTGCACCAGCTCCGGTTCGCCGTCGAGCGGCAGCCCGGCGTGCCGCGTCGCACCGTGTTCCTCAACGGGCACAACAAAAGCGGCCGTTCCCTCGCAGACGACCTCGGGCTGGGCGGTGCGCGGGTCACCCTCGTCGGCGCGGAGGCCGATGCCGAGGTCTGGTACCGCTCGGACCACCAGCTGGGCGTCGCGTTGAACATCTGGGGCGACGGACTCCTCGTGGTCGCCAGCAGTGGGCCCACCGAGGCCAAACCGGACGGGACGGCGATGGCGATCCTCAGCACGTACGGGCTCGACGACTCCACAATGGACTCGCTCACCGCCCGGTGGCAGGCGTGGTGGACGCAACGATACGGGCCTCTTCCGGAGTGACCCCGAAGTCCTTGCCGTGCAACACGTGCGCGAGCACCTCGGCGCCGCGCACCACGCGCGGCCCCGGCCGGTTGTAGTACGCCGGGCCGTCGAGCACCCACACGTTGCCCGAACGCACGGCCGGCAATGCCGACCAGCCGGGCAGATCCGTCAACAGGTGTAGCTCGCGCAGCGTCCGGTCAGGCGGGAACCCGCACGGCAGCAACAACATCACGTCTGGTCGAGCGTCCACAACGGACTGCCAGTCGATCGGACGGGTGTGCTCGCCCGCGGCCGCCAGCAGCGGGACGCCGCCCGCGATGTCGATCTGCTCGGGCACCCAGTGACCCGCCGGCCACACCGGGTCCAGCCACTCGATCGCCGCGACCCGTGGCCTGCTCAGTCCGGCGACCGCGCGCCGCACGGTGTCCACTCTGGACTCGAGCGCCGCGATCACGCCGGCGGACGGCGCGGAGAGCGCGTCCCCGACCACGCGCAGGCAGTCGAGCACCTCGGCGATCGTCCTGGGCTCCAGGCTCATGACCCGGGCGGCGGCGTCCATGGCCCGCACCGCGTCCGACACCCGCCGGTAGGACACCGCGCACGCCTCGCACAGGTCCTGTGTCAGCACCAGGTCCGGCGCGAGCGACGCCAGCAGCTCGGCGTCCAGCCCGTAGAGCGCAGACCCGCGGTGCCGCGCCGCCGTCGAGATCTCCCGGCTGGTCCAGTCGCCGGCGACCTCGCTCGACGTCACGACCGGCACCGTCGCGACCTCGGCCGGCCAGTCGCACTCGTGGGTGCGGCCGACGAGGTCGGGCAGCCGGCCGAGCGCGGCCACGATGTCCGTGGCCGCCGGTAGCAGCGACACGATCCGCACGACTTCAGCCTACGGTCCGCGGGGGTCTGACACCGACCATGGGGCACATTCGAGACCTGACGAAAACCGTGACGGAAAGAATGTGCTGTCGATCACTACGTCACCCGTTCGTGAACGGTATCCGCTCACCCGATCGGGTTCACTGTGGCGAAATCGCAGGTGAACACGCACTCGACGTATGCATGTGCAGCTGCACTTTCAGCCCATCGGTCGGAAGAGTTCGCACGGGCCATTCAGCGATTTCTACGCACCGTTCATCGCTTCTGCGGCGGGTCACAGCCGGGTAACAAGATCAATAAGCGAGAATGGACGTGCGCTTGGGGCTCGGGCCGATTAACCCGAACGTGGCCCCCTGCTCGAACAGGGAGCCACGCGACCGCCCTCGTGCTCCAGGCGAACCCGTCCTAGCCAGAACGATCGAGAGAGCACGAAACGGTGACCAGGATAAGACCCAGGACCGCCATGACACCAGAAGAGAACGCAGCGAAACAGACATCGAAACCAGGTCGACGCGTCGTGCAGTTCGCGGAACTCGCCGAGCGGGCCGACCCGGCGGAACGGGTACCGGCCCAGCGCACGGCCTCCGACGAGCCGCTGCTCGTGCGGCGGGACCGTTGGTTGCGTGTCGCCGAGCTTGTGGTCGGCGACTGGGCCCCGACGCTGCGCGAGGCGCTGCTGCGGGTGGTTCTCTTCGCGATCGTGCTGGTCGCGTTGGGCGTGCTGTTGGGTGCTGGTATCTCGTTGCTCGGTGCGGTCATCGGGGTGCTCATGTTCTTGGTCGGCAGGCGGAAGACGGACTCGACGTCCGACTAGCGGTGGGGGTGTCGTTCATGGTCGTGCGGATCGGGCTGGCCCGGTCGGTCGGTTGCGGCGGGCCCCGAGGGCGCGGCTGGTGGTCACGCGTGCTCGACGGACTCGGGACGCTGGTCGGCGGTCGTGGGATGACCGGCCGCCACGAGCGCCCGCGCGACTAGTTCTTCACACGCCACTGGCCCGGTCTCCGCGGTTCGCGGCCGGGCCAGTGGTCACGCGTCGAGCTTCGCGGCCTGCTCGAGCCACGCGGCGAAGGCGATCTCGTCGATCTCGTCGAGCGAGGCGACCTTCACCGACGCCAGCTGCCGAGCGCCGGGCTCGAGCGGGACGTTGTCGACGTACTCGTCGATCGTCTTGGCAGCCATGGGAACTCTCGGGTTCGGTCGGTGAAGTAGCCGGCGGGGTTAGGCGAAGAGGGCGCGAACCTTGGCGTTGCGCAGGTAGAGCCCGGCCCAGACCGCGATGCCGACGTAGACGGGGAACAGCGTCGTCGACACGAGTGGCGCCGCGACGCGGAAGTGCGCGCAGACCGCGCCGCCGAGATAGCCGGTCAGCAGGACCGCCCCGAGCACCGATGTCCGGGGGACGAGGTACAGGGCGAGACAGGCCAGTTCGAGGACGCCGATCGCGAGCGCCTGCCCGGCGGGGAAGCCGAGGTCGCGGAACGACTCGACGACGGGCTCGATGGCGAGCACGTGGATGACGGCGTCGAAGAGCAGGAAGGCGCTGACCAGGACGCTGATGAGGTGTCCGGCCCGTGCGGCGCGGTGGGTGACGGCGGGGGCTGAGGTGATCGCTGTGGTGTGCATGGGAGAACACTCGCATCCGACAAGTTCAGTTGTCAAGACAAAAAAAATTGTCGGTGGTCGGCAAGGTGCTCGTCATGCCGTGAGGTGCGCGTCGGCCCACTCGGCGAGCCGGTGCCAGCCGAGGTCGGGGTAGTCGCGGCGCAGGCCCTCGACGTCGACGGTCATGCCGACCGAGCCGAACCAGCGGAACATCGCCGCGAGGTCCGGGGAGTACGACTCCGCGACGGAGATCGGCGCCTCGACGTACCGCAGGCCGCGGCCCAGCGCGGCGCCAAGCGTGCCGGCGATCTCCCGCGGCGTCAGCTCGTCCGACGCGATGTCGATGCGCCTGCCGGCGAACTCGGTCGGGTGCGTCAGCACGTGTGCGGCGAACGCGCCGATGTCGGCGGCCGCGATCAGTGCGAGCGGCTTGTCCGGCGGCAGCGGCACGCTCAGCACGCCCCGCGCGTAGGACGACCGGTGCCAGGACTCGGCGTACTGGTCCATGAACGCGGCCGGCGCGATCACCGTCCACGGCACGGCCTGCGCCGCGAGGTGCCGCTCGATCCGGAACTTGCTGTCGAAGTGCGGGATTCCGGTGGCGCGGTCGGCGTTCGTGGCCGAGGTGAACACGATGTGCCGCAGGTGGGTGGCGGCGTCGATCAGGGCGATGCCGTCCTCGACCTCGGCGGCCACCGACGACCCGAACGGGGTGGTGACGGCGAACAGCGTGTCGACGCCGTCGAGCGCGGCGTCGAGCGAGGCCCGGTCGCGGAAGTCGGCGTGGACGACGTCCGCGCCGAGATCAGCGAGGGCGGCGGCCGCGGCGGGGCGGCGGGTCAGTGCCCGCACGCGCTGGCCCGCGGCGAGCAGCGCGCGGGCGGTCGCGACGCCCTGTGCACCGGTCGCACCGGCGACCGCGTGGTAAATTATCTGCGTCATGCAGATAACGTAGAGCGCAATGTCTGCGTCACGCAACTAATTAGTGAGGGTGGTCATGCGGCGCGCCGATCGGTTGGCCGAGCTGGACCGAGTGTCCCGGCAGTACCTGGCCTCGTACGTCCTGTTCAACCAGGCCGTGGCCGACCGGCTCGGCATGCACCCGACCGACGTGCAGTGCCTCGGCCTGCTGGCGCAGGAATCGGCGCCGCTGACCACCGGCCAGGTCGCCGAGCTGACCGGACTCACGAGCGGCTCGGCGACGCGGCTGGTCGACCGGCTCGAACGCGGCGGCTACGTGCGCCGCGAACGCGACACGGAGGATCGTCGCCGGGTGCTCGTGCACGTCGAGCCCGCCAGGCTCGCCGAGTTCACGGCCATGTGGGCCGACCTCAGCACGGGCTGGGACGCGATGTTCGACGACTACACGGAGAAAGAGTTGGCGCTGCTGGTCCGCCACATGCGCCGGACCATCGAGCTGAGCGTCACGCAGCGGGCACGGCTGCGCGAGTAGCCGTGCCCGCCGCGTGGACTCGTCAGTTCGGGTTCTGCGCGTGGGTCAACGTCTGCCACGACACGAAGAGACTGTTCGTCCCTTGTGGACGGATGCGTTCGGTGAACGTCTTCGTGTTCGGCATGACGATGCCCTGCCTGGTGTTCAGCTGGTTGTAGCCGACCTCGGTCACCGGTCCGAGTCCACGATGGACGGTGCCGCCGCAAAGCCACGACGGCGGCGCCTCCAACTCGTAGCGGGACTGGAAGCCGAGCGCGGTGCGCAGTCGGTCGCCGATCTCGGGGTACAGGCTCTGCCCCTGGATCCTGGTCGTCTCAGCGAAGTTCGCGATCGACGCGATGCCGTAGCCGGTGTGGGTGAAGTCCCGGCACGTCTCCTGCGTGAGGCCCTCGGAGAACGTGCTCTGCCCCTGCCAGTAGCCGATGATCTCGTCGCGGGTGTCGATGCCGCTGCCCGGCGGGGTCTTCGGCAGCGCGCCGTCGCTCGCGAGATACACGAACGCCGGCACGCGGGTGCGGTACTTCGCGACCGCCCGATCGTAGGTCGCGCGGTCCTCGAGGAACACCGAGATGCCGAGCGTCGCCTCCATCATCGTCAGCTCCCAGTTGCCGTTGCTGGTCGCGTTGCCGTTGACGATCTCGGGCAGGTAGACGTTGCGCAGCATGGTGCCGAACCGTCCCGAGTTGGGCCAGTTGCCGTAGGCGTACTTGATCAGCTCCGCCGCCTGCGCCCACGAGACGCCCGACCACGCGGACTGCAGCGGCGCGTTGCTGTTGGTGTGGTCGGTGATCGTGCCGGACCACGCGTCCATGATCTGGATGGACTTGGTGGCGTAGCGGGAGTCCTGCGTGAAGTACCACATCAGCGCGAGCGTGTACGCGGCGATCGCGTCCTGGCGCTCGTCGGTGCAGCCGAGGTTGGGGTTCGAGTACGGCCCGCACTCGACGACCGCGCGCGGCCGGGGCGTGCGGGTCAACGACGCGTAGGTGCTCGCGGCCATCTGGTCGTAGGCGGCGCGCCACGGTTGGGCGTTGGCGTTCACCTGCGTGCGGACGAAGTCGAGCATCGGCCGGCTGACCAGCACGCCGGGGTGGGTGAATGTCGGGGGAGCGGCGGTCGCGGGCACCGACTGAGCGCTGAACACCAGCAGCAGAGCGAAGAACGCCACGACGAGCCGCTTGCAGGGAGCGGACATGTGTTCATGGTGTGTGGTCTAGACCACAAGGGTCAATAGGCCATTTGGTCGACGCCCGGTGGCTACTGGCCGTATCAGTTCACGTTCACCCGGTGAGACGAGGGTTGGCGGCGGCGCGAAGGGGTACCCGCACCGTTGGGAAAGGGCTCACTAGGAGGTGCAGGAAGCATGCTGATCCTCGGCTTGCTGCTGGTGGTGGTGAGTGGCGCCGCTGGAGTGCTGCTGATCGCCTACAACAACGGCGGCGCGGAGCAGACCGTCACGATGTTCGGTCGGGACCTCGGCGACTTCACCATGTTGCAGGCGTTCGTCGCCGGTGTCGTGGTGGCCCTGGTGTTCATGCTGGGACTGTGGATGATCACGTCCGCGGGCCGGCGGGCCAGGGAGAACCGGGCGAGGTACCGCGCCGCACGCAAGGAGGCCAAGGCCGCCACCGCGGAACGCGACGACCTCGCAGAACAGCTCCGCGGCGAAGAAGAGCACCGGCACGAGCCGGCGGCCAGCCACACCGACACGATGGCGACCCCGCCGGCCGGCACCCCGGTGGCGAGGGACGACGGCCGTACGCAGGTGTCCGGGGCCCCCGGCGCCGGCCAGCCCGTCGGCGCGCCGCCCCAGCCGCGACACGCGGCGCCCATGGGTCAGCAGCCGGTGATCACCAATATCAAGCCCGGCAACTCCCCCACCAGGTAACCGGGCCGCGAAAGCGCGGCCGGCCACGGCGACTTCACGCGGAGTCGGTTTGCCGTCCCCTGGTGAACCGGTGTCGCAGGTCGTGGCCGGCCGCGCGCATTCGTGTTCGTCCGCGTCCGGCACACTCGACGCCATGGACGAGATCGGGCTGATCTTCGACGAGGTCGCCGAGCAGTACGACCGGGTGCGACCGCGCTACCCGGCCGAGCTGTTCGCCGACGTCGCCACGCTGACCGCGCCGCCGCCGGGCACCACGGTGCTCGAGGTCGGCTGCGGCCCCGGCCAGGCCACCCTCGACCTGCTCGCCCGCGGCTGGCGCGTGCACGCGGTCGAGCCGGGGACCGCGATGGCCGCACTGGCCCGCGCGAACACCGCCGGCCGGCCGTTCACGGTGGACGTCAGCCGGTTCGACGACTGGGACCGCGCCGGCCGCACGTTCGACATGCTGTTCTCCGCCACCGCCTACCACTGGGTCGCGCCGGAGGTGCGGTGGCAGTTGGCCGCGGCGGCGCTGGCGCCGGGCGGCTCGCTCGTACTCGCCACCAACCGCACGGTCGCCGGCGGCACCTTCAACGACGTGTACCGCGCGTCGATCCCGCTCCACGAGCGCTACGCGGGCGAGCTCACGGTCGGCATGTCGCCGGACGCGCGGACGATCCTCGACGAGCTCCACACCGCGCCGAGGGACCTCGGGCCCATGTGGCAGGCGGTCGAGGACAAGTCCGAGGCGAGCCTCGCCGGCGACCTGTTCGAGCCGCCGGCGATCCGCTCCTACGAATGGGACGCCACCTACGACGCGGCCGACGCCAAGGCCCTGCTGTCGACGTACTCGCCGTATCTCCGCATTCCGCCGGAACGCCGCGAACCGCTCCTCGACGGCATCGCCGAGCTGATCAGGACGGAGTTCGGCGGCACGGTCGCCCGGCGCTATCTCGCGGTGCTGGCCGTGGCGCGCAAGGCCGAGCGGTAGCAGGATCACAGTGGTGACCGACATCGATCTGACCGCGACCGTGGCGCCGCTGCACGGCTCCCAGCCATTGCACGCGGTGCTGGCCACCCCGGACGGCGCCGGCCCGTGGCCGGGCGTCCTGCTGGTGCACGAGGCGTGGGGCCTCGACGAGGAGATGCTCAAGCACGCGAGGCGGCTGGCGGCCGCCGGCTACCTCACCCTCGCCGTCGACCTGTACAGCGCGGGCGGCACCCGGCGCTGCCTCGTGTCGACGATGCGGGCGATGCTCAAGGGCGAGGGCCGGGCGTTCGCCGACATCGAGGCCGGCCGCCGCTGGCTAACCGAGTCGGCGGACTGCACGGGCCGGATCGGGGTGATCGGCTTCTGCATGGGCGGCGGGTTCGCGCTGCTGACCGTCCACTCCGGTTTCGACGCGGCGTCCGCGAACTACGCCTTCCTGCCCAAGCAGCTCGACGACGCGATGGCCGACGCGTGTCCCGTCGTCGCGAGCTACGGCGGCCGCGACCGCGGGCTGCGGGGCGCGGCCGCCAAGCTCGACGACGCGTTGACACGAGCCGGCGTGGTGCACGACGTGCGGGAGTACCCGGCGGCCGGCCACGCGTTCCTGAACGAGGAGGAGAGCGGGCCGCGGTGGCTGCGCCCGCTGCTCCGCGCCACTCACGCCGGGCCGGAGCCCGCCGCCGCCGCGGACGGCTGGCGCCGGATCGAGGCGTTCTTCGCCGAGCACCTCACCGGTTCTTCAGATAGAAGTCCCTGAGCACGGGCGCGAGGGTGGCCACCGGCACCTCGTGGAACGCGCCGTCCATGCCGATGCTCTCGGCGTTCGGCGCGACCTTGCCGACGGCCTCGGCGCCCGCCTGGAGCCACTCCGGGCTCGCGGTGCTGTGGACGGCCAGCGTGGGCACGGTGAGCGTCGACAGCAGAGCTTCCGGCAGGGGGCTCGCGTCGCCGCCCATCGCCCACGCGTCGTAGGCGAGCGTGTGGGCCATCTGCTCGAGACCGGCCCACATCGGCAGCTTCTTCGCCTCGTCGACCGCCTCCTGGGGCTGCCCGACGGCCTGCGTCATGAAGTAGGCGACGGCGTCGCCGCGCCGGCCCGTGCTCGTCAGCTCGACGAGCGTGTCCGTGTAGCCCTCCGGCGGCTGCGGCGCGTCGGCGCCGATCCGGTACGGCGGCTCCACCACGGACACCGCGTCGACCGGTGAGCTCGCGGCCGCGGTCAGGCACAGCGCGCCGCCGGAGGAGATGCCGTGCAGGAAGGCGCGGTCGCCGAAGTGCGCGATCAGCGCCTGGATGTCCTCGACCTCGCGCCGCACGTCGTAGGGCAGGGTGTCGCCGCTCTCGCCCCGGCCGCGCCGGTCGTAGGAGACGGCCGTGAAGTCACCGGCCAGCGCGTCGGCCAGCTCGGCGGTGGCGGTGTGGTCGCAGAACGCCCCGCCGATGAGGACCACGGTGGGGCCGGCGCCGACCCGCTCGTACGCGATCTCGGTGCCGTCCTTGGAGATGACCTTGTTCATGCGTGTCGCCCTTCCGTTTGCCTGTACCTGTTGGTCGAAGCAGGCAGGGACGGATCGACACGGTTCGACATGTTGTCCGCGGCCGGCGATGCGAGCCACGTCACAGTGCTGCGGAACTCGCCGGTGCCGACGAGTCCCGCCCCGGTTCTTCTAGTCCACCGTGTCCCGGTGGCTGGGCACGTGCGGCTCCTGGAAGAGGTTCTCGTAAGCCGGCTGGTTGGTGGCGTGACCAGTGGCTTTGCCGTTGGCGGCCTGGGTGGTGGGGTGGCTGAACAGCGACGGCGTCGAAGCCGAGTCGTCGTTCTTCGTGGTACTGGTAATGGCTCATCGTCCCTTCTGGACAGGCTGGGAGCGCGTTACTGCGCGTGAAGGAGCGGGTCGGCTCAACGGGGAATCCCGGTGCCGCCGCTGGTCTCGTCTCCCCGGACGAGGTGCTTCCCAGTTGCCATCACCGTACACCGCGACGCCGTCGCGGGGGAGCACATTCGGCTCGCGTCCACATCACGTTGTCAGGCGGTCCTCGCGAACCGGCGCGCCTGCTCGTCCGCACCGGCCGGCGGGGCGGGTGGTCGGCGGTGGTCGGCGCGTTGTCCGTCTCGGCGTGCGCCGGTGCGACGCGGTCACCGTCGCGGGGGCGTGCACAGCCTGACGCTGTGCCCCGGCGACCGCGTGCTCGTCGCCGGGGTGCCGCTGCGCCGGTAGTGCGTGGTTTCGACTCGCGTAGCGCGGGCGTGCTGCCACGCCACACGCCGCTCTGCGCCGTCTCCTGGTTTCGCCGAACCGTGGGAATTCAGCTCTTCTTCGCGCGGGGGCGGCGCTTGGCGGCCGGCGTTGCGGCCTTCTGCTCCGCGTCCGCCTTCGCCTGCCGGTAGGCCTCGACGACGTGCGAGGGGATTCGGCCGCGACCGGACAGCCCGAATCCGTTCTCGTTTGCCCACGCCCGGACCAGCCCGGCGTCGTTCGCCGCGCCGGAGCCGTTTTGACCTGCCTTCGAGCCGCGCTTGATGCGGCCGCCGACACGCCGCCCCGACTCGACGAACTCGGCAAGGCTGCCGCGCAGCCGTTCCGCGTTGCCCTCGGTCAGGTCGATCTCGTAGGTCACGCCGTCCAGACTGAAGAGGACGGTGGAAACATCCGAAGAAGTCGTGCCGTCCAGATCGTCGACTAGCTGAACCAATACCTGCTGTGCCATCGTGCTGCTCCTGGGACGCCCGTACGCGGGGATTCGTGCATACCCGCTGGTTTGTATCGCAACTTAGCAAATAATCAGCGGAAGAGTTAGGAAACGCAAGTGACCTGGTTGTTTTAGTTGGTCACGAGTCGAACTCAGCGTGGTGACGCCGAGATGCGCGTCGAAATACTGAGAGCAACATCTCTAAGCAGCCCTCGATTACCCGCTCCTGGCGGCGCGGGCGAAACAGTTCCGCGCACGACCGTGCCACAAGGTCCAGACCACTGCGCGACGGGCCCCGCCCGGACCGTCCCCTTCGGACTCCGCGCCAGTCGGCGAACACCCTGCGTCACGTTTGGCTCCGTAACGTCACACCGAAGTTCACTCGTGTTTGGCGTCCTTTTTGTCCGGGGGGTGTGGCGTTGCGCTGCCGGATCTGCTTACTTGTGCTGGACCGGGTTCCGTTCCGAAAGTCGGGTGACGTCAGTCGTGGATCTCACAGTCGGAGCCGATACCGCTCGCCCCGCCCCATCGCGCGAGGTCAGGCCCATACACGGGCCGCCGAGGGGCCTGTGGCCCCAGATCGGCACCTACTTCTTCATCCTCGGACCGTTCGCCGCGCTCGTCGCCGCGGTCCCGCTGACGTGGGGCTGGGGGCTCGGCTGGCTCGACGTCGCGCTCGCGGTCGTCTTCTACACGGCGACGTGCCTCGGCGTGACCGTCGGCTTCCACCGCTACTTCACCCACCGCGCTTTCAAGGCGACCCGCGCGCTGCGGGTCGCGCTCGCGATCGTCGGCAGCATGGCGCTGCAGGGCCCGATCACGCACTGGGTCGCCGACCACCGCCGCCACCACGCGTTCTCCGACCGGGACGGCGACCCGCACTCGCCGTGGGTGTTCGGCACCGGGCCGGTCGCGCTCGCCAAGGGCTTCTGGCACGCGCACATGGGGTGGCTGTTCGACCGCAACCTCACCAACGCCGAGCGGTTCGCCCCGGACCTGTTGGCGGACAAGGACATCGTGCGGGTGCACCGCCAGTTCGGCCTGTGGACGGCGGTCACGCTGCTCGCGCCGGCCGTGCTCGGCGGGCTACTCACGTGGTCGTGGTGGGGCGCGGTGACCGCGTTCTTCTGGGCCGGGCTCGTGCGGGTGTCGTTCCTGCACCACGTCACGTGGTCGGTGAACTCGATCTGCCACATGGTCGGCTCGCGGCCCTTCGCCGCGCGGGACCGGTCGGCGAACTTCTGGCCGCTCGCGATCCTGTCCATGGGCGAGTCGTGGCACAACCTGCACCACGCCGACCCGACCTGCGCGCGGCACGGCGTGCAGCGCGGGCAGATCGACGTCTCGGCGCGGCTGATCTGGTTCCTCGAGAAGTTCGGCTGGGCGACCGAAGTGCGGTGGCCGACGCAGAAGCGCCTCTCGACCCTGGCCGCACGCCGCTGATTTCACCGGTCGTTCACCGGTAGTGCCGGTGGGCGGCACGCGGCCAACACCCGTCGCGCGGATGCTTGGCGTGACCATGAAGATCGTTCAGCTGCGTGGTCGGCCACCATCTCGGCGATGCTCGACCTGCATACCGCTACGCGCGTCTGACGAACGTCGACAGCGCGTAGGGCACGAGGTCGCGGCCGCGGCGGAACAGCCACGGCACGCCCTTGAACACGAGCCAGGCCCAGCGGGCGACCCGGCCGGGCGTGCGGCCGCCCGCGCACTGCAGCGAAACCTCGCGGTGGACCCGGGTGCCCGCCTGCGCCAGCCGGTCGGCGATGGCCCGCGCGAGCAGCCGGTGGCCCAGCTCGGACGGGTGCAGCCGGTCCACCGCCCACGCGTCGAGCTGGTAGATCTCGGGCAGCTGCCCGAGGTCGATGACCGCGACGCCGTGCCGGGCGCCGACGGTGTCGAAGATGTCGTTGAGTGCGGCGATCCGCGACGCGAGCGCGCGGCGCAGCGGTCCGGGGAGCCGGAAGACCCGGTGGTGGTCGTGGTACCGCACGGTGATCACCGTGGTCCCGGCCGCGTCGAGCGTGCCGACCACGTGGTCGAAGTCGGCGAGCAGGCGCACGGGGTCGAAGTCCGAGCGCATGGTGTCGTTCATGCCCACCAGCAGCACGGCGACGTCCGGCCGCGCCGCGAGTGCGGCGGGCAGCTGGTTCTCCAGCACGCCGCCGACCCGGGAGCCGCTGACCGCGAGGTTGGTGAGCCGGGCGCCGCCGAGCGCGTCGGCGAGCATCGGCGCGAACCCGCGCCAGCCGCCGCCGCGCGCGGGATCGCCGATGCCAACGCCGATGGAGTCGCCGAGCACAGCGAGAACCAGCCTGGTGGGAGCAGCGTCTACGAGCACGGATGCATCATCCGCGCGGCAGTCGCACAACCGGTGAGAACACGGTGAGCGGCGGGTGGCGGCTCGGCGAATTCGCCTGTCCGGCAGCGGGTTCAGCTGGGTAGGTGCTCGTCGGTGGTGTCCGCGTGGCTGGACCGCACCACGCCACCGGGCTCGACCACGGCGAACACGTGGTGGGCGGACACCCCGAACGCGGACTGCAGCTCGCCGCCCGGACGCTCACGGACCACCTCGGCCGCGTCGCGGAGCCGCGCCACCACCGGGTCGTTCCCCAGGTCGGCTTGCGTCGCGACGACCGCGAGCACCCGGTCCTTCTGGTACGCGCCCGCCGTGGCCACGAACCTCGGCAGCGCCGCGGCGCACGCGCCGCAGCCCGGCGAGAAGAACCCGACGAGCGTCGGCCCGGTCAGCGACGCGCGGGTCACGAGCGAGCCGGTGACGGTCGTGACGACGAAGTCCGCCGCCCTGCGACCGGCCGGGAGGATCGGCGTCGGGCGCCGGTCGCTCTCGGCCTGCTCGCGCATCCTGCGCATGATGCTCAGCACGAACACCATGTTGAGCACCCCGAGCGCGCAGGCGAGCACGACGCCCGCGACCAGTAGCGCCATGTCACGTCCCTGTGGTTGTCGCCCAGTGCGCCGGCCGCACGAGAGTGTGCGGGAACGTTGTCGACTCGTCACCAAGCGCGGCGTTCAGCTGGAACTGCGTGAGGAACAACGCGTCGGTCAGGTTCGCGCCGCGCACATTCGCGTCGCGGAGGTCCGCGCCGATGAGGTCGGCGCCCCGCAGGTCGGCCTCGCGCAGATCGGCGCCGATCAGGCACGCGCCGCGCAGGTTCGCGCCCCGCAGGTCCGCCCTGCGCAGCCGCGCGCCGACGAGGTCGGCGCCGCGGTGGTCCTTCTTCCTGCGCACCTCGGCACGCAGCAGCTCGCTGGTGCGCGCGAGCAGCTGGCGCACACGCTGGCGCACCGCGTCGACGTCGGTCGACAGCAGGGTGGCCGCGTCGGCGTGCGTCAGGTCGTCGACCTCGACGCGGAGCGCCGTCAGGTCGTCGGCCGGGGACCTGGCCTCGGCTTCCGTGAGGTACCAGAGGATCTCGTGCAGCTGCCGCATCACCGCGAACACGGCGAACATCTCCGGCGCGACCGCCGGCGCGTCCCGCCAGCTGCGGCCGCCGTACGTGACCTGGGCGACCTTCTGGCCCGCGCCATGGCAGTCGAACACCGTGCAGCCGGCAAACCCCTGCGGGCGCAGCGTTTCGTGGATGCCGCAGCGGAAGTCGGCGAGCAGGTTGGGACACGGTGTGCCGGCCGGCTTGTCGACGGCGAAGTCCGAGGACGCCGCGAACGCCGGTGCCACGCAACACAAACCGAAACAGTTCGCGCAGTCGGCTCGCAGCGTGGTGGTCATGGCCGACACGGTAACGTGTGCGAGTGATCATCAATCGTAGGTCCGCGCTCAGCCTCGGCACCGTCGCGACCGCGGGCGCGGTCCTCGGCGCCAGCGCCACCGTCGCTGCCTCCGCGTCGGCCGAACCGGCCACGGACGCCGCGCCGGACGCCGCTCAGGCTGCCAGCCGCGTCGCGCGGGTGTACGCGAGGGAGACCGAGCGGGCGCAGGGCGTCTGGTCGTCCTACCTGACCGTCACCGGCGCGGACGGCGCGCAGCAGGTGGCCGTCGAGGCAGGCGCGGACACGGTCGTCGAGGCGTACAGCGTCAACAAGCTCGCGGTCGCCACCGCGGTGCTCGACAAGATCGACCGCGGCCTGCTCACGCTGGACCAGCGGGTCGAGGTCAGCGCCGACATCGTCATCCAGGACACCGACGGGATCTTCGCGCTGGACCGCGCCTACCCCAGCTCGATCACGCTCGGGCACGCGATGGCGAACCTGCTGACCGTGTCGGACAACACGGCGGTGCGACTGTGCGGGCTGGTGTGCCCGGCGCTGGAGCTGAACGAGATCCTGCGCGGCAAGGGTTTCGTGCACACGCAGGTCGTCCCGGTGTCCAACCCCAACCGGTTCTTCCTCGGGCAGACCACGCCGCGCGAGACGCACACGCTGCTGTCCCGCCTGGTCGCCGGCGAGCTGCTGTCGCCCACGTCGACCGACTACCTGCTGAACACGATCCGCTCGATGGCCGCCTTCACCGACGGCATGCGCCTGAACCTGACGACGCCGCAGCGCCTGCGCGTGGCGACCAAGGCGGGCTGGTTCGAGTCGGGCCGCAACGAGGCCGGCGTGGTCTTCGCGGCGGACGGCCACGCGAGCGCGGTCTACTCGCTGTTCGCGGCCGGCCCGTTCACCGGTGACGCGGCGGTCAACGACGCCGACTTCGGTGCGCCGCATCCGGCGCTGCGTGCCCGCCAGGCGCTGGGCAAGGTGCTGTTCGACGCGGTGGAGGGCCTGCCGACCGCGGGCGTGCGCGCGCAGCGGACCCCGAGGTACCGCCCGTCCAACGGCGGCTGAGACGGCAGCACTGAGGGGCGGCGGCGTCCCTCAGTGCTCGCTGACGCGGGCCAGGTCCGGGCGTTTCGGCAGCATGCCGTCGCCCGGCTGGCGCCCGATCACGCGGTTGCGGACCGTGTCGTGGACGGCCGGGTACACGTGGTGGCGCACCCACGACCAGTGCCGGGCCGCGACCCGCCAGTACGGCTCGCGGGTCGCGGGCGGCAGCGGCGCGAGCCACTCGTCGACCACGGGCGCGCCGAGCGCGGCGAGCAGGTGCGCGGCGACCCTGCGGTGGCCGAGCTCGCCGAGGTGCAGCCGGTCGGGGCCGTACAGGCGGTCGTCGTGGCAGGACGGGTCGTCGCGGACGTCGATCAGCAGCGTGCCGTACTTCGCCGCGGTCGCCACGATGAGGTTGTTGAGCTGCTCGACGCGGGGGCGCAGCCGGCGGAGGCCGGGGAGCCGGGCGATGTCGGGCAGCGTGAACAGCACCGTCGTCCGCGCCACGGCGGACATCGCGGCCACCGTCGCGTCCATCGCGTCGGCCGTCGTCTGCCAGCGGCTCTGCAGGATGTCGTTGCCGCCGCCGAAGAGCGTCACCAGGTCCGGCCTCAGGTCGACCGCCAGCGGGACCTGCTCGGCGAGGATCTGGTCGAGCCGCCTGCCGCGCACCGCGAGGTTCGCGTACCGCAGCGCCGGCTCGACCGCCGCGAGCCGTGCGGCGGTCAGGTCCGTCCAGCCGCGGTAGCCGCTGCCGTCGGGGTACGGGTCGTCGAGGCCTTCGGCGCAACTGTCCCCGAGCGCGACGTATCTGCGGTACATCGCCTCACGGTAAACTCCTCCGGTCTCCTTTGCGTACACCCGTAGTTCATCTCACGTCCGGACGATGTGGCCTCATGAGACGGGAACTGGTCGGCGCGCTCGTCGCCGCACTGCTGTTGAGCGGAACTGTGGCGGCGACGGCCGACCGCGGCCACGGCCGCGAGTTCGACATCCAGGGCCACCGCGGCGGCCTCGGCCACCGCTCCGAGAACACCCTCAGCTCGTTCGGCAACGGCCTGCGCCTCGGTGTGACCACGCTCGAGCTGGACCTCCAGATCACCGAGGACGGCAAGGCCGTCGTCACCCACGACCGGCGCGTCGCCGGCAACAAATGCCTCGACACCGCGCCCGCCACGCAGGGCGACCCCGAGTTCCCCTACGTCGGCAAGTACGTCAAGGACCTCACCCTCGCGCAGGTCCGCACGCTCGACTGCGGCAGCCAGCAGCTCGCCGACCGGCCGACGCAGCAGGTCACGCCCGGCTCCCGGATGCCGTTGCTGCGTGAGGTGTTCGCGCTGGTCCGGCGCTACCACGCGGACGACGTGCAGCTGAACCTCGAGACGAAGGTCGAGGCCGGCGCGCCGAACGAGACCGCGCCGAGGGAGCAGTTCGTCCAGGTCGCCGCGGCGGAGATCCGCGCGGCCGGCTTCCTGCGTCAGGTCACCATCCAGAGCTTCGACTGGGGCGCGCTCAAGCGGATGCGTCAGGTCGAGCCGCGGCTGCCGCTGGTGGCGCTCACCAACTACGACTTCCTGCAGACCGGGCAGCCCGGCGCGTCGCCGTGGCTCGGCGGGCTCGACATCGACGACTTCGGCGGCGACCCGATCAAGGCCGTCAAGTCCTTCGGTGTCACCACGTTCTCGCCGGTGCACGGCTTCCCGCAGGGCGGCGCGGTCACCGACCCCGACTACCGGCCCTACGTCACGAAGGACATGGTGCGCGACGCGCACCGCAACGGCATCAAGGTCGTGCCGTGGACGGTCAACGACCTGCCGACCATGCGGAAGCTGGTCGACGACGGCGTCGACGGGATCATCAGCGACTACCCCGACCGGCTGCGGCAGGTCGCGGCGGAGCGCGGGTGGCGGCTGCCGAAGCGGTACGCGTCGCCGTTCGACATCCAGGCGCACCGCGGCGGGCGGGCGCTGCGGCCGGAGAACACGCTCGCCGCGTTCCGCAACGCGCTGGCGATGCCGGACGTGTCCACATTGGAGCTCGACACCGGGGTGACTCAGGACGGCGTGCTCGTGGTGAGCCACGACCGCACGGTCAACGGCACGCACTGTGCCGACACGGCGCCGGTGTCGCCCGGCGATCCCGAGTTTCCCTATGTGGGCAAGGCGATCCATGACCTGACGCTGCCGCAGCTGCGCACGATTGACTGTGGCACCAAGACGTTGCCGGAGTTCCCGGACCAGCAGGCGGCGCCGGGTGAGCGGATCCCGACGCTGCGGGAGGTGCTCGACGTCGCCGGCACGCGGCCGGACCTCCGGCTGAACATCGAGACGAAGATCAGCCCGCTCGTGCAGGACACTGTGGACTACCGCGAGTTCACCAGGAAGCTGGTTGGCGCGCTGTCCGGGTGGACGGGCCGGGCCACGATCCAGTCGTTCGACTGGCGCACGATCCGGTACGCGAAGACGCTGAACCCGCGCATCCAGACGGTCGCGCTGGTGTGGCAGTACGGGCCGGCGGAGTGCGCGACGCTCGCGGACGAGTGCTCGCTGCAGGCCGTCTACGGTGACCCGTCGGTGAAGAGCCCGTGGACCGGCGGGCTGGACTGGTGGCGCTACCGCGACCTCGGCGCGCTGACCCGCGCGGCCGGCGCGTCGACGGTGTCGTCGAACTGGCAGGTCCACGATCCGGCGCAGGGCGTGGTCGCCGACCCCGACTGGTACCTGCGGCAGGACCCGGCCTACTTCCACGGGCCGACGGTGTCCGTGCTGCAGGACCGCTACCGGCTGAAGGTCGTGCCGTACACGGTGAACGACGAGGCCACCATGGACCGCGTGATCAACCTGGGCGTCGACGGGCTGATCTCGGACGACCCGGCCCTGCTCGTGACGGTGGCTAGGCGGGCCGGGCTGCGTTGAGGCTCCGGAGGCGGAACCCGAGCACGACCAGGGTGACGCCCCAGACGAGGGCGAAGGTGGCGATCGCGATGACGAGTGCGATCGCCCCTGCGGCCGGCTGGACGATCAGCAGCAGGCCGAGCACGAGCGCGATGGCGCCGGACAGGGCGAGGAACCACTCGTTGCGAATGACCTTGCGCAACCGGATCGCGGCGGCGATCTGCATGACCCCGGCGACGATCGCCCACACCGCGATCACCACGAGCAGCACGATCACCGTGATCTGCGGCCAGATGAGGGAGATCAGGCCCGCCACGACGCCGAGCACCCCGAGTGTGATCAGGTAGACGCGGTCGGACCCCTGCCCCAGTCCCATCACGATCGACGTGATCCCGTCGAGCAGGGTGTAGACCCCGAACAGGATGGCGAGCGACAGGACGGTGATCTCCGGCCAGGCGACGGCCAAGATCCCGAACAGGACCGCGACGACGCCCCGCAGGACCACCAGTTGCCAGCGACGAGCAAGAAGTTCCAGCACACGAGAATCGTCGACCTGTCGAGAGCCGAGGGCAACGCGATACCGGGAGATTCCGCCGTCCGAGTGGCTCGACCGCCGCCCACCTCCGCGAGTCGCAGGTTCAAGACCCGCGAGTTGCAGGTTCAAGACCCGCGAGTTGCAGGTTCGCGACCGGTGAGTTGCCGTTTCGCCGCTATCGGCGATAGACGCGAAACGTCAACTCACTGGTTCTGAAACTGCGACTCGCGGGTTCTGAAGCTGCGACTCGCGCGGGTTGGGGGTCAGGCCAGGCCTGCGTCGTGGATCAGTAGTGCAATCTGTGTGCGGTTGCCTGCCGCCAGCTTCGTGAGCACCCGCGTGATGTGTGACTTCACGGTCGCGATGCTCACGTGCAGCTCCGCGGCTATCTCGGCGTTCGTGCGGCCCCTGCCGACCGCCACCGCGACGTCGTGTTCCCGCGCGGACAACCCCGTCAGCGCGGACCGCGCCTTCGTGTACGCCCCCGCCTCGGTCGCCGCGCGGTCCATCAGGCGGCGGGTGACCCTCGGCGACAGGATCGGCTCGCCGGCGGCCACCCGCCGGATCGCGGTCGCGATCTCCAGCGGCGGTGAGTCCTTCAGCAGGAACCCGCTGGCCCCGGCGCGCAGAGCACGCAGCACGTTCTCGTCGGTGTCGAACGTCGTCAGCACGATCACCTCCGGCGGGTTGGCCCGCGCCCGTGCCCGCTGCGTAGCCACGATGCCGTTGACCCTGGGCATCCGGATGTCCATGAGCACCACGTCGGTCGGGTGGGCGTCCAGCGCCGCCGGGACCTGCTCGCCGTCCCCCGCCTCGCCGACGACCCGCAGCCCGTCGGCGCCGTCGAGCATCATCGTCAGCCCGGAGCGCACCAGCGCGTCGTCGTCGACGACCAACACCCTGATCATGCCGGCCACGGTAGCGAGGCCGACACCAGGAACTCCGTCGCCGTCGCCTGGTGGTCGAGCTGGCCGCCGGCGAGCCGCACGCGTTCGGTGAGACCCACCAGCCCGCTGCCGGTGCCCGGAATGGCCGACGGACGCCCGAGCGGGTTCGACACGCAGATCCGCAGCCGCGCACCCGGGGTGCCGTCCAGCGCGATCGACACCGGCTGGCCCGGCGCGTGCTTGCGCGCGTTGGTGAGCGCCTCCTGGACGACCCGGTACGCGGTCCGAGCGGTCGCCCCCGGCACCGACGCCGGATCGGACACCTCGTCGCGCACCGCCACCCGCGTGCCGGTCGACCTGGACTCCGCGACCAGGTCCGGCAGGTCCGCGAGCGCCGGCACGGGCCGGGCCAGGTCGTCCGACGCGTCGTCGCGCAGCAGCGCGATCACCTCGCGCAGCTCGTTCAGCGCCTGGTGCACGGTCGTCCTGATCACGCCGGCCGCCTGCGACAGCCGCTCCGGCGCCTGGTCGGGCCGGTACTCCAGCGCGCCGGCGTACGTCGCGAGCAGCGACAGCCGGTGCGCGAGCACGTCGTGCATCTCGCGTGCGATCTTCGCCCGCTCCGCGGCCCGCGCCTCGGCGACCCGCCTGCCCTGCTCGGCCTCCGCCCGTAGCGCCCGCTCCTCGAGCGACGTGATCACCGCGGCCCGCGCGGCCGCCAGCGCGCCCCACCCGACCAACCCGGCGTGCAGCACGACGATCAGCGTCAGCCACCAGCCGTAGGACAACCCGCTGGTCGGCTGCCACAACCCACGCGCGGCGTGCGCCGCGACACCGGCGAGCGCCATCCCGACGGCCTGGGGCAGCGGCCGGCAGCGGGCGACCTGGAGCACGCCGATGTTGGCGAGCGGGGTCGCGGTCGGCGCCAGCGCGGCGAGCAGCACGAACGCGACGCCGGTCGCGACCGGCCAACGGAACATCAGCGGGAACAGCCCGATGCCGACAACGCCGACCGCGATCTCCATGGCGAGGAACGCGCCGCTGGCCCCAGCGCCGTACTCCCCGTACACGATGGCCGCGACGAACACGGCGACCACGAGCATGGTCAGCCGGATTCGGCGCGAGCAGAACAGGTCGGGCACGCCCCGAGCGTACGAGCCGACCGGCACGCCGGCCTATCGACCAAAGTCGACATCCGCTCAGCCGCCTGGTTGATGTGGTGGACCCCCGACCGCGGCGAAGCTACCACCATGACCACGACAGTCCCGCGAACCTCGTTCTGGCCGGCACTCGTCGGCGCGCTGCGCGGCACCGTCCTCGAGATCGGACCGGGGGCCGGCGGCAACCTGCCGTACTACCACCGGGAGGTGCGCTGGCTCGGCATCGAGCCGAACGCGTCGGCCCGGGCCCGCACCCGCGCGACCGCCGACCGGCTCGGGAGGCGGGCGCAGGTGCTGCCCGGCCGCGCGGAGGAGCTGGAACTGGCGGACGGCAGTGTCGACGCCGTCGTGTGCTCGTTCGTCCTGTGCTCGGTCGACGACCAGGCCGCCGCGCTCGCGTCGTTGCACCGGGTGCTGGCGCCGGGCGGGCGGTTCGTGTTCGCCGAGCACGTCGCCGCGCCGGCCGGCACGTGGATGCGCAGGGGGCAGAACGTCGTGGCCGGCCTCACCGGGTTGGCCGGCGTGCGCTGCCGGCCCAACCGGGAGACCGGGCCGGCCATCGAGCGGGCCGGCTTCGATGTCGTGGACCTGCACCGGTTCGACCTGACGGGCCCGTTCGGCGCCCGCGTCCCACAACTCGTCGGCGCGGCACAGCGCCGGGAGGTCCAGAAAGGACACCACTCATGACCAGCACGGCCACCGAGACCGTCGAGGTGCCCGCCGCGGGCGCGTACCGCATCGACCCGGGCGAGTCGACGATCTCCTTCGCCACCAGGCACATCTTCGGGCTGGCCGGCGTCCGAGGCACGTTCGCGCTGCGCGCGGGCCACGTCCACGTCGCCGACCCGGTGCACGGCTCCGCGCTCCGCGCGACGATCGACGCCAGCAGCGTCGACACCGGACTGTCCATACGGGACAACACGGTCCGGTCGAAGCAGTACCTGGAGACCGACCGCTTCCCGGAGATCACGTTCGTCTCGACCGGCCTGTCGCGCGACGGCGGCTGGGTCCTGCGCGGCGAGCTGACCGTGAAGGACCAGACGCGACCGCTCGACGTGCGGATCGACGAGGTGCGGGTGGTCGGCGACAAGCTGCAGCTGCGCGCGTCCAGCGTGGTGGACCGCTACGCGTGGGGCGTCACCGCGATGAAGGGCATGACCGGCAGGCGCCTGCGGTTCACCCTCGCGCTCGTGGCGACTCAGACCGGGTCGATCGCGTAGGCCTCGACCTCGATCTTCATGCGGGGGTCGATCAGCGCCGCGACCTGCACGAGTGTCGCCGCCGGGTCGCGGGCGGTGGTGCCGGCGACGTGGAGGTGGTCGCCGACGCGGACCGCCCGGCAGTAGCCGTGGACGTCCTCGAAGTCGCCGCCGGACTGGATGTTCACGCGCATGGTGCTTCTTCTACCCGATCAGGGCCGGCAGCCGGGCGGCGACGTCCTCCGGGGGCGGCATCGCCGCGATCTCGCCGGCGAGCCGGCGCGCCGCGTCCCGCACCGCGTCGTCCGCGAGCAGCGCCCTGGCCGTGACCGCGACGGCGTCGGGGCTCAGGTCCGCGGGCAGGAGGCGGGCGCCCGCGCCCGCGGCGACCACCGCCTCGGCGTTGGTGAACTGGTCCGCGCCGTGCGGCAGCAGCAACTGGGGCCGGCCCGCGGCGAACGCGCCGAGCATCGTGCCGCTGCCGCCGTGGTGCACGACCAGGTCGACGTGCGGCAGCACCGCGGCCTGCGGCACCCACGCCGCGACCCGCACGTGGTCCGGCACGTCCCCGAGCGCGGCCGGGTCGAGCGCCGGCCCGGCCGCGACGAGCACGTCGACCGGCAGCGCCGCGAGCCCGTCGACGGCCTGCCGCAGCACGGCCGCGGTCGCGAACACCGTGCCGAGCGTCAGGTACACGAGTGGCCGGCCCGGGGTCCGCTCGACCAGCGCACCGCACTCGCTCCACGCGACGGGGCGCAGCGGCACGCGATCCGCCTGGTCGAGAAAGTGTTGTGACTGCACGGACTCCGGGCAGATGTCCAGCACCGGGCTGGCCGTGAGCGCCGCCGGGTCGAGCTCGAACTCGGCGGCCAACGCGTCGAAGGACGAGACAATCGACTCTGACAGGGTGTTGGCGAAGATCCGCCCGAACGTGTGGCCGAGCGCGGGGATCCCGGCGACCGCGGCCGCGATCGGCGCGCCGAGCGTGCCAACGTCGTGGACCACCGCGTCCGGTCGGTGCTCGGCCAGCAGCGGCGCGAGGTCCGCCGCCATGCGGCGGGGCAGCACGGCACCGATCACGCGGCCGACCTGCTCCGCGCTGGGCGCCACCCCGGCGAACGCCTCCGCCATGCTCATGCCGGCCGGTTCCGCCGCGAGGCCGGCGCGGCGCAGTGTCGGCAGAAACTGTTGCCCCGCAACGAAGACGACGTCGTGCCCGGCGTTGCGGGCGGCGAGTGCCAGCGGGATCGAGGGATAGGTGTGACCATGGGCTGCGAGCGCAGCGAACATCAACCTCACTTCTCAGCATAACGCTTGACCTGGAGTTCGCTCCAGCTCGTATGGTTCGCGCGCCCAACACCGCAAGACCCAAGGGGAGACGACACCGTGCGCTATCGCGTTCTCGGCGGCACCGGCATCGAGGTCAGCGTCCACTGCCTCGGCACCATGATGTTCGGCGCGGTCGGCAACCCCGACCACGACGACTCCGCGCGGATCATCCACGCCGCGCTCGACGCCGGCATCAACTTCGTGGACACCGCGGACATGTACTCCTCGGGCGAGTCGGAGGAGATCGTCGGCAAGGCACTGGAGGGGCGGCGCGACGACGTCGTGCTCGCCACGAAGGTGCACTTCCCGATGGGGGAAGGCCGCAACCGCGGCGGCAACTCGCGGCGGTGGATCGTCAAGGAGGTGGAGGACAGCCTGCGGCGGCTGCGCACCGACTGGATCGACCTCTACCAGATCCACCGGCCCGACCACCGGACCGACGTCGAGGAGACGCTGTCGGCGCTGACCGACCTCGTGCGGGCGGGCAAGATCCGTGCGTTCGGCTGCTCGACGTTCCCGGCGGAGGACATCGTCGAGGCCCACCACGTCGCGGAACGCCGTGGCCTGCACCGGTTCCGCACCGAGCAGCCGCCGTACTCGCTGCTGGCGCGCGGGATCGAGACGTCCGTGCTGCCGACCTGTGCGCGGCTCGGCATGGGGGTGCTGACGTGGAGCCCACTCGCGTCCGGCGTCCTGTCCGGCCGGTACCGCAAGGACCAGCCGGTCGACATGACATCGGGCCGGGCCGCGCTGACGCCGGGTCGCTTCGACCCGACGCTCCCGCAGAACGTGGCCAAGTACGAGGCCATCGAGCAGCTGGTGACGGTGGCCGACGACCTCGGCTGCACGCTGCCCGAGCTGGCCGTCGCGTTCACGGTCGCGCACCCGGCCGTCACGTCGGTGATCGCGGGCCCGCGCACGATGGCGCACCTCGAGTCGCTGCTGAAGGGCGCCGCGGTCACGCTGGACGACGCGACGCTGGACCGCATCGACGAGATCGTCCCGCCGGGCACCGACCTGTACAAGGCGGACGGCGCGTGGACGCCCCGCGTGCTGACCGAGCCGACGCTGCGGCGCCGGCCGGTGGAGGACCGCGCCGCCGCCTAGAACAGCGGCGTGAACACGCGCCGGTGGTTGGTTCATACCCGTGACACGGATCGGCGCGGCGAAACTAATTGGTCGTCTCGGTGCGCCGGTCGGTGAGGAAAGCGCGTTCCGCGTCGTTGTCGGTCAGTGCGATCGCCCGCTCGTACGCCTCGGCGGCCGCCGCGTGCCGGCCGAGGCGGCGCAGCAGGTCGGCCTTGACCGCCGGCAGGTAGTGGTAGCCGGCGAGCCGCGGGTCCTGTTCGAGGGCCGTCACCTCGGCGAGCGCGGCGGCCGGGCCGCGCACCATCGCGACGGCGACGGCCCGGTTGAGTGCCACCACCGGCGACGGCCACACCTTCGCCAGCTCGTCGTACACCACCAGGATCTGGTCCCAGTCCGTGTCCTCGTACGTCGGCGCCGTCGCGTGCAGCGCCGCGATCGCCGCCTGCAACGCGAACCGGCCGGGATCGCCGCCCCGCAGCGCGCCGGTGACCAGTGTGTGCGCCTCCGCGACGGCGGCCCGGTCCCACCTCGAACGGTCCTGTTCGGACAGTGGCAGCAGCCGCCCGCCGGCGCCGGTCCTGGTGGCCCGGCGGGCGTGGTTGGCGAGCAGCAGCGCGAGCAGCCCGCGCACCTCGCGCTCGTCCGGCATCAGGTCGCGGAGCACGCGGGCCAGGTCGAGCGCGCGCTCGACCAGGTCGTTCCTGAGCAGGTCGGGGCCGGCCGGCGCGGTGTGGCCGGTGGTGAAGAGCAGATGCACCGCGGTGAGCGCCGCGTCGAGCCGGTCCGGCAGCTCGGCGGCGGTCGGCACGCGGAACGGGATCCGCGCCGCCGTGATCTTCTTCTTCGCCCTGGTGACGCGGGCGGCCATGGTCGCCTCGGAGACCAGGAACGCCTTCGCGATGTCCTGCGTCGGCACCCCGCAGACCAGCCGCAGCGTGAGCGCGACCTGCGCCTCGGTGGCGAGTGCCGGGTGGCAGCACAGGAACACCAGCCGCAGCCGGTCGTCGTGGACCACCGGGTCGGCCGGCAGGTCGGTGTCCACCGCGGTCGGCTCCACCAGCAGGTGCAGCTTCGACCGCAGCGTCGCGGCCCTGCGCACGGCGTCCAGCGCGTTGTGCCGGGCGGCGACGGTCAACCACGCGCCCGGCCGCGCCGGCACGCCGTCGCGGGTCCACGCGTCGAGCGCCGCGGTGTACGCGTCCTGGACGCACTCCTCCGCGAGGTCGAGGTCGCGGGTGACGCGCACCGTCGCGGCGAGCACGGCGGCCCACTCGCGGCGGTGCGCGTCCGCGACCGCGTCCGCCGCGGAGCTCACACCGCGAGCAGCGGTCGCACCTCGACCGCGCCGTCCATGATCGGGAGCAGCTTGCCGATGGCGATCGCCGTCTCGAGGTCGTCGGTCTCCACGACGAAGAACCCGGCGATCACCTCTTTGCTCTCGATGAACGGGCCGTCGGTGACCATGCCGTCCTTGTGGATCGTCCGCGCGGTCCGGCTCGGTTCCAGTGCCTGCTCGTGGACGACCCGCACGCCCATCGCGACGATCTGCTCCCCGGCCCGCTCGTTCGCCGCCATGACCTCCGGCGGGATGTCGGCCACGCCGCCCGGGGTCTCCTTCTCGTAGATCAGAATCGCGTACTGCGGCATCGTTCCCGTCCTGTCTGTGGCTGTCGTGCTTCGTCCTCACTCACTACGGCGAACGGGACCGGCGGAAATCGACACCTCGATCATGTCGGCGTCGCGACCGGGACCGGGTTCGTCCGTAGCTTGGACAGTCTCCTGCCGAGCCGCTCGAAGTACGGGAATCCCGACACGGCCGCGTAGCCGCCCGCGTGGTCGAGCACGCGGACGTGCTCCAGGTAGTCCCGCACCACCTGGTTGTCCCAGGTCCGGATCGCCGCGTAGCCGATGACCGACGGCACGATCTCGCGGAAGCGCAGCACCCGCGAGCGGCACAGGTAGCCGACGACGTTCAGCTGGTCCAGCAGGTAGAGCAGGTCCAGCTCGCGGTCCGTGCCGTAGAACTCGTCGTCGATCGACAGGCGTTCGTAGATGATCTCGAGGAACATCGTCCGCAGCTGTGGCGAGGAGTGGAACTCGGTGGTGTAGGTCTGCATCAGGTCCGCGCGGCGCAGGCGAATCTCCAGTCGCCGGGTGCCGAGGTAGGCGACGACAGAGATGAGGACCGCGGCGGCGGCGAGCATGGTCTCGGGTGACACGGCGATCCCTGTCGGTCGGCGGGCGGCCGTACCGTACCCGGTCGCCTCCGCGGCCTTCGCGTGCTCAGGTGACGGCCGTAGCATCGCCGCCATGACACGGGTTGTGGTGCTCGGCGGCACCGGACACATCGGCGGCTACCTGGTGCCCCGGCTGGTCGCGGCCGGCCACGACGTCACGGTGCTTACCAGGGGCACGGCGACGCCGTACCGCACACACGGCGCTTGGTCCTCGGTGACGACGGTGACCGCCGACCGGACCGAGGAGGACGCGGCCGGCACGTTCGGCGCGCGGGTGCGCGACCTCGAGCCGGACGTGGTGATCGACCTGATCTGCTTCGAGCCCGACAGCGCGCGGCAGCTGGTCGAGGCGCTCACCGGGCGGGTCCAGCACTTCCTGCACTGCGGCACGGTCTGGGTGCACGGCCCGAGCGCGCAGGTGCCGACCACGGAGGACGCGGCGCGCCGCCCGTTCGGCGAGTACGGCACGAAGAAGGCCGAGATCGAGGCCTGGCTGCTGGACCGGGCGCGCCGGCACGGCTTCCCGGCGACCGTGCTGCACCCCGGGCACATCTCCGGGCCGGGCTGGGTGCCGATCAACCCGGCCGGGAACCTCGATGTCGACGTGTACCGCAAGCTCGCGACCGGCGCGGAGCTGGTCCTGCCCAACCTCGGCATGGAGACCGTGCACCACGTGCACGCCGACGACGTCGCGCAGTCGTTCACCGCGGCCATGGCCAACCGGTCGGTGGCCGTGGGGGAGAGCTTCCACGTGGTGTCGCCGGCCGCGCTCACGCTGCGCGGGTTCGCCGAGGCGGTCGCCGGTTGGTACGGCCAGCAGGCGCGGCTCGCGTTCCTCGGCTGGGACGAGTGGCGGCGGACGGTCGAGCGGAGCGACGCCGACCTGACCTGGGACCACATCGCACACAGTCCCAACGCCAGCATCGCGAAGGCCGCGCGGCTGCTCGACTACCGGCCGAGGCACAGCTCCCTCGACGCCGTCCGGGAGGCGCTCGAGTGGCTCGCCGCGAAGGGCCGAGTGCCGACCCCATTGTGATGCCGATCACATTCGAGGCGGATTGTCGAAGCGGGGTCCGGCAGCTCCGACGTCCCCGGCGAATGGCACCACGGGGTGCCGACCGGTAAGGAGACAGCCATGAAGTACATGATCCTTCTCTACGCCTCGCAGGCCGACTTCGACGCCATGGCCGGCAAGGGCACCGCCGACCACCCGGCGTGGCGGCCCGACGAGCTCGCCGCGATGGGCGAGTTCATGGCGAAGTGGAACAACGAGCTGGTCGAGTCCGGCGAGTTCGTCGACGCGCGGGGCCTCGCCGCGCCGGTGCACACCAGGCGGGTCGGGTCGAAGGACGGCGTCGGCGTGGTGACCGACGGCCCGTACGCGGAGACGGCCGAGGTGCTCGCCGGCTACACGATCGTCGAGTGCGACAGCTTCGACCGCGCCACCGAGCTCGCCGTGCGCCTCGCCGACACGCCGGCGCCGGAGCACGCGCGGGGCGGGGCGTACGCGGACGTGCGGCCGATCATCGACGGCCTTTCCGACCTCGAGGCGTGACCGACCTCGCGGTCGAGGGCCTGCTGCGCGGACTCGCGCCGCAGGCCCTCGGGGCGGTGGTCCGCCGGTACGGGCACTTCGACACCGCGGAGGACGCGGTGCAGGAGGCGCTGATCGCGGCCGCCGCCCAGTGGCCGCGCGACGGCGTGCCGGAGAACCCGCGCGCGTGGCTGATCCGGGTCGCCGCGCGCAAGCTCACCGACCTGCTGCGCGGCGAGCAGGCACGGCAGCGGCGGGAGGACGCGGTCGCGACGTGGACGCTGCCGCAGACCCACGTCGACCGGCCGGAGGACGCGGACGACACGCTCATCCTGCTGTTCATGTGCTGCCATCCCGCGTTGCCGCCCGCGCAGCAGATCGCGTTGACGCTGCGGTCGGTCGGCGGCCTGACCACGCAGGAGATCGCCCGCGCCTTCCTGGTGCCGGAGTCGACCATGGCGCAGCGCATCAGCAGGGCGAAGCAGCGCGTGAAGGCGAGCGGGGCGCCGTTCCGGATGCCGGCGGCCGCCGAGCGCGCGGCACGGATCGCCGCCGTGCTCCGCGTCCTGTACCTGATCTTCACCGAGGGCTACGCGAGCACCGCGGGCCCGAGCCTGTACCGCGACGACCTGTCCGCGGAGGCCATCCGCCTGACGCGGGTCGTGCACCGCCTGCTGCCGCGCGACGGCGAGGTCGCGGGCCTGCTGGCGCTGATGCTGCTGACTGACGCCCGCCGCCCCGCGCGCACCGGGCCGGACGGGCGCCTGGTCCCGCTCGCGTCGCAGGACCGCGCGCGGTGGGACGCGGACCTGGTCGTGGAGGGCGTCGCGTTGATCACCGCCGCGCTGCCGGTCGGCCCGTCAGGCCCGTACCAGCTGCAGGCGGCGATCGCGGCCGTCCACGACGAGGCGGCGTCGGCGGCCGACACGGACTGGCCGCAGATCGTGGCGCTCTACGAGGTGCTCACGCGGGTGTCGGACAGCCCGATGGCGGCACTGAACCATGCGGTGGCGGTGGCGATGGCCGACGGCCCGGCCGCGGGTCTCGCACTGGTTGCGGACCTCGCGGGGGACAAGCGCCTCGCCGACCACCACCGGCTGCACGCGGTCCGCGCGCACCTGCTGGAGCAGGCCGGCGACGTCGAGGGCGCCCGCGCCGCGTACCTGTCCGCCGCCGCGCGCACGCACAGCCTCCAAGAACAGCGCTACCTGAACGACAGGGCGTCGGGCCTCGGCTGAGACATCGCCGATCGGGCCCCACGCCTCCTTGTCACCGCCACGTCCACCAGTTACGATCCGAACCGGTTCGTATTGAAGATGGGAGGACATCGTCATGCGGGTAGTGGATTTCGATCACCTGGTGCTCAACGTGTCGGACGTGGAGAAGGCGCTGGAGTTCTACGGCGGACCGCTCGGGCTGACGCCCATGCGGGTCGAGGAGTGGCGGGCCGGGAAGGTGCCGTTCCCGTCGGTGCGGGTCAGCGAGCGCACCATCATCGACCTCGTGCGCAAGGAGCGCGGGGAGTCCAATGTGGACCACATCTGTCTTGTGGTGGAACCGTTGGACTGGCAGGAGGTCATCGACTCCGGCACGTTCGACGTGCTCGAGGGGCCAGTCGGCCGGTTCGGCGCGCGCGGCGAGGCGACGTCGGTCTACGTGCGCGACCCGGACGGCAACACGATCGAGCTGCGCTGGTACCCGCAGGACGCCGAGGAAACCGCCACGGACACCGCCCGGTGAGCCCCGGCCGGCCGAGGGACGCGGCGATCGACGCGGCGGTGCTCGACGCCACCGTCGCGGTCCTGCGCGAGCGCGGCTACTCCGGCTTCGCGCTCGAGACGGTCGCGGCGCGGGCCGGCACCACGAAGGCCGCGATCCGGCGCCGGTGGCCGGTCCGCCAGCGGCTGGTCGTCGACGCGCTGGCGGCCCTGCTCGTCGCGCCGCCCGCACCGGACAACGGCTGCACCCGCTGCGACCTGATCGACAGCGTGTCCCTGCTCGCCGAGGCCCTGCACGACCGGCTGCCGCCCGGCGTGCTCGCGCCGCTGGTGGCCGACTGCGCCGATCCGGAGCTGAGCAGGCACCTGGTCGACACGCTGGTGCGGCCGAGCCGGGAGGCCGCGATGGCCGCGGTGCGCCGCGCGGTCGACCGGGGCGAGCTGCGGCCGGACGTGTCGCCGAAGCTGCTCGTCGACCTGCTCGCGGCGGCGGTCTACCAGCGTGCGCTGTTCGGCGACGCCCCGGTCGACGCACGCACGCTGGTGGACGTGCTGCTCCGGGGCGTCGCCGTCGACTTCGACCGGCTGGTGTGGATCAGCCAGCAGCCCCGGGAGTTGCGGCACCGGCACTGAGCGGCGTCCACGCCGGGTCGCGGCCGGTCAGGCCGAGGATCCGGGCCAGCGTCGGCGCGTCGGCCGGCACGGCGACCTCGGGCCCGTAGATCCCCATCTGCCGGCCCTGCTCCGCGCCGGCCGCGACCTCGGGGTGCAGGTAGGCGAGCAGGTCGTCGTCCAGCTCGACGGGGTTGCCGGTGGCGCGCGCGAGGTCCCAGCCGTGCACGACCAGTTCCCCGACGAGCATCCCGCCGATCATCGCGGCCGGGAGCTCCGTCGGCCCGCCCATGCGGGTGGTGCCCTCCCACGCGGACGGCCGCGCCCACGCCTCGGCGACGCGGTCGAGCAGCGCGGTCAGATCGGCGGCCCAGTCGCCGGTCGTCAGGTCCACATCGGACTCGGCGGCGGCCGGCGGCGGCACGGACTCCTTGTGTGCGGCGGCTTCCAGCGACGGACCCCAGAAGAGCAGGTGGTGCACCACCTTGCGCACGTCGAACTCGGCGCACGGGGTCGGGGCGGAGAGCTGGTCGGGCTTGAGGTCGCGGACGGTCGCCGCCACCGCGGCGGCCGCGCGGGCCATGAGATCGGACATGGGCGTCAACGTAGGCGCGGCACGCGGGCGCCGTATTGAACAAACGCGACATAGACTCGGCCGGTGACCAGGGATGTCCGCGAGCTGGGCGGCGCGTGGACGAGGTACCAGCGGCACGCGTTCCCGAGCCCGTCGCCGGCGCTCGCCGCGCACATCGCGCGCTACTGGGTGGTGTCGTGGGACTACGCCGAGCCGTACCGGCAGCTGATCGTCCCGTACCCCAACGTGCACCTGACTTTCGGCGACGGCGGCGCGAGCGTCAACGGGGTCGTGAGCGGGCACCAGGTGAAGGTGCTCGACGGCGTCGGCGGCGTGTTCGGGGTCGCGTTCCGGCCGGGCGCCTTCCGGCCGTTCCTCGGCGCAGCGGTGTCGACGATCACCGACCGGGTGGTCGACGCCGCGTCCGTGTTCGGTCCGGACCTGCCGCCCGCGCCCGACGTCGAGACGGTCGAGCGGTTCCTGCTGGACCGGCTGCCCGAGCCGGATCCGCGCGCCGGGGAGGCCGCCGAGATCGTCGACACCGTCGTCGCCCGGCCCGAGCTGACCACGGTCGAGGCGCTGGCCCGCGACCTCGGCACGAGCGTTCGGCAGCTGCAGCGGCTGTTCGCCGAGCACGTCGGCATCGGGCCGAAGTGGGTGATCCGCCGCTACCGGCTGCACGAGGTGACCGAGCGGCTCGCGGCCGGTGTTGCGATCGACTGGGCGGTGCTCGCGGCCGACCTCGGATATGCCGACCAGTCCCATTTCGCACGCGACTTCAAGCACATGTTCGGGGAGTCGCCCACCCGGTACGCCGCGCGCTACTGAGTGGTCGGGCACACTTTCCGCCATGCGGGTGGAGATCAGTGTCGAGTCGGTGGCCGGGGCGCGGGCCGCGGTCGCGGCCGGTGCGGACCGGGTCGAGCTGTGCGCGGGGCTGTCCGACGGCGGCCTCACCCCGAGCGCCGCGCTCGTCGAGCTGGCCGCCGGCGTCGCCGAGGTGCACGTGCTGATCCGGCCGCGACCGGGTGACTTCCGGTACTCGCGGGACGACCTCGCGGTCATGACCCGCGACATCGCCGTGGCGCGCGACCTCGGCGCGACGGGTGTCGTGGTCGGCGCGCTCGACGACGACGGGGCCGTCGCCGCCGCGTGCGCCGAGTTCGTCGAGGCGGCGCAGGGCATGCAGACCACGTTCCACCGGGCGGTCGACGTCAGCGCGGACTCGCGTGCCGCGCTCGACCGGATCGCCGAGCTGGGGTTCACGAGGGTGCTCACGTCCGGGCGGCGACGCTCCGCGCTCGACGGCGCGCCCCTGATCCGGGAGCTGGCGCAGCGGGTGGCGGGCCGGGTCGAGGTGATGGCGTGCGGCGGGGTCCGCGCCGCCAACGCCGCGCGGGTCCGCGCCGCGACCGGGGTGCGTGACCTGCACGCGGCGCCCCGCCTCGCGGTCCCCGGCGCGCCGGGCGGCGACGTGTCGTACGCGGGCGTCGGCGTGCCCGCCGGCCACGACCACTTCGAGACCGACGCCGCCGAGGTCGCCGCCCTCTGCGCGGTCGCGCGTCAGGCCTCGTAGGCGAGCCAGCCGGCCAGCGGTGCCCGGTCGCCGGCGACCTCGACCCGCTCGACCGGCAGCCGGTGGGTGACCACTGGAGCTGTCTCTCGTCCGGTAATTCCGGTTCTTCGGTGATCAAATCAAGGGAGACCCGAAAACGACCGTGTCTCACCTTTTCGGCGATTACGCCGGGTTCGGACGCGCGGCGCGTTCACGGCGCGTGTTCGCCGGGTCCGCGAGATTGGGCCACCCGGTCGACCCGCACCGACGCGACCTCGCGAAAATCGGGTGGCGACACGTGACGCTGCGAATTCGCGCCGGCCCCGTTCGACGGCCAGGCCCTGGCGTTCCTGGCGGAGATCAGGTGACCATGGCGGCGCGAGATCGGTAAATGATCTCAGAATCCGGGGAAGGGGTTCAGATGAGGGGCACACTAGCGCGCGCCTGCGCGGTCATCACGGCGATCGCGGTGACGGTCACCGGCGCCGTGTCCGCGAGCGCGAGCCAGCCGACCGACCCGAGGGACGACGTCCTTGCGGTGCGGGCGATGCAGGACGCGCTCCAGCAGTCCGCGGCCGACGGCGACGTCGAGACGGCCAGAGCGACGCTCGACCGGCTCGGCCCGCTGCTCGCCGAGGTCGAGGGCACGCACCGCGCTCTCGCCGGCACGGCGGGGCAGGCGGCCGCGACGGCGCGGGCGGACCTCGCGCGGGAGTTCCCGGACGGCGTCGCGAGAGGGGACCTGCCGACCGTGCCGGCACTGCTGAACATGTTGCTGCAGCGCCTGTTGGAGATCCTCGCCGAACTGGTCGACAACCTGCTCGGCGCCGGCGTCCCGATCCCGGCGCCGCCTATACCGTAACCGTTACGAATTCTGGGAAATCGCACACAAAGGTGTTCGGCCGGCCCGAGAACGTTGTCCGGGCCGGCCGAGCGGCATTAATCTGTGAATGGGTCGGCCGCTTGGGGCACTCCCTCCAGAATCTCCGTTCGGCGGCCGGCCTCTACCCGTTCTTGATCATTTTCGGCGAGTCGGACAATCAACGCCGTTGACGCCGCCCACGCCTGTTCGGATGATCGTCATCCATGCGACAGGGGAAGATGCACGCCGACGAGGCCGACATCGACGTGCCACTCGTACGGCGGTTGGTGGCCACACAGTTCCCGGCCTGGGCGGACCTTCCGGTCGAACCGGTCGCGTCCGCCGGCACGGACAACGCGATGTTCCGCCTCGGCGCGGACCTGGCGGTGCGCCTGCCGAGAATCGCGGACGCCGCGAACGCCATCGCGGTGGAACAGGAGTGGCTGCCGCTGCTGGCCGGTCGGCTCCCGGTCGCGGTGCCGACGCCGGTCGGCGCGGGCCGGCCGGCCGACGGCTACCCGTGGCCGTGGTCGGTCTGCCGCTGGCTGCCCGGCGAGAACCCGGTGGCCGGCGGTCCGACACCGGCCGAGGACCTGGCGGCGGTCGTCACCGCGCTGCGCGGGATCGACCCGGCCGACGCCCCGCGATCAGGTCGAGGTGTGCCACTGGCCACCCGCGACGCCCCGACGAGAGCGGCCATCGAGGCGTCCCACGGCCTGGTCGACACCGCCGCGGCGACCACCGTATGGGAGGAGACGCTGCGGCTGCCCGAGTGGCAGGGCCCGCCGACCTGGGCGCACACCGACCTGTCGCCGGGCAACGTGCTGGTCGCCGACGGCCGCCTGACCGCGGTGATCGACTGGAGCTGCGCGGGCGTCGGCGACCCGACCGTCGACCTGGTCGTGGCGTGGAACCTGCTGCCGGCCACGGCGCGCCCGACGTTCCGCGCGGCGCTGGCGGTGGCCGACGACACGTGGCTCCGCGGGCGGGGCTGGGCGCTGTCGATCGCGCTGATCCAGCTGCCCTACTACCAACACACGAACCCGGCCCTCGCGGCGAACTCCCGGCACGTGATCACGGAGGTGCTCGCCGACGCGAGTTGACCGTCGACAGCCGGACACGGCCAATGACCGCACTCGGCCGCGATGACCGGTCTGAGCGTTGCTCGTCGACGGCGACGCGTGATTCAACGTGCGGTGAATCCGGTCCTGCTCGACTGCACAGGTATAGGGCAGGTTGATCACGACTAGGAATCGTGATCAACCGTCTGACCTGGCGTTGAAGCGCCCCCGACAGGACTCGAACCTGTGACCCAGAGCTTAGAAGGCTCCTGCTCTGTCCGCTGAGCTACGAGGGCATGGCCAGCCATGCTGCCGAAGCAGATAGCTGTCCCAGTGGGTCTGATCGTTCCTAGGCGCTCGGTCGTTTCTCCTTTCGGCCAGATCGGCCGAAAGTCACACCGCCGCGGCCGTCGAGCCGCGCACCTGCAGATCAACCTCGATGGTGACCGGTCTCCCCGGTCTTGCACCGTCCAGCATGCGTAACGCCAGCTCGCCGGCGCGTCTGCCCTTCGCGACGAGGTCCTGCCGCACGGTGGTCAGCGGCGGGTCGCTCCAGCTGGCGGCCGGGGTGTCATCGAATCCCACGATGGACACCTCCGCCGGCACCGAAAGGCCGAGTTCGTTCGCCGCGCGGATCGCGCCCAGTGCCAGCTCGTCGGACATGCAGAGCACCGCGGTCGGCCTCGGTTCGAGCCCGAACAACCACCTGGCGCCCTCCCTGCCCAACTCCCGGCCACTGCCCGGCGCCTCCCAGAGCGGCACCGCATCGGCGACAATACCGTGTTCAGCCAGGCCTTTCAGGTAGCCGGCAAACCTGTCGAGGGTCACCCGGAAGTGGGCGGACCCGACCCGATCGGCGTCCGCGAGGCCGTGCCGGCCGTCGGCGCTCAGGCCGAAGCCGAGCACGGCGACGCGGCGGTGCCCGAGCGCCGCGACGTGCCGGGCGGCCAGGCACGCGCCGCCGAGGTCGTCCACCTGCACCCGCGCCGAGTCCGGCACCACCGGCTGGTCGACCACCACGAGCGGCAGGTTCCGTTCCCGCACGGCGGCGAGCGCGGGCGCGTCGTCCGGCAGCGAGTACGCCACGACCACGTCGGTCTGCGCGCGGATCACGCTCTGTGCCCTCGGGCCGGAGTCGCCGATGCCGGGCAACAGCAGCAGTGACCGCTCTCCGCTGTCCACTGTGGAGGACAAAGCGTCGAGCATGATCGACAGCGCCGGGTCGGAGAACGCCGAGGACAGCCCGTCGCACAGCATGACCGCCACGGAGCCGGTCCGCTGCGTCGCGAGGCTGCGCGCGACCGGGTCCGGCCCCGCGTAGCCGAGCTGCTTCGCCGTCGCGATGATCCGCTCCCGCAGCGCCGTGGAGAGCTGGTCCGGCCGGTTGTACGCGTTCGACACCGTGGCCCTGGACACTCCGACCTGCTGGGCGACGGTGTCCAGGGTGGGGCGGCGTACCCGGTCCTGACTCACCGGTCAAGCCTAGGACCAGGCGCCGACAAAAGTCGTAGCGCTTCCTGAAGCGCTTCAGTAGCATCGGCTGGGAGAGAGGGCTACGGGAGGAGACAGCGGGTGCGCTCGGGGCGGTGGTCCGTTTTCATCGTGTTCGCCGTCAACGGCGTGGCCATCGGGTCGTGGGCGCCACGGATGCCGACCGTCGCCGACCAGATCGACGCGAACGCCGGCGTGCTCGGCCTCGCGCTCCTCGGCGCCAGTGTCGGCATGATCGCCGCCGCGTCGATGGCCGGCCGCTGGTGTGCCAGGTTCGGCGCCCGCGTGATGGTCCTGTGCTCCGCGCTCGCGACCGCGGTGGTGCTGCCGATCCTCGCGAACGTCGGCTCGCCGCTGGAGCTGGGACTCGTCCTGGTCCTGCTCGGCGCCTCGGTCGGCGTGCTCGACGTCGCGATGAACATCGCCGCGGTGACCGTGATCCGCCGCACCGAACGCCCGCTCATGCCGGTCTTCCACGCGGGCTTCAGCTTCGGTGCGCTGGCCGGCTCGATGGGCGCCGCGTTCGCCGCGGGCCACGGGCTCGGCCTGGTCCCGCACTTCCTGATCGTCGCCGGCGCGATCGTGGTCGTCACCGGCGCGCTGATCCGGTTCGTGCCGCGCGAGGAGGCCGCCGCCGAGACCGGCGAGCACAAGGCGCCGGACCGCCGCATGCTGCGTCGCCCGGTGCTGTGGCTGCTGGGGCTCGTCGCCCTGTGCTCGGCCATCGTCGAGGGTGCCAGCGGCGACTGGTCGGCCCTGTTCGCGGTCCGCGAGCGCGGCTTCGGCGAGGCCGCGGCCGCGGTCACCTTCTCGGTCTTCTGCGTCGCCATGGGGGTCGTCCGCCTGGTCGGCGAGCACGCGGAACGCCGCTTCGGCGCGGTCCGGCTGCTGGTCGGCGGCGCGCTGGTCGCCGGGCTCGGGCTCATGCTCACGGCGTTCGTGCCGGTCGCGTGGCTGACCTACGTCGGGTTCGCGCTCGCCGGCGGCGGCCTCGCGTTCGCGTTCCCGGTCGCGCTCGACCTCGCCGGCGCGGTCGGCCGCAGGGGCGACGGCACCGGCGGCGAGCGCGAGATCGGCTTCGTCACCACGATCGCCTACAGCGGGTTCCTCATCGGCCCGCCGATGATCGGCGGAGTCGCGCAGTTCACCAACCTCGAGGTCGCCATCGGTTTCGCGGGCGTCATCGCCGTCCTGATCGCACCGGCGGCGCTCGCGTCGGCCGCGGCGCGGCGCCGGGAGGACGAGCAGGCGGCCGAAGGGCGGGAAGAGGCGGTCGCACCGGCGAAGTTCTAGGGCTCGGTGACTACGCTCATGACGTGTCCGTCGACAGCCCACCGAAGGTCCCGGCGCGGACCGGTGCAACCCCGGGCGTACTGCCACTGATCATCATCGGCATCCCGTTCGCCGCGCTGGTCGCCATCGTGCTGCTGAGTTTCACCGCGGCCGACGTCAACCTCGACGTCAACCTTGGTGCCGCCGTGCGGGTGCTCGCCGAGGCGGGCGCCGTGCTGACCGTCGGCTCGCTGCTGTTCGCCGCCTTCCTGGTGGCGCCCCAGAAGTCGGGCATCGTCTCGGCGGGCGGCTACGCGGCACTGCGCGCCGCCGCGTGGTCGGCCCTGCTGTGGTTCCTCGCCGCGCTCGCGTCGTTGCCGTTCATGGTCGCCGACGCGCTCGAGAAGTCGGCGTGGGACATGATCACCGACCCGCGCTCCCTGTTCACCTACGTCGGCCTGCTCGAACAGGCCAAGGCGTGGCTGCTCACCGCCGCGGTCGCACTCGTGATCTCCGTCGCCGCGTTCATCGTGCTCTCCTGGGGCTGGACGACCGCGTTGTTCGGTCTCGCCGTGTTCGGCGTGCTGCCGGTGCCGGTGACCGGGCACTCGTCGGCGGGCGGCCAGCACGACATCGCGACCAACAGCCTCCTGTTCCACCTGGTCGGCGCGTCGCTGTGGGTGGGTGGGCTGATCGCGCTGATGGTGTTCGCGCGTCGCTTCCCGAGCGGAGAGGCGCTGCGCGTCGCCGCGACCCGGTTCTCCGCGACCGCGCTCGTGTGCTGGATCGTGATGGCCGCGTCCGGCGTGATCAACGCGTGGGTGCGGGTGCCCGTCGGCGTCCTGTTCACCGAGCCGTACGGGCTGCTGGTGGTCGCCAAGATCGGTGCGCTGGGCGTGCTCGGCGCGTTCGGGTACCTGCACCGCCGCAAGAGCGTGCGGGCGATCGTCGACGGCGGCACCGGCAACCTGCTGGTCCGGCTGGCGGCGGTCGAGGTGCTGGTCATGTTCCTCACCATCGGCATCGCCGTCGCGCTCGCACGGACGCCCCCGCCGCTGCTGGACTTCCGGCCCGACCAGGTCGAACTGCAGCTCGGCTACCCGCTCGTCGGCGCGCCGACGCTCGTGAACCTGCTGACCGGCTGGCGCTTCGACCTCGTCTTCGGCACGGCGGCCATCGCGCTGGCCGCCCTGTACCTGCTCGGCGTGCGCAAGATGCTGGCCAGGGGCGACGCGTGGCCGGTCGGCCGCACGGTCGCCTGGCTCGGCGGCTGCGCGGTGCTGCTCGTCGCCACGTCGTCCGGCTTCGGCCGGTACGCGCCCGCGATGTTCAGCGTCCACATGGAAACCCACATGATGCTGTCCATGCTGGCGCCGGTGCTGCTGGTGCTCGGTGGGCCGGTCACCCTCGCGCTGCGGGCGCTGCCGGTCGCCGGCAGGAACGGGACGCCGGGCCCGAGGGAGTGGCTGCTGGCGCTGGTTCGATCGCCGATCTCCCGGTTCCTCACGAACCCGATCGTGGCGCTCGTGCTGTTCATCGGGTCCTTCTACCTGCTGTACTTCTCCGGCCTGTTCGACTGGGCGCTGGACAAGCACTGGGCGCACCTGCTGATGAACGCCCACTTCCTGCTCGTCGGCTACATCTTCTACTGGCCGGTGATCGGCGTCGACCCGGCGCCGAGGCGGCTGCCGCACGTCGCGCGGCTCGGCATGGTGTTCGCGTCGCTGCCGTTCCACGCGTTCTTCGGCGTGATCCTGATGGGCATGCAGGGGGTCATCGGCGAGCAGTTCTACCAGCGCCTCGGCCTGCCGTGGACCGCCGACCTGCTGGCCGACCAGCGCCTCGGCGGCGGTATCGCGTGGGCCGCCGGTGAGCTGCCGCTGCTGATCGTGCTGGTCGCGCTGCTGGTCCAGTGGGCGAGGGCGGACGACCGTGAGGCCCGGCGGTCAGACCGCCGGGCCGACACGGAAGGCGACGCAGATCTCAACGCCTACAACGCGATGCTGAAGAAGCTCTCCGACCGGAGGTGAACTAGACCGCGAGCGGTCGCCGGAAGCCGCGGACCGCCGCGACCACGCCGACCGCCAGCAGCCCGAGGCTCGCCGCGAGCGCCGCCGCCACCCCGCCGCCGACCGGCATGGCCAGCGCGAGGTTGCGGGACGCGTCGACCGCGTAGGTCAGCGGGTTGACCGTCGCGATCACCCGCAGCCAGGTCGGCAGCCCGTCCACCGGCACGAACGCGCTGGAGGCGAACATCAGCGGGAACATCGCGAGGAAGCCGATCGTCTGCATCGACTCCGCGCTGCGCACCCAGGCGCCGACCGCGAGGAAGATCCACGACAGCGCCCAGCTCACGGCCAGCGCCAACAGGAACGCCGGCAGCACGCCGAACAGACCGCCCGCGGGGGAGAAGTCGAACAGGACCACGGCGCACGCCAGCAGGATGACCAGCTGGATCGCGGTGCGGATCAGGTCGGACAGGCTCCTGGCGACCAGCACCGAGCTGGAGCTGATCGGCAGCGAGCGCAGCCGCGCCAGCACGCCGTTCTTCATGTCCGACACCAACCCGACCCCGGACTGGAGCGCGGCGCCGACGCCGGTGGTGACGAGGATCGCCGGCATCAGGTAGTCGATGTAGGTGATGCCGGCGGGGAAGTCGGCCGTGCCCGCCATGCCGCTGAAGACCTGGCTGAACAGCAGCAGCATGATCAGCGGCTGCAGCACGCTGAAGATCACCAGCTTGGGGTCGCCGACCAGCGCCCGCAGCGACCGGCCGGTGAGGATGCCGATCTGCTGGAGGGTGCCGGTGCCGCGCCAGCGCGGCAGGGCGGGTGTCGGTGCGAGGGTGGTCATGGTGGCTCCTTACGCGGCTTTGTTCTTGGCGAGGGTGAGGTAGACGTCGTCGAGGCTGGGCTCGGTCAGTGCGAGCTCGGCCACCTCGACGTGCACCTCGTCGAGTGCGCGGACCACGACCGCGAGGTCGGCCGACGTGTCGACGGGGGTGCGCAGCTCGGCGCGCGGCTCGTCGAACACCGGCTGCAGGCCGGCCCGCTCGAGCGAGCCGAGTGCGGCGGACGCGTCCTGCGGGCTGGTCAGCGTGACGTGCACGGCGCGCCTGCCGACCTGGGACTTCAGCTCGGCGGCGGTGCCCGACGCGACGACCCGGCCGTCCGAAAGCACGGTGATCGCGTCCGCGAGCCGGTCGGCCTCCTCCAGGTACTGGGTGGTGAGCAGCACCGTGGTGCCGTCGCCGACCAGCTCCTCGACGATCTCCCACATGCCGATCCGGCTCGCCGGGTCGAGGCCGGTGGTCGGCTCGTCGAGGAAGATCACGTCTGGCCGGCCGACCAGGCTCGCGGCCAGGTCGAGCCTGCGCCGCATGCCGCCGGAGTAGGTCTTGGCCAGGCGCTTCGCGGCGGCGGTCAGGTCGAACAGCTCCATCAGCTCGTCGGCGCGGTCCCTGGCCTGCTTGCGGCCCGCGCCGAGCAGCCGGGCGATGAGGACCAGGTTGTCGGTGCCGGACAGCTGCTCGTCGACGGACGCGAACTGGCCGGTGAGGCCGATCCGCCCGCGGACCTCGTGGGCGTCGCGGACCACGTCGTGCCCCGCGACCGTCGCGGTGCCGCTCGTCGGCGGCAACATCGTGGTGAGTACGTTGACGAGCGTGGTCTTGCCGGCGCCGTTGTGGCCGAGGAGGCCGAGCACGGAGCCGCGCGGCACCTGGATGCTGACGCCGTCGAGCGCGGTCACGCCGTCGAACTTCTTGGTGACGTCCACGGCTTCGATCATGGTTTCGGTCATGGCTGGTTCCCCTCTTCTGTGCGGATGACGCCGTGCAGGAACAGGTCGACGATCTCCGCCGGGTCGTCCGTGGGCTGGCCGAAGCCGTGTCCCTGCATGCGGTTGCTGAACACGAGGCCGAGCAGCATGCGGACCGCGCGCTCCCGGTCGACCCGCAGCTCGTCGCTCGGCTCGTCGAACAGGCCGCCCATCGCGCGGGAGACCCGGACCAGCTCTTTGGGCGGGCCGGGCTCCGCCGCGGGCTCGACCTCCTCGTGCATGCGGTCGTAGGCGCGTTTCTGCATGTCCTCGCGAGAGATGCCGGCGGCCTGCAGTGCCTGCCCGACGGCCCAGATGCGGTCGAGGTAGCCGCTGATCGCGCTGACGCCCTCGACGAGCCGCTCCTGGAGCGGGCGGGTGCGGTCGATGCCCTCGATGCGGGCGATCTCGTCTTCGGAGTTCATGCCGGCGGTCATGCAGGCCAGGAGCAGGTCCGGCTTGTCCTTGAAGGCGCGGAAGACGGTGCCTTCCGCGATCCCGGCCGCGGCCGCGATCTGGCTCGTGGACACGGTGCCGCCGTGCTCGATGAGCAGGGGGAGCGTGGTGCGCACGATCGCCGCCCTGCGCTCGTCTTGGCTCATCGCCGGCGCCCGGCGCCGCTTTTCTTCCTCGGTCATGGCACCAGCATATGAGTGAGTGCTCACTCACGTCAATGAGTGAGCACTCACTCATCGGGTGACTGTCGCCACTACCACCCCCCGCCGACACTTCCGCCCCGCGCGGCGGCTCACCGTGGCGGGTTGTCCACAACCGCCCCGGTTGTCCACAACCCACCGGTAACTTCCCCCGCCGGCCGGCGTCCCGGGGCACGGTGGACCCATCACGGCGCACCCCACGCGCTCCCCGCTCCGGAAGGACCGAGCCCATGTTCGAGACCCCGATCACCGTCGTCGGCCGCGTGATCACCGACGTCGCCACCCGCCACACCGCCGCTGGCGAGAAGGTCGTCGGCTTCCGGCTCGCCTGCCAGGAACGCCGCTTCGACAAGAACCTGTCGACCTGGGTCGACGGCGACCGCATGTACCTGGGGGTGAGCTGCTGGCGCCGCCTGGCCGACAACGTGGCCGCCTCGCTGTCCAAGGGCGACCACGTGGTGGTCAGCGGCCGCCTCCGGGTCCGGGAGGAGATCTCCGACGACGGCGAGCGAAAGTCCCACGCGGAGATCGAGGCGCGCACGGTCGGCCCGGATCTCTCCTGGCACACGGTGATGGTCAACCGGTCCAGCTGGCAGGCGCCACCCGGCCAACTCGAACTGGTGGATCCACCCGACTTGCAAGAGGAGGTCGCCAAAGCCGCGTGACCCGCTGCGGCGGCGCCGCTCGACGAGCCGCACCAACCGCTGGCAGTGCCATTGGTCGCGCGGTTGGCCGTGTGGGTTCGCCAGGTGGTCGGCAACTCGGTCGGCGGACAGCGCGCCGCCGCGCCGGGGCGCGTCCGCCCGTCACTCGCGGCATCCCGCCGCAACCGGTGCCCCGGAAACCACCGTGCCAGCCCACATCGGCCGGTCCGCGGCGACCCGAACCCGTCAACCCGACCCGTCAACCGAACCCGTCAACCGAACCCGTCAACCGCTGCCGGGCACCTCAACCCCAACCCCCGAAAGGAGTTGATCGTACGATCCCCATGCCCCCGAACGCGGACCAGCCTCCCCCTGCAGGAGGAGGTCGCCTGACTTGACAGGGTCAGGAGCCGCCCAACCCGATGTTCGGCCACACCGCGGTCATGTCCGAGTACGGACCGCTCTACGATCGCGGCCATGGCCGAGTTCATCTACACCATGAAAAAGGTGCGCAAGGCGCACGGGGACAAGGTCATCCTTGATGACGTCTACATCCAGTTCTACCCCGGCGCGAAGATCGGGGTGGTTGGCCCCAACGGCGCCGGCAAGTCCAGCGTTCTCAAGATCATGGCGGGGTTGGACCAGCCGAACAACGGCGAGGCGTTCCTGTCCCCCGGGTACACGGTAGGCATCCTGCAGCAGGAGCCGCCCCTCAGCGAGGACAAGACGGTTCTCGGCAACGTCGAGGAGGGCGTCGGCGAGATCAAGCAGACGCTCGACCGGTACAACGAGATCGCCGAGCAGCTGGCCACGGACTACTCCGACGCGCTCATGGAGGAGATGGGCAAGCTCCAGGAGGTCCTCGACCACGCCGACGCATGGGACCTGGACTCGCAGCTCGAACAGGCCATGGACGCGCTTCGGTGCCCACCGCCCGACGCGGACGTCACGGTGCTCTCCGGTGGGGAGCGGCGCCGTGTGGCCCTGTGCAAGCTGCTGCTGTCCAAGCCGGACCTGCTGCTGCTGGACGAGCCGACCAACCACCTGGACGCGGAAAGCGTGCTGTGGCTGGAGCAGCACCTGAAGCAGTACCAGGGCGCGGTCCTCGCGGTCACACACGACCGGTACTTCCTGGACAACCTGTCGCAGTGGATCCTCGAGCTCGACCGGGGGCGCGCGCACCCGTACGAGGGCAACTACTCCACCTACCTGGAGAAGAAGGCCGAGCGGCTCGCGGTCCAGGGCAAGAAGGACCAGAAGCTGCAGAAGCGCCTCAGGGACGAGCTGGCGTGGGTGCGGTCCAACGCGAAGGCGCGGCAGACCAAGTCCAGGTCCCGGCTCGACCGCTACGAGGAGATGGCGGCGGAGGCGGAGCGCACCCGCAAGCTCGACTTCGAGGAGATCCAGATCCCGCCGGGTCCCCGGCTGGGCAGCATCGTGGTCGAGGTCGACAAGCTGCGTAAGGGTTTCGGCGACCGGGTGCTGATCGACGACCTGTCGTTCGACCTGCCGCGCAACGGCATCATCGGCGTGATCGGGCCGAACGGGGTCGGCAAGACGACCCTGTTCAAGACCATCGTCGGGCTCGAGGAGCCGGACGCGGGCGAGGTCAAGGTCGGCGAGACGGTGAAGCTGTCGTACGTGGACCAGGAGCGGGGCGGGATCGACCCCAAGAAGAACGTGTGGGAGGTGGTGTCGGAAGGGCTGGACTACATCCACGTCGGACAGGTCGAGATGCCGTCCCGCGCCTACGTCAGCGCGTTCGGCTTCAAGGGCGCCGACCAGCAGAAGCCGGCGGGCGTGCTGTCCGGTGGTGAGCGCAACCGGCTCAACCTGGCCCTCACGCTCAAGCAGGGCGGCAACCTGATCCTGCTGGACGAGCCGACGAACGACCTGGACGTCGAAACCCTTGGCTCGCTGGAGAACGCTCTCGAGCAGTTCCCCGGCTGCGCCGTGGTCATCTCCCACGACCGGTGGTTCCTCGACCGGGTGGCGACGCATATCCTCGCTTGGGAGGGCAGCGACGACAACCCGGCGAAGTGGTTCTGGTTCGAGGGCAACTTCGAGGGCTACGAGAAGAACAAGGTCGAACGTCTCGGCGAGGAAGCCGCCCGCCCGCACCGGGTCACCTATCGCAAGTTGACCCGGGATTAGGTTGGGGGTGCGGTGGCGGCGGCGTGGAACGATCTACCGGCGACCGGTGGGCTGAACGAGTGCGGTGCGCTCGTTCGCTCAGCGGAAGCGCTCGACGTGAGCGCGCCGGAGTTGGCCGTTCAGCTCGCCCGCCGCGCACTGATGGTCGGTGCGACCGACGGCTCGGGTGCGACCGCGAACGCGGGTCAGGCCAGGTCGTTGTCCATGCGTGCGCAGGCGGTTCTCGCGTCCGGCCTGGTTCGGATCAGCCAGCACGCCGGCGCCGTCGAACCCGGGTTCGCGGCGCTGGCACTGGCCGAGTCGGGTGGTGCGCCGGACGTCGCGGCGCAGGTTCGGCTCGACCTCGCCGCGTGCGCGCACGACATCGGTGAGCCGTTGCTCGGCGGCGTGCTGCTGCGGCCGGTGCTGGAGGGCCAGAACGTGCGGCCGTCGGTGCGGGCCGCCGCGCTCGGGCGACTCGTCGGCTGCATCGCGCACGTCGCGCGCCGCGACGACGTCGAGGACGCCCTCACCGAGGCCGACCGGCTGCTCGCCGCCGACGACGGGCTGAGCCCCGACGCGCGGCGGATGGAGCGGGCCCGGCTGAGCGTGCGGTCGGCCGCGTACCACCGGTGGTACGGCGACAACGAGGACGCGGTGACCGCCGCCCGCGACGGGCTCGGCCTGCTGGGCAGGCTGCGTCGGGAGCTGCGTTCCGAGAGCGACCGGCTGCGCGCGCGGCTGGTGCTGGAGCTGGTGTGCGCGCTGCTGGACGAGGGCGAGTTCCGGGACGCCGAGGCCGCGGCCAGCCCGACGGTCGACGAGCCCGTGCGGGCCACCTCGGCGGCGTCGGTCGGGCAGCTGATGCTCGCCATGGCTACGCGTGTGCACCTGCCGGCCGGCCAGGTCGACCGGGCGCGGAGCCTGCTGGACCAGGCGGCGTGGGTGGCCGAACGGCACGGCCTCGACTCGGTGCTGGCCGACGCGCTGACCGAGGTCTCGCGCCTCGACGAGCAGGCGGGCCGGACGGCGGACGCGCTGCAGGCGTTGCGTGCCGCGCGGGCGGCGGAGCAACGCAGGCTGCGGTCGGTGGCGCGGGCGGTGCGGCTGGTGCTGACGGAGATCGGTGCGAGTCAGGGTGTGAAGGACGTCAGTCAGCAGTCGGTCACCGCGCTGCTGCGGCAGCTCGCGCACCCGGCCGGCGTGCCGGTCGCGATGGCGCCTCCGCACGTGCCGTCGCCGTTGCCGCCGCCGAGGGTGTCGCCGGAGCTGCCCGCGCCCGCGCCGGACTCCGGTGAGCTCGCCGGGTCCGTCGAGCCGCCGTCGCCCGACGCGGCGTCCCTTGATGCGGCGTCGTTCGACACGGACCGGGGTGCCGGCCTGCTCGACCGCGAGGGCCTGCTCCGGCGGCTGCGGTCGGTCCGCAAGGGCGAGCGGCCGGTGGCGCTGACGCTCCTGCGCTTCGAGCCGAGCGGCGACCCGACGGACACCGACGGCGTCGGTACCCGCGGCCCGGACACGGGCATCATGGCCGGCCTCGCCGACAAGGTGCGCGACATGGCGCCGGACCACGCGGAGCTCGCGCGGGCCGACGGTGGCGAGCTGGCGGTGCTGCTGCCGCACACGACCCGCGACGAGGCGGAGGAGTTCGCGGCGACGATCCGGGAGACCGCGATCGAGTCGGACTGGCTCGCCGACGCCACCGGCAAGGACATGAGCATCAGCACCGGCGTGGTGCAGTCCGGCCCGCCCGTCGCGGACGACGACACGCAGGTCGACGGCGCCGGCATGCTCACCGCCGCGCGGGACGCGCTGACACCGGCCAACGCGACGACGGGTGCGTACTCGCTGGCCGACACCGCGGCGGCACTGGACTCGGCGCTTGCGGAGGAGACTCCGACGCGCCCCCGCCCGGCGCAGGCCGCCGCGCTGACGGAAGAGACCCCGACCACGCCGCTGAACCTCGCGCAGGCGGGCGAGTCGCTGCCGGTTGGCCGGTCGATCCTCAGCTCGCTGAGCATCCCGAGCGGCAGCGGCGGCCGCAGGCGCGCAGGCGGCGAACCACCGCCCGGCACGAAGGCACGGTGGCCCTCCGAGCCGGCTGAGGCTCCTCGCTGGACGAAGGCGGAACGAGACAAGCCGGGCGACACCACCTGGCCGACCGAGCCGGCCGCACAGACGGGCTGGCCGGCCGAGCCGGACCTCTCCCAACCCCTGCGCCCCACGGCGCACAACACGGACACCGAGCTGTCGGACACCCCGCACCCGCCACGACTGCAAGCCTTCGGCGAAAGCGACTCAAAGCCGGACACCAGCACGAAGGCGCCGGTCGACGAGCCTGGTGCCGCGCCGGATGCCGTCGCCGCGGCGGAACCGTCGGCGGGCGTTGACAATCCGGTAGCAGGTGAAACTCCCACCGGCGGCAGACGGCGTGCGCCCGACAGCGCCGAGACGGCTGACGAAAGTGCCGCCCAGCCTGCCGGCGCCGGGAACGCGGAAGGGGACACGGCCGAGCAGCGGTCCTCCTACGAGGAGACCAAGGCCGAGCTGGCGCGCATGATGTCCAAGCTCACCGGCGGCTCCCCGCAGGTGCCGCCGGGTGAGGGCAGGCGCAACGGCTCCGGGCCGCGGCAGTCGATCCCGACGCCGCCGGAGCCGGACGACATCCCGGAACCCGCCCGCCGTCCGGACATCCCCGAGCCGCCGGCGCCCGAGCCCATTCCGCCGACCCCGCCGGAGCCCGGGCCCATCGCGCCCGACGAGCCGGGGCCGCTCGAGCCGCCGCCTCGCTCGGCGCTGATGTCGGCGTTCGACGTGCTGACCGCGCCGGGGCCGGTAGCGTCGGCGGACATGGAGGAGACCAGGTTCGAGCCGAGGGCCGAGCTGGCGTCCTCGGCGGAGCTGCCCGCACGCAAGCCGCGCAGTTCGTGGCAGGAGATCGAGTCCAACGCGGTCGTCGAGTCGCCCGCGGACACGCTCTTCGGCGACGAGCCCGCCGCGCGGCCGCCGAGGACGCCGTTCAAGTCCTCCCTCGGCGCCGCCTTCGAGTCGTTCGGGCTGCCCGAACCAGAACCGGCAAAGGAACCCGCGAAGGAACCCGCGCCGGCGCAGACCTACGACGTCCCGCTCGGGCCGCAGCCGCGGCCGCCGGGGGAGCCGTCGCGCCGGGACCGTTCCGACTCGACGACCATCGCCGGGCTGCTGGCCGAGGCGCTGGCCGCGTACCAGTCCTCCACGGAGGACGCGGAGGACGAAGCGGTTGAAGCGCCCAGAAAACCCGAACCGGAACCTTTCGACCGGTTCGACGACTTCCTCAGCGACCCGCGGCAGTCGGGTGTCACAGGGCGGCATCGATCGTCAGAATGAGCCCGTCGTAACCTTGCGCGGACGGACCCAATGTGCTGTCCGAATGATCGCTTAACCTGTGTGCTGAATGTGGCACACCGTCGTGCCGCCAATCGTGGAGTCGCGTGAGATGACCTCGACCGGAACCCGGACCCGCACGGGCAGAACCGCTGGGAAGGACCGGCCGGACACCCCCGAGGTGAGCCCGGAGCAGATCCGGGACGAACTCATCGAGCAGTCCGCCGCGGCCGCGCCGGACATGGCGGACCTGATCCGCCTCTACTACCGGTACATCCCGCCGGAGGAGATCCTCGACGAGGAGCCGGTCGACCTCGTCGGCACCGTGCGCAGCCACCGCGGCCTCGCCGCCCGGCGCGTGCCCGGTCGGCCCGCGGTCCGGGTCTTCAACCCCGACGCCGAGGTCGACGGCTGGCGCACCGCCGGCACCGTGGTCCAGCTGGTCACCGACGACATGCCCTACCTCGTGGAGTCCGTCTCCGCGGAGCTGGTCCGCGGCGGGCTGCAGGTCCACCGCGTGGTGCACCCGATCGTGGTGGTCAGCCGGGACGTGGCGGGCGGGCTGCGCGACGTGCTGACCGACGCGGAGGCCGACGACCCGCCCGCGGACGCGCTCGCCGAGTCGTGGATGTCGATCGAGGTCGACCTGATCACCGACGCGGACCGCAGCCGCGAGATCGAGAACCGGCTGCTGAGCGTGCTGAACGACGTCCGCGAGGTCGTCGAGGACACCGACCGGATGGCCGGCACCGCTCGTGCGCTCGCCGACCAGCTCGAGACGACCCCGCCGGTCGACGAGGCCCAGTCCTACGAGGGTGCCGCGCTGCTCCGCTGGCTCGCCGACGGCCACTTCACGTTCCTCGGCTACCGCAACTACGACCTCGTCCGCGACGGCGACCAGCGCGCGCTCAAGGCCGTGCTGGCGAGCGGCCTCGGCGTGCTCCGCCAGGACAGCCTCGCCTCCCGCAACCTCACCGACGGCGCGGACGCCGGCGTCGACGCACTCTCGCCCGATCTGCTCGTCCTCACCGAGGCCTCCGCGCCCTCCTCCGTGCACCGCTCGACCTATCCGTACTACGTCGGCGTCAAGACGTTCGACGAGAACGGCACGGTCACCGGCGAGCACCGCTTCCTCGGCGTCTTCACCATCAACGCGCTGCACGAGGACGTCCTGGACATCCCGGTCGTCGGCCGCCGCGTGCGCGAGGTCATCCACCGCGCCGGCTTCCCCCTGGAGTCCTACACCGGGCAGAAGATGCTCGAGGTCATCCAGAACTGGCCGCGCTCGGAGCTGTTCTCCACCAACACCGACAAGCTGTACCAGACGACGACCGGCGTGATCGCGCTCGCGGACCGCCGCAGGCTGCGGCTGTTCCTGCGCCGCGACCCGTACGGCCGGTTCTTCTCCTGCCTGGTGTTCCTGCCCCGCGACCGGTACACGACCACGTCGCGCCTCGCGATGCAGGAGGTGCTGATCGACGAGCTCGGCGGCACCAACCTGGAGTTCTCCACCCGCATCGGCGAGACCGCCCTCGCGCAGGTCCACTTCACGGTGCACACGGACCCGAGCAGGGACACCGGGCTCGACGTCACCCGCATCCAGGAGCGGATGACCCAGGCGGTCCGCACCTGGGAAGATCGCATGGTCGAGGCCGTGTTCGCCGAACAGCGCGAGAAGCTCGACAGCGGCGCGCCCCGCTCCCGCGACCAGGACGACATGGTCGCGGTCGGCGCGGAGTCCGCGACCGAGCAGGGCCAGCGTTTCGCGAGCGTGTTCCCCGAGGCGTACAAGGAGGACTTCGGCGCGGTCGAGGCCCTCACCGACCTGCGCCGCCTCGAGGGCCTGCGCGCCGACGGCGACCTCGACATGTCCTTCTACCGGGCCGAGCACGGCGCGCAGGGCGAGCGCCGCTTCAAGCTGTACCTGGCCGGCGAGGGCGTCACGCTGTCGCAGATGCTGCCGGTGCTGCAGCAGATGGGTGTCGAGGTCGTCGACGAGCGGCCCTACGAGCTGCGCCGCGAGGACGGCACCCGCTGGTGGATCTACGACTTCGGCCTGCGGGTGGACCCGGCCGTCGTCGAGGAGCTCACGCCGGAGCAGCAGCTTCGCCAGCGCACCCTGTTCCAGGAGGCGTTCGGCGCGATCTGGCGTGGCGACGCCGAGTCCGACCGGTTCAACTCGCTCGTGCTGCGCGGCGGCATGAGCTGGCGGCAGGCGACCCTGCTGCGCGCGTACTCCCGCTACCTGCGCCAGGCCGGGGTGCCCTATGACCAGGAGGACATCGAGTCCGCGGTGCTCAGCCACACCGACGTGGCGACCGCGCTGGTGCGGCTGTTCGAGACCCGGTTCGACCTGCAGAAGCCGGACGAGGCCCGCGACCGCGCGCTGGAGTCGCAGGTCAGCGACCTCACCACGATGATCGACGAGGTCACGAGCCTCGACGCGGACCGCATCCTGCGCAGCCTGCTCGCGTTGATCAGGGCCACGCTGCGGACCAACTACAACGTCCGCGACGAGCACGGCGACCCGAGGTCCTACCTCGCGGTCAAGCTCGACCCGGCCGGCGTGCTCGACCTGCCCGACCCCCGGCCGCGGTTCGAGATCTTCGTGTACTCGCCGCGCGTCGAGGGCGTGCACCTGCGCTTCGGGCCGGTCGCGCGCGGCGGGTTGCGCTGGTCGGACCGCAGGTCGGACTTCCGCACCGAGATCCTCGGCCTGGTCAAGGCGCAGGCGGTGAAGAACGCGGTGATCGTGCCGGTCGGCGCGAAGGGCGGGTTCGTGATCAAGCGCCCGCCCGCCGGCGACGACCGCGAGGCGTTCCTCGCCGAGGGCATCGCCTGCTACCGCATGTTCATCTCCGGCCTGCTCGACCTGACCGACAACCTGCAGGCCGGCAAGGTCGTCCCGGCCAAGGACGTGGTCCGCTACGACGGCGACGACACCTACCTCGTGGTCGCCGCCGACAAGGGCACCGCGAAGTTCTCCGACATCGCGAACGAGGTGGCGAAGGGCTACGGCTTCTGGCTGGGCGACGCGTTCGCGTCCGGCGGCTCGGTCGGCTACGACCACAAGGCCATGGGCATCACCGCGCGCGGCGCGTGGGAGAGCGTCAAGCGGCACTTCCGCGAGCTGGGCAAGGACACCCAGACCGAGGACGTCACGGTGGTCGGCGTCGGTGACATGGCCGGCGACGTGTTCGGCAACGGCATGCTGCTCTCCGAGCACATCCGGCTCGTCGCCGCGTTCAACCACCTGCACGTGTTCATCGACCCGAACCCGGACGCGGCCACGTCCTACGCGGAGCGCCGCAGGCTGTTCGACCTGCCCGGCTCCAGCTGGGACGACTACGACCGGTCGCTGATCAGCGAGGGCGGCGGCGTGTGGCCGCGCTCGCTCAAGTCGATACCGATCAGCGAGCAGACCCGCGTCGCGCTCGGTCTCGACGACGGTGTCACGAAGCTGTCGCCGCCGGAGCTGATGCGCGCGATCCTGCTCGCGGAGGTCGACCTGCTGTGGAACGGCGGCATCGGCACCTACGTGAAGGCGGCCGCGGAGACCCACGCGGACGTCGGCGACAAGGCCAATGACGCGATCCGCGTCGACGGCGCCGAGCTGAACGTGAAGGTCGTCGGCGAGGGCGGCAACCTGGGCCTGACCCAGCGCGGCCGCATCGAGTTCGCCAAGGCGGGCGGCAAGGTCAACAGCGACGCGCTGGACAACTCGGCCGGCGTGGACTGCTCCGACCACGAGGTCAACATCAAGATCCTGCTCGACCAGCTGGTCACGCACGGCGGGCTCGCGAAGGAGCAGCGCAACGAGCTGCTCGCGGAGATGACCGACGAGGTCGCGCACCTCGTGCTGGCCGACAACTACTCGCAGAACGCGGTGCTCGGCGTGAGCAGGGCGCACGCGGTGCCGATGCTGACCGTGCTCGCGCGGCTGGTGGCCCACCTCGAGGAGCGCGCCGGGCTGGACCGGCGGCTCGAGGCGCTGCCGACCAAGGCGCAGTTCCGCGACATGGACAAGCGCGGCGAGGGCCTGACCTCGCCGGAGCTCGCGTCGCTGCTCGCGCACGTCAAGCTGAGGCTCAAGGAGGAGGTGCTCGACAGTGAGCTGCCGGACGCGGACGTGTTCGCGCGGCGGCTGCCGGAGTACTTCCCGACGCGGCTGCGCGAGCCGTTCGGCGAGGCCATCGCCAAGCACCCGCTGAGCCGTCAGATCACCACGACGCTGGTGGTCAACGAGGTGGTCGACGGCGGCGGCGTGTCTTATGCGTTCCGGCTGGCGGAGGAGATGAACGCGACCGCGACCGACGCCGTGCGCGCGTTCACCGCGGTCACCAAGATCTACGACCTGAAGGCGCTGTGGCGCGACATCGAGGCGCTCGACAACGTGGTGGCGACCGACGTCGCGAACGGCATGGTGCTCGAGACCCGCAGGATGCTCGACCGGGCGTCGCGCTGGCTGCTGTCGAACCGGCCGCAGCCGCTCGCGGTCGGCGCGGAGATCAACCGGTTCCACAAGGTGATCTCGGACCTCGCCCCCGACGTCGCCACGCTCCTGCGCGGGTCGGAGCGCGAGACGGTCGCGCGGGAGGCGGAGCAGCTCGTGGCCGTGCACGTGCCGGTCAACCTGGCGCGCCGGGTGGCCTCGCTGCTCGACTCCTACTCGCTGCTGGACATCACCGAGGTGTCCGAGCTGGCCGACCGGGACGCCCTGGACACCGAGCGCAGCCCGAGGGAGACCGCGGAGCTGTACTACGCGCTGTCCGACCACCTCAGCATCGACTCGATGCTGACGTCCATCAGCGCGCTGGAGCGGGGCAACCGCTGGCACGCGCTGGCGCGGCTCGCGCTGCGCGACGACCTGTACACGTCGCTGCGGGCGATCACGCTGGATGTGTTGCGGCAGAGCGATCCCGGTACGTCCGCGGACGACAAGATCGCCAACTGGGAGCAGATCAACGCACGCAGGCTGTCGCGGTCGCGGGAGTCGCTCGCCGAGATCCGCCGTGTCGGCGCGGTGGACCTCGCGACACTGTCGGTCGCGGCACGGCAAGTGCGCAGTATGGTCCGTTAGTGGGTGTTTTCATCGCCGAGGTTCGGCCGCGCTGGTCGGACATGGACGCGTACGGTCACGTCAACCACGCCAACACGGTGACACTGCTGGAGGAGGCCCGGGTCGCGCTGCTGTTCAACGAGGCGGCACTCCAGGGCGCCGACGGCATGGCGCGCGGGATCGTGGTCGCCCGGCTGGTCGTGGACTACCACGCGCCGCTCGTGGCCAACGGCAACACCGTGCGGGTCGCCATGACCGTGCGGGAGATGCGGCACGCGTCGTTCACGCTGGACTACGAGGTCCACAGTGGACCGTCGGAGTCGGATCCGGTGGCCGCGACCGCCGAGACGCTCCTCGTGCCCTACGACACGAGCAGCGGCCGGCCGCGCCGGCTCTCCGAGGGCGAGCGGGACTTCCTCGCCGCCTACCGCAGCGGGAGTGCGGCATGAGCCAGAGAGGCAGATAGATACGGCATGAGTCAATAGACCGGCGCGACCACCTTGCTTCGTGCGAATGCCCTGCACGCCGAACGGAGAGAGGCAGATAGATACCGTGCCTGACCTGAGTTTCGACGACCAGTCCGAGCGCGACGACCTCGGCGCCTTCGTGGCGCGCGCGGTCCGCCTCGACGCGACGACCGTGGTGCGGCTGCGCAACCGCGACGGCGGCCGCATCGACTCGTGGGTGGCGACGCCGTTCGACGTGCTCGCCACGCGGACCGTGCTCGGGCGGCTCGAGCCGGGCGACATGACCGTGTCCGGCAACGAGCTGCTCGCCGCGCTGGCGGTGTCGCGGGCCGAGACCGTCGACCCCGGCCGGTCGATGGACATGCAGTGGCGTTCCGCGCTGCCGCCGACCGCGCACTGGCAGGTCGTCGAGCAGCTGCCGGCGAAGGTGGTGTCCGAGCTCGCGGACCGGGGGCTGGCGCTCGCGCGGGAGAACACCGGCCCCAAGGGCTCGCCGCCCGCGTCGCTGCTCGACCAGACCGTGCTGACCGTGTCCGGCGACGGGCTCGACGTGAAGATCCCGCTGCGGTGCCTGTTCGCCATGTCCGGCATGGGTTTCCTCGGCACCGACGACGACGAGCGGGTCCGAATCACGGCGACTGATGCCTGGTTGCGCATCGATGCCCGATTCGGCGCCGTGGTCCGTCGACGGCACGCATTGCTGCCGCTGCTCGTCTGAGGTTCGATGCACTTCTCGGAGGGGAGAGGCATGACCGAACCAGATGACGACGACCCGACCCGCGGCTTCCTGGACCAGACGGTCCCGAGGCACGACGAATGGACCGGCCGGGAGCCCGAGGAGGGCCCGGCCCGCCCGAGGCACGTCCAGTACCCGACGGAGCCGGTCGAGCCGCTGAGCGCCAAGGAACGCCACGCGAACACGGCCCGGCGCGCGGCGTGGGGCGTCGGGTCGGGCGCCGCGTTCATCGCGGGCGCCGCCCTGTCCGGCGACGACAGAGACGACGGCGGAGACGGCGAGGGTCAGCTGAGCAGGCCGGAGCCGCAGCCAGAGCCCGAACCGGAGATCGACTACGGCGCCGACTACGGCGACGCCGGCAGCGGCCTGTAGCCGCGTTCTTACCAACTTCTTACCCGCCAACCGGCGCTGGAACGGTTGGTACGTCCGGCCCCATCCCAACGCACGCACAGGATGCGAACGCGAACGGGACTGGGGTGCGGACAATGGTCGGGTACTCGATCACCGGATACGACGTCAGGTCGCTGTCGACGGGCATCAGCGCCGAGACGGACCTGGTCGGCGACGCGCTGCGACAGGTGCTCGCGAGCGAGGTCACGAGCGTCGACCTGGCCGCCGAGGTGGGCGCCGACTACGTGCGCGTCGTGCACGGCACGCTGGCCGACTCGCTGACCGCGTTCCGTGCGGCGAGTGAGCGCCTCGCGGCGGCGCTGACCAGCACGTACGAGCAGTACGAGCGGGTGGACCACGACGGCGCGGCGGAGCTGCGCCGCGCGGGTGACGTCCGATGAACGCCGACGCCATCCTCGCCACCGGCCGTCACGGCCTCGAGTACTTCCGGCTGTTCGGGCCGCCGCACGCGACACTCACCGGCGCCGACTTCGACTTCGACCGCGACTTCGCCCGCCGCTACGACGGCGCCGGCGAGATCGGCTTCGCCGCACTGCGCGCCGACGGCGAGCGCTTCGAGTCGGTCGGCGAGACGCTGACCGACATCACGCTGAACCTGCGCAACCGCGGCAACGGCGTGTTCGCCGCGTGGGAGGGCGCCTCGGCCGACACCGCCAACGAACAGTTCACCGCGCTGCTGAGCGCCGCGGCGGACCTCCGCGACCAGTTCACCGGCCTGGGCGCCGCGGTGACCGATGTCGTCGAGACCGCCGACCGCGGGTGCCACGACAAGGCCGAGGCGGTCGCCAAGCTGCATGCCACCCGGGTGGCCGGCCGCGACGCCGAGGAGATCGGCTTCCTGGTCGACGTGGCCCCGAGGCTCACGGCCGACGACGTGACCGACGAGGAGCTGGCGCATGCGGCCCGCCTGGTCGAGGTCCCGTTCGCCGGCCCGGCAACGCAGGCGCGGGTCGCGTCGGCCGTGGACCACTGGCTGACGAACACCTTCGTCCCCGACTACGAGCGCCACGCGACCCGCTTCGACGCGGTGTGCGCCACGGCGGAGGAGAACCTGGCGACGGCGTGGCGCGGCCTGGCCACGGCACTCGCGTCGGTGCGGGCGGACCAGTTCGACGCGGTCGTCGCGCCGCTGCCGTCAACTGTCGCCCAGCCGATGGCCGCCGCGCCTGCCGCTCCGGCTGCCGCGGCGCCGGTGACCGCTGCCTCGACGGCAGCGCCTGCCGAACCGGTCCCGACCGCCGAACCGGCCCCGACCGCGCCGGACCCGCTGTCGGCGGGCCAGTCGGTCGGCGCGGACACGATGGTCCCGTCGGCGTTCCGGGCCGCCCCGGCGCCCGCCGCGCCGGCACTCCCGGCAACGGCCACCGGCCAGGACGGCACGCAGAACTTCTTCGGCGGCCTGCCCTTCGGCGGCGCGCCGGCCGGCGGCGGCGGCGAGGTCCGCCAGTCCCTGGACCTCCCGGTGGCACCAGGCGCGTTCGACGACCTCGCCGCACCGCCGGCCGCGACCGTGGCCCTTGGCGCGGCGGACGACACCACGCGGTACACCGACGAGCTCCCCGAGGCCGAGGAGCTGCCGGTCGAACCAAGGAAATCCATCGCCGAACGACTCGACGACGAGGTGTGGTGAGACATGTACACCGAAGAACTCCCCGACCACGACCCGACGGCCGAGCACGAGAAGCTACTCGAAGCCTTGCGTGCGGTCCGCGAGCTGCGTGCCACGAAGCGGCTGTCCCACACCGAGGGCGCCGCCGCCGTCACCATCGACGGCAACGGAAGGATCCGCGCGCTGACCATCGCCCGCGGCGCCACCCGCTCGGTGCGGGCCGCCACCCTCGGCGACGACATCCGGGACGCGATCAACGGCGCCCGCTCCGAGGCGGCCCGTCGCAGCCGACGCCTCGTGCTCATCGCGGCGAACGAGGGCCCCGCCGCGGTCCGGGCCGCCTTCGCAGACCCGGCGGCCGGCCGATGAACGAGGACGACCGGGCCTACTACGCGCGCCGCGAGTTCGACGAGTGGCATGCCGAGATCATGCGGCGGCTCCACGTGCTCAACACCGAGGGCGTGCGGGTCCCGCTGGGCGGCGACGCCGGCTCCGTCGCGGTGAGCCCGTTCGGCCACGTGCTGGACGTGCGGCTGGACCGCAGGAACATCGAGTACCTCGCCGAACGAGCGCTCGCCGACTACCTCGTCGCGGCGATCGAGACGGCACAGCGGGAAGCACAACAGGCCCAGCGCCGGCTGGTGCACACGAAATGGGAGGAACACTGATGGCCACGGGATTCTCGGTCCACCTGCAGAAGCTGATCGACAACGCCACCTACGTCAACGCGGCATCGGAGAAGCTCTACCAACTCCAGGTGCTCGCGGACGGACCGGCACGGGACGCCGCGGCCGCGCTGGGCATCCTCGGCACGGCCGCGATGTTTCCCGAGCGCTACAACAGAGCCTGCGACCTCGCGCGGGACCGCGCCACGGAGGCGGTGGCCGCGCTCGACGAGGGCGTGCGCCAGCTCCTCGAGTCCGAGGCGCACTACGCCGCCATGGACCCGAGCTATGCCAGGAGTTTCGGCATCATCGACGACGGCACACGGCCCGCGGTGCCCAACCTCGGTCAGTCGAAGTCGGCGAAGCTGCCGGCAAAGTAAGAACACCGGGACACAGAGGGAGAAACCGCGATGACCGCACCGCTCATGCTCGACGAGCACACACTCGCTGACCTGGTCAGCCAGATCCGGGCCTGGTTGGAGACCGCGCGGCAGTACGTCGGCGGACTCGTCGACCAGTGGCACCAAGTGATCAACTACTGGATCGGGAACGCCAGGAAGATCCTCGGGGACCGGCCGAAGCTCCAAGCCACGACCGAGGTGTGGAAGCAGACCACGAAGCACCTCACCGAGGCGATCGGCAAGCTGTCCGACGCCGAGAACAACGACGAGTTCTGGACCGGCGCGGGCGCCGACGGCTTCGAGGACTGGGTCACCAGGTCGAAGGCCTCGCTCCAGACGTGGACGACCACGATCGGCGCGGCGGGCTCCATGTCCGGTGCGTTCATCGGCGCGCTGAACAAGGCCAGCGCGGGCGTGGTCGAGTTCCTCAATGGGATCTTCCAGTCGTTGACCGAGCTCCTGAAGGGACTGGTGGCCGCGTTCGGCCAGCTCGGCGGGGTCGCCAAACCGGGAACCACCGGGGTCGAGATCGATCCGGCGGCCATCACCGGCGCGATCTCGTCGGTCGTGACCGGCTTCCTCACCGCGTCCCAGACGGCGCTCAGCACCGCGGCGAGCACGCTCAACATCTATGACACCGCCGGGAACGACGCGGAGGCGGCCGGCCAGTCGATGATCCAGATCAGGATGCCCGGCTCCGGCCTCACCGACCTCCGGGGGCATCCGGTCAAGAGTGAGCGCTAGACGAGCCAGGCGGCGGTGTCCGGGGGCAGGTGCCGATCGGCGAGCGGGCCGCTCGCCAGCAGCACGTCGCCCGGCGGCAGCGGCACCGCCGCCTCGGACGTGTTCAGCACACAGGTCAGGCCGCCGCCCTTGCGGCGGTACGCGAAGCAGCCCGACGGAGCGCCGTACCACTCCAGCTCCGACCCGGTGAACGCCGCGTGGGACTTCCGCAGCTCGATCGCCTCGCGGTACAGCGACAGGGTCGAGTCGGCGTCCTCCAGCTGGTGCTCGACCGTCAGCCTCGCCCACTCCTGCGGCATCGGCAGCCACGTCGACGTGCCGGGCGAGAACCCGAACGGCGGCGCGGCACCCTCCCAGGGCATCGGCACCCGGCACCCGTCCCGGCCGCGGACCTCGCCGCCGGACCGGAAGTACTTCGGGTCCTGGAGGGCCCAGTCGGGCAGCTCGACGTTCGGCAGTCCGAGCTCCTCGCCGTTGTACACGTACACCGCGCCGGGCAGCGCCAGCTCCACCAGCGCCATCGCGCGGGCCCGCCGCTCCCCGAGCTCGCCGTCGCCGTAGCGGCTGACCTCGCGGAACACGTCGTGGTTCGACAGCGTCCAGGTCGGCGGCACCCCGGCGGCGGCCGCGGTCGCGAGCGACAGCTGGATCGCCGTGCGCACCGCCTCCGCGTCGAACTCGGTGAGCACGAGCCGGAAGTTGAAGCCGAGGTGCAGCTCGTCGGGCCGCAGGTACTTGGCGAGGCGCTCGTTGTCGGTCACCCAGATCTCGCCGACCGCCATGGTGCCCGGGTACTCGTCGAGCACCTTGCGGATGAGCCGGTGGATGTCGTGCACACCGTCGTCGTCGAAACGCGGGTCGTACAGGTCGTGCTGGCCGATCTGGTTGCCGGCGCGCAGGTCCATGTCCGGCAGGTCCGCGGGCTTGGCCATGCCGTGCGCGACGTCGATGCGGAACCCGTCGACGCCGCGGTCGAGCCAGAACCGCAGCGTGCGCTCGAGGTCCGCGCGGACCTCGTCGTTCGCCCAGTTCAGGTCCGGCTGCCGGACGTCGAACAGGTGCAGGTACCACTGGCCCCCGGCATCCCCGTCGACCTGGGTCCACGCGGACCCGCCGAACACGCTGATCCAGTTGTTGGGCGGCCCGTCCCCCCGGCCCTCGCGGAACACGTACCGCTCGCGGGCCGCCGAGTACCGGCTGTCCCGCAGGGCCTCCTGGAACCACGCGTGCTCGTCGCTCGTGTGGTTGGGCACCAGGTCGATGGTCACCTTGATGCCGTGCCCGTGTGCGTCCTCGACCAGCCGGTCGAACGCGTCGAGGTCGCCGAACAGCGGGTCGACGTCCCTCGGGTCGGCGACGTCGTAGCCGTGGTCGGCCATGGGGGAGCGGAAGAACGGCGTCAGCCACAGCGCGTCGACGCCGAGCAGCTCCAGGTACCCGAGCCGGGACCGGATGCCCTCGAGATCGCCGACGCCGTCGCCGTCGGAGTCCGCGAACGAGCGCACGTAGACCTGATAGAAGGTCGCGTCGTGCCACCACTCGGCGGCCACACCGTCCCGAGGGGTTTCCCCAGCTCTTCGCACAGTTGATCATCCTGCCAGTTGTTCGCCGAGGCGCAGACAGGAATCCGGCGGCTCGGGTGCGGCTAGTGCCGCTAGGCCCAGCTGTTCATCATGCTGTTGGCGGCCATCTCCAGGTACGCCCATAGCTGGCGCCGATGCTGGTCGGACAAACCCGCCTCGTCTACCGCTATTCGCATGCATCGCAGCCACGCGTCCCGCTCGAGCGGCCCAATGGAAAACGGCGCGTGTCGCATTCGTAGCCGTGGGTGGCCGCGGCGCTCGCCGTAGGTGTGCGGGCCGCCCCAGTACTGCATGAGGAACAGCCGCAGCCGCTCCTCGGCCGGACCGAGGTCCGGCTGTTCGGGGTAGAGCGGCAGCAGGATCTCGTCCTTCGCCACCTCTTCGTAGAACCGGGCGACGATGCGGTGGAAGACGTCCTCACCGCCGACCGCGTCGTAGAAGTTCGCTACGTCCTCAGGTGTCGCCACGTTTCCATCCTGCCATCCGTGCGGTCACACTTCCGACGGCGGGAAGCCGCGCGGGACCGGACCCTGGATGCCGGCGTCCTCGAACCCGCCCATGATCCGCGCCCGCAGCGACCGCTGCACGGCCCACTGCCGGCCCGGCCGCACCTTCACGGTCAGCCGCATGGTGATGCCCTCCGCGGCCGACACCCGCTCGATGCCGAGCACCTCGGGTGGCGCCAGCACGTCGGCGGAGAGTGGTTCGGTCTCGGCCGCCTCGGTGGCCACCCGTCCGAGGACGGCCGTCGCCTGCTCGACGTCCGCGCCGTAGCCGATCGGCACGTCGACCACCGCGACCGCGAAGCCCTGGCTGGAGTTGCCGACCCGCAGGATCTCGCCGTTGCGGACGTACCAGACGGTGCCGTTGACGTCCCGCATGGTGGTGATCCGCAGTCCGACGGCCTCGACCGTGCCGGTGGCCTCGCCGACGTCCACGACGTCGCCGACGCCGTACTGGTCCTCCAGCATCATGAACACGCCGGACAGGAAGTCCTTCACGAGGTTCTGCGCGCCGAACCCGATCGCCACGCCGAGGATGCCGGCGGAGGCCAGCACCGGCGCGAGGTCCACGCCCAGCTCGGCGAGGATCATCATGAACGCGAGCCCGAACACGATCACCGACGTGATCGACTTGAACACCGAGCCGATCGTCTTCGCCCGCTGCGCCCGCCGCTCGGACAGCAGCGTGCCGAGCGCCTGCGGGGCCCGCTCGCGCAGCGGCCGCAGCAGCGCGGGGACCTTGCCGCCGGTGGCGCGGGTCAGCCGGTCGATGAGTCGCCGCGTCAGCGCACGCACGACGAACGCGCCGATCAGGATCAGCAGGATCGTGATCGGCTTGGCGACCAGCCAGCCCGCCGACGACGCGAGCCAGTTGTTGCCGGTCAGCCGGTAGACGGTGTCGCACCAGCCGCCGTCCCCCACACAGTCCGGCGGCCGCAGGTCGAACTCGATGGCGACGGGGTCCACAACAGTCACGGGCCCGACGATAACGGCGGCACCGACCCGTCAGATCGGGGGCCGCCGTGCCTCGGGTCACCGATCCGCGGACACGTTACGCAACACACACGTGCGCTCCGGGGGTGATCTGTGGTCTGCTATGGCTGCCGCATCCGGTGGAGGTGGTCGCGTGCCCGACCGACATCCGACTCCGATCGGCGCCGCCCGAGGGCCGGCGTCGCGGACGCCCGTGCGTCCGCAGCCGACCACGTCGGATGGCGGCGCTCCTGAGCCGTCCAGCGGAGCCCCGCCATGGGGCCGCCGTCGGGTTCTCCTGCTCAACACCACTTTCGAGCCGCTGACCGCACTGCCGCTGCGTCGCGCGGTGGTCCTCGTGGTGTGTGGCAAGGCCGAGGTCGTGCACGGCGATCCCGCCGGGCTGGTCCTGCACTCCGCCGCGGACAGCGTCGTGGTGCCGTCGGTGATCCGGCTGTCGAGCTACGTCCGCGTGCCGTACCGGGCGCGGGTGCCGCTGACGAGGGCCGGGCTGATGCACCGCGACCGGCACCGCTGCGCGTACTGCGGGGGCCGGGCCGAGACCATCGACCACGTTCTCCCGCGCAGCCGCGGCGGTGAGCACACCTGGCAGAACTGCGTCGCGTGCTGTGTGCGGTGCAACCACCGCAAGGCCGACAAGCTGCTGTCGGAGCTGGGCTGGCGGCTGCGGGTGGTCCCGAGGGCCCCGCGCGGGGTGCACTGGCGCCTGCTCGCCGGTGTCATGGACACCGATCCCCAGTGGCTGCCTTACCTGGGTGAGCCGGCCGCGTAGCGACCGGCGCCAGGTTCCTCTTCCTGCTTCAGGACGCGGTGACGCGCGTGCCACGGGTGACCCTCGTGCCGGCGGTGACTCGGGTGCCCCGGGTGACCCTCGTACCGCGCGTGACCCGGGTGCCCGCCGTGACCCTCGTGCCACGCGTGACGCGAGTACCGAGTTGGGCGGCGGACTGGTCCGACTGGGTGAAAATCGTCACCTGGGTTGTCGTGATGCTCACGTGCATGACGGGATCTCCTAGGCGATACGGGCACGGAGAGTGCCGGGGACGGGACCGCAAGAGCCGTACAGGTGAAAACTAAGAGACTGAACTGTAATCGACAAGACGTGAACCGTGACGATGCGATGTCATCTGGTGAGATGCGGCCGTTCACCCCGGCGTGCTGGGCCTGATGCAGGAGTCGGCCCGCGAGCGCTCGGCGCAGCCCGCTACCGAGCCCGCAGTAATGATCACGTGACGTGACGCGACCGCGTTCCCGGCTTGCCGGCTGTCGGGATGTCAGCGGTGGTCGGTAGGGTGACGCGCGTGAACGTCGTGCAGACCATTCTCGTCTACGCGGTGATCCCGCTGGCCATCTACGGCGTGGTCGCCCTACTGACGATGCGGGACAAGGTCGCGCGGGCACCGAGGTACCGGCCGGGGCAGTCGTGGGACTACCCGCCGGTCTGGTGGACCGCGAACCCGGCGGGGGCCGAGGCCACCGCCGTGCCAACCGGTGGCGGCAAGGCGCGCCGCACGGCCAAGGGAGGCGCTCGTGGCAGCTGGTGAGGTCGTACTGCACGGCAAGCCGGGTGAGGACGTCTCGGACCCGGACCACGGCTACGGCGCGGTCGTCACCGCGAGCGGTCGGGTCTCGGTCGCCAGGGAGTACGCCCCGGTCGCGCCGGAGGTGCCGTTCAACTCGGTGCAGCTCGCCCGTCTCGACGAGGCACTGACGCTGTCCGCCCGCACCACGGGCCTCGGCTTCAGCGTCTACCTCGGCGACCTCGGCGCCGACACCCGCGCGACGGCCGAGTCCCTGCACGCGGAGTCCGGCGATGCCGCCTCAGCCGCGGTGCTCGTCGCCGTGTCGCCGGGACAGCGCAAGGTCGAGGTCGTCACCGGCGCCGACTCCAGCCGTCGGCTCCCGGACCGTGCCTGCAACCTCGCGGTCATGAGCATGGTGGCGTCCTTCAAGGAGGGCGACCTCGTCGGTGGGTTGGTGAGCGGTCTCCGCATGCTGACCGACCAGGCAGGGCCCGCCAAGCGCTGAGCTCTTCTTCCGAACGCCGCGCCCCCGTTTCCGGGGACGCGGCGTTTCGCTGTTGCTTGCTTGCTACTTCAAGCCGTCGAAGTCCCGCGCGGCCAGTGCGCGCAGGATGCCCGCCCTGCCTTCCGACACCAGGCGGCGCAGGGCCGGCGGGTGGTTGTCGTCCGCGAGCCAGGTGTCCGACGCCTCGACGGTCTCGCGTTCGACCGCCCACGACGGGAACAGTCCCAGCGCGACCGGCTGCGCCCGCTCGCTGGACCGCCGGTCCCAGACGTCCGCCACGTCCGCGAAGTACGTGTCCACGTACCGCGCCAGCAGCTCCTTCTGGTTCGGGTGGCTGAACCCGGCGATGATCGCCTCGTTGATGGCGTTCGGGAGGTCGTCGTCGTGGACGGCGCGGCGCCAGGCCTCCGCCTTGACCTCCTCGCTCGGGCGCAGCGCGCGGGTGCGCTCCGCGTGGCGCTGGCCCGTCGCGGTCGGGTCGGCCGCCAGCGTGCTCTCGATCTCCGCGACGTCGGCCGTGCCGTGCGCGACCAGTGCCTGCAGCAGCCGCCAGCGCAGGTCGGTGTCCACGACCAGGCCGTCGAGCGGGGCGGACCCGTCGAGCCAGCCACGCAGCGCCGCGAGCTGGTCCTCGGCGAGCACCGACCCGGTCAGCGCGTTGACCAGCGCCAACTGCTGGTCGGACGCCGTCGCCGGGTCCGCGGCCAGCGACAACAGCCGGTCGGTGAACATGCGCCAGCCCGCCGGCGCCCAGGCCGGGTCCGCGTAGGAGTTGATGGCCGTCTGCGCCTGCAGCAGTAGCCGCTGCACCACGCCGACCTCGGTCTCCGCCGGCAGCCCGTGGCACACGAGCGTCACGAAGTCGCGCGCCTTCAGCTCGGCCTCGCGCGTCATCTCCCACGCCGCCGACCAGCACAGCGTGCGCGGCAGCGGCTCGGTGATGTCGCCGATCCGGTCGATCAGCGTCGCGAGGGAGTCCGGGTCAAGGCGCATCGTGCAGTAGCTCAGGTCGTCGTCGTTGACCAGCACGAGCTTGCCGCGCCCGGCGCCGACCAGCTCCGGCACCGGGGTGCGGTCACCGGTCACGTCGATCTCCACGCGGTGCGTGCGGACGAGCTTGCCGTCCTGGTCGTCGTAGATGCCGACGGCCACCCGGTGCGTGCGCAGCTCGCCGGCGCCGGGCTTGGCCCCGCCCTGGATGATCTCGAACGACGTGAATCGCCCGTCCGTGTCTACTTCGAACGAGGGACGCAGCGCGTTGAGGCCGGTGGTCTCCAACCACTGGGCGCTCCACCACGACAGGTCGCGGCCCGACGCCTCCTCGAGCGCGCTCAGCAGGTCCGCGAGCGTGGCGTTGTCCCACGCGTGCTTCGCGAAGTACACCCGCAGCCCGGACAGGAAGTGGTCCTGCCCCACGTACGCGACGAGTTGCTTGAGCACGCTCGCGCCCTTCGCGTAGGTGATGCCGTCGAAGTTGACCTCGACCGCCTGCAGGTCCGGGATGTCCGCCGCGACCGGGTGAGTCGAGGGCAGCTGGTCCTGCCGGTAGGCCCACGACTTCTCGATGTTCGCGAAGTTCGTCCACGCGTGCTCGTACTCGGTCGCGTCGGCCTGCGCGAGGACGCTCGCGAACGTCGCGAACGACTCGTTCAGCCACAGGTCGTTCCACCAGCGCATGGTCACCAGGTCGCCGAACCACATGTGCGCCATCTCGTGCAGCACGGTCTCGCAGCGCCGCTCGTAGGCGTACCGGGTGACCCTGCTCCGGAACACGTAGTCCTCGAGGAACGTGACGCAGCCCGCGTTCTCCATGGCGCCCGCGTTGAACTCGGGCACGAAGCACTGGTCGTACTTGCCGAACGGGTACGCGACGCCGAAGTTGCGGTGGTAGAAGCCGAAGCCCTGCTTGGTCTCGGTGAACAGTCGCTCGGCGTCCATGTGCTCGGCGAGCGACGCGCGGCAGTAGATGCCGAGCGGTATCGCGGCGTGCTCGTCGGAGTACTCGTCGAGCCACTCCGCGTAGGGGCCGGCCACGAGTGCCGTCACATAGGTGGACATCCGCTTGGTGGTCTCGAACACGTGGCGTACCGCGCCCTCGGGCGTCGGCTCGCTGGACTCGATCGCCGCGTTCGACATGACCCGCCACGACTCCGGCGCGATGACCGTGAACCGGAAGGTGGCCTTGAGGTCGGGCTGGTCGAAGCAGGTGAACATCCGCTTCGCGTCGGCCGTCTCGAACTGCGTGTACAGGTAGACGTTGCCGTCGACCGGGTCGACGAACCGGTGCAGGCCCTCGCCGGTGTTCATGTACCGGCCGGTCGCGCGCACGGTCAGCTCGTTCTCCGCCGCGACCGACGGCAGCGCGATGCCCGTGTCCTCGCGGTAGTCGGACAGGTCGACGGCGGCGCCGTTGAGCGACGCCTCCTCGACCGACGCGGCGATCAGGTCGATCCAGGTGGCCGCGCCGGCCTCGCGGCTGCCGAACCGCACGGTCGTGTTCGAAGCGAAGGTGGCGTCCCCCGGCTTGCCACCGCCGTCCGTCAGGTCCAGCTCAACGTCGTAGGACCGCACGTCCACAAGCGCCGCGCGCTGTTGTGCTTCGTCACGGGTCAGGTTGGGCGGGGCCACTGGTCACCTCAGGTCGTTCGGTACTGACAATCGGGTTCATCCGCATCCAATCACCCGCGGTGTCGGTTTGGCCCACCAGGCGGGAAGAACGGGAAGAAGTCTTCGGATTCAGGAGTTGTTGGAAGTATGACTGCAGCCAGCAAGACGAAGATCGACTTCTATTTCGACCCACTTTGCCCGTTTGCCTGGATCGCGTCCAGGTGGATCCTCGAGGTCGAGCGGCATCGCGACGTCGATCTCGACTTCCGCGTGATGAGCCTCGCGGTGCTCAACGAAGGCCGTGACCTCGACCCGGGCTACCGCGAGATGCTGGACAAGGCGTGGGGCCCGGTGCGCGTGGCGATCGCGGCCGCGCAGCACCACGGCGACAAAGTCCTGCGCGACCTGTACACCGCCATGGGCACCCGGATCCACAACCAGGGGAACAAGGACCTGGACGCGGTCATCAAGGAGGCGCTCGACGAGGTGGGCCTGCCGGCGGAGCTCGCGGCGGCCGCGCACAGCACCGACTACGACGAGGCGCTGCGCAAGAGCCACCACGAGGGCATGGACCCGGTCGGCATGGACGTCGGCACGCCGACCATCCACGTCGACGGCAACGCGTTCTTCGGCCCGGTGCTGAACTCCATCCCGAGGGGCGAGGACGCGCTGAAGGTGTTCGACGGCGCGGTCGCCCTCGCGAGCTTCCCGAACTTCTTCGAGCTGAAGCGCACCCGCACGGGAGATCTCAGCTTCGACTGACCCTGTTCGGTGTGACAGTGTGGGGGAGAACCCCGCCACCCGCGTCACATCCGGAGGATCGATGGCCGCCCCGACCGTCACTACCGCCCACTTCGTCAACGGCGCCTTCATCGACGGTGCGGGCGAGCGGATCGACGTGGTCAACCCGGCCACCGAAGAGGTCATCGCGTCGGTGCCGGCGGGCACCGCGGCGGAGGTCGACGGGGCGGTCCGTGCCGCCGCGTCGGCTTTCGAGGCGTGGGCCGCGACGCCGCTCACCGAGCGCGTCGCCGCGGTGCGCCGCATCAACGACGGCCTGCGCGCACGCGCGGGCGAGCTCGCCGCGACGATCACGGCGGAGGTCGGCACCCCCATCACCTTCGCGACGAAGGTCCAGGTCGTGAACCCGGTCGGCATCACCGACGGGGTGCTCGCCGAGATCGAGGCGGGCGCCCTCGACCCGGTCGAGCTCGGCAACTCCACGGTCGTGCGCGAGCCGATCGGCGTGGTCGCCGCGATCACGCCGTGGAACTTTCCGCTGCAGCAGATGGTCGCGAAGGTGACCCCCGCGCTCGCGGCGGGCTGCACGGTGGTGCTCAAGCCGAGCGAGGTGGCGCCGCTGACCGCGGGTCTGCTGGCGTCGATCATCGCCGACGCTGGCCTGCCGGCCGGCGTGTTCAACCTGGTGCACGGCACCGGTCCCGTCGTCGGTGCGGCACTGGCCGAGCACCCGCTCGTGGACATGGTGTCGTTCACCGGTTCCACGCGCGCGGGTCGCCAGGTGGCCGCGGCCGGCGCCGAGACGATCAAGCGCGTCGCGCTGGAACTGGGCGGCAAGTCGGCCTCGGTGGTCCTGGCCGACGCGGACCTGGCCCGTGCCGTCAAGATCACCGTGGCGAACTGCTTCATGAACAACGGGCAGGCGTGCAGCGCTCTCACGCGCCTGCTGGTCCCGGCGGACCGCCACGACGAGGCGGTCGAGGTGGCCGCCGCCGCGGCGGCGAAGTACCAGCCCGCCGACCCGGCCGACGGGTCGACCCGCATCGGCCCGGCGGTCTCCGCGGCCCAGCGCGACCGCGTGGTCGAGTACATCCGCAAGGGCGTGGCCGAAGGCGCCACGCTCGCCGCCGGCGGTCCGGAGCCGGTGGGCGAGCGCGGGTACTACGTGCGGCCGACCGTGTTCGGCAACGTCAAGCCGGACATGGCCATCGCGCAGGAGGAGATCTTCGGCCCGGTCCTCGTGGTGATCCCGTACGCCTCGGAGGACGAAGCCGTCCAGATCGCCAACGGCACCCAGTACGGCCTGGCGGCGGGCGTGTTCGGCGGCGACGCCGACCGCGCGTACGCGGTCGCGGGCCGGCTGCGGGCCGGTCAGGTGGACGTCAACGGCGGCGCCTTCAACACGAAGGCGCCCTTCGGCGGCTTCAAGCAGTCCGGCAACGGCCGCGAGTTCGGGCGTTACGGGCTGGAGGAGTTCACGGAGCTGAAGTCGATCCAGCGTTGAGTTCGGCCCTCGCAGCACGGCCCCCTCAAGCCTGAGCGCTCAGCTCATCCCGCTGCCGCCGCACGAACTCCGCGTCCACCGGATCCCCGTGCCCGGGCACCACGATCGCCGGGTCCAGCGCCAGCAGCTTGTCCAACGCCCCTGGCCAGTCCGACAGGTGCGCGTCCGGCCCCACCGACGGCGCCGCCCCCTGCTCCACCAGGTCCCCGGCGAACACGACCCCCGCATCCGGCACGTGCACGAGCACATCGTGGTCCGTGTGACCCGGCCCGGGATGGATCAACGACACCGACCGACCGCCAAGATCGAGTGACACCGTGTCGGTGAACACCTCGTTCGGGGCCACCAGCTTCGCCACCGCGAGGCGGTCCGCCTGCTCACCCTTGCCCTCGGACCGGAACCGCGCCGTCCACGCCCGCCGCTGGAGCTCGCCGTCCGCCAGGATCTCGTCGCGGCAGCGGGTGTGGGCGATCACCGAGCACGGCTGGAACACCGACGTGCCGAAGAAGTGGTCGAAGTGCGCGTGCGTGATCACCACCGACCACGGCAGCGGCGTCACGAACCGGACGGCCGCCGCCATCGACGCGCCGTGCACCTCGTCGGTGCCGGTGTCGATCACGAGGCAGTGGGTGTCACCCACGACGAGGCCCAGCGTCTGGTCCAGCTCGACGTACCGCCGCGCGAACACCCCGGCCGCGACCTCTACCCAGCGGCCGCTCATAAGGCGAACACACCGGCGGACAGCACCGGCACGACCGTGCTGGCGTCCACCTCCGACGCCAGCGCCACGTCCTGCGCCACCCCAGCGGTGATCAGCTCCCGACCCGACACCGAGGCGGCCAGCAGCTCCGGCACCTGCCCCGCCGCGAGGAACGTGTCCGCCGGGACGTCCACCAGCGACGACGGTCGCAGCGTCCAGCCACCTGGGTCGGCGGCGACCCCCGCTTCGCCGACCCGCGCCAGTCCGCTCGTGGTCAGCACCGCCCCCGCGGCGCCGGCCGCCGCGGCCGCCTGCTCGTCGCGCCACGGCAGCGGCAGCACCCGCGCGCCCCGGCCGAGCGCGACGTCCACCGAGGTGGTGAACACGAGCACGTCGATGATGACCAGCACCGCGCAGTGGGGACCGAGCGCGTGAACACCGTCCAGGCCCCACTCGACACGAAGGTCGTAGTCGTCCTGTTCGAAGACCGTCACCGGGCACATGCTTCCAGAACTGGCAGAATGCCCGGCGTGCGTGTCTACCTGGGATCCGACCACGCCGGCTTCGAACTGAAGGCGCATCTCGTCGAGCACCTTCGCGGGGCCGGCCACGAGGTCGTCGACGTCGGTCCGGCCACCTACGACGCCGACGACGACTACCCGCCCTACTGCGTCGCGGCCGCCCTCCGGGTCGTTGCCGACAGCGGCAGCCTCGGCGTCGTGATCGGCGGCTCCGGCAACGGCGAGCAGATCGCCGCCAACAAGGCGCCCGGCGCCCGCGCGGCGCTCGCGTACAACACCGAGACCGCGTCGCTCGCGCGTCAGCACAACGACGCGCAGGTCGTCGCGGTCGGCGCGCGCATGCACAGCCTCGCGGAGGCGACGGAGATCGTCGACACGTTCCTCGCCACCCCGTTCTCCGGCGCGGTGCGCCATGCCAAGCGGATCCAGCTGCTGGCCGAGTACGAGCGCACCGGCGTGCCGCCTGCGCTCCCCGCCTGACCCGTGCCGGAGGGGCACACGCTGCACCGGTTGGCTCGCCTGCACCAGAAGCGGTACGGCAAGCGTCCGGTGCGGGTCACGAGCCCGCAGAGTCGGTTCTCGTCGTCCATTGTGGACGGTCGGGTGCTGGTTCGCGCGGAGGCGTACGGGAAGCACCTGTTCCACGTGTACGGTCCGGACGCCGTCGTCCACGTCCACCTCGGCCTGTACGGCACGTTCAACGAGGAGCCGCTGCCGGCGACCGTGCCGGTCGGGCAGGTCCGGATGCGCATGGTCGGCGAGACGCACTGGACCGACCTTCGTGGTCCCACCCGCTGCGAGGTGCTGAACACCGCGGAGCACAAGGAGGTCCTGTCCCGGCTTGGTCCGGACCCGTTGCGCCGCAACGCGGACCCGATGGCGGCCTACGACCGGATCACACGCTCGAAGCTGCCGATCGCCGCGCTGCTGATGGACCAGAAGGTGCTGGCCGGCGTCGGCAACGTCTACCGCGCGGAACTTCTGTTCCGGCACAACGTGAACCCGATGGTCGCCGGCCGGACCGTGGACCGTGCGCTGTGGACGGACCTGTGGACGGATCTGGTGGCGCTGATGCGCGACGGCGTGCGCAAGGGCCGCATCGACACGGTCCGCGACGAGCACCTGCCGCACGTCACCGGTCGCGCCCCCCGGGTCGACCGGCACGGCGGCGAGGTCTACGTCTACCGGCGGACCGACATGCCGTGCCTGGTGTGCGGCACCCCGGTCCGCAAGGCGGAGCTGGCCGCCCGCAACCTGTACTGGTGCCCCACCTGTCAGGCATAGAAACGACGGAGGGGCGCCCCGCCGGGGACGCCCCTCCGTGTCAGTTCACTCAGAAGCCGCCGAAGTCGCCGCCGCCACCGAAGTCGCCGCCACCGTAGTCCCCGCCGCCATAGTCGCCGCCGTAGTCCCCGCCGCCGTAGTCGCCACCGGCGTCCCCGCCCGCGTCACCACCGTCACCACCACTGTCACCACCGTCGCCGCCGTCCGCCGCGTCGGCCTGGCCCGCGTCGTAGCCGGACTCCCACGCCTGGGCGTCCGGGATGCCGTACATGCCGGAGAACATCGCGCTGAACAGCAGCATCGAGCCGACACCCCACGCGCCCGCGACCAGCGCCGGCTTCCACCACGGCTCGCTGTACCAGCCCTGCGGCACCGGCCGGCCGGCCACGCGCCCGCCCGGGTAGTAGTGCGGGGTCGAGTCGCTCGGGTCGGGCGACGCCTCGAAGTCGCGGCCCTCGACGTTGACACTGCGGTCCTCGGTGACCTTGCCGGCACGCGCCATGTCCGGGTCCGCGGGCAGCTCCGGGCCGGGGTCCAGGCCCATCGCGGACCGGGCGGCGCGCACGTAGTACAGGCCTTCCATGGCGGTCTTGGTGACCAGCCTGCTCTGCTCGATCGTCGCCGCCTGCTCCATCTGGGAGCCGGCCGCGTTGTAGCGCTCCGACGCGTCGGCGATCGCCTGCTGGGACGCCTCGTTGGAGCCCACCAGGTTCATCACCTGTCCGCCGAGCCGCTCCACCCAGCGCCTGGCCTCCGCCTTGGCGTCCTCGAGCTTGTGCTGCTTGGCGTTCGCCTGGTTTTTCATGTAAGTCAGCCCCAAGGCGACCACGACGAGAATCAGCACTATGACCACGATCGTCCCGGCCATGGCACACCCTTCCTGAACCGGACCTTTCCCCGACAACGGGGACGCTACGCCCGGAGTTCCATGGCCGATCAACCGGTGACCGATCACTCACGGCGCGAAACCCTCTCACCTGCGCTGGAGTGGTGTCGCGCGTCACTGGTCTGACCTATTGTTGGGAAATGTTGTCCCGGGACCGGATCCGGTGGGGTGGCCGATGAGACGGGTCGACGCCCCGCTGCTGGTGCGCGAGGCGACGGTCTCCGACGCGGTGGCGATCGGCGAGGTGCACGCCGAGGCGTGGCGGGTCGCGCACCGCGACCTGGTCGAACCCGCGTGGCTGCGCCGGTTGGCCGCGGAGCGGCGCGCGCAGTGGGCCGACCGGATGTCGGCCCGCGAGTTCGCGCGGAACACTTTGTTGCTGGCCGTCCGCGACGATCGGGTGGTGGCGTTCGTCCACTTCGGTCCGCACTCCGACGGCGTGCCGGACGGCGAGATCTTCGAGTTCTACGCCCACCCCACGGTGTGGGGCAGCGGTGTCGCGTGGACGTTGATGGACAAGGCGTGGGAGCTGCTGCGCGACTCCGGGTTCCGCCGCGTTCGGCTGTGGACGATGGCGGGCGCGAACCGCGCGCGGCACTTCTACGAGTCGTTCGGTTTCGCGGAGACGCGGCGCACCCGCGAGCACGACTTCGGCGACGGCCGGCCGGTGCTCGAGTTCGAGTACCTACGCAGAACTCGCTAACGCCGCGCGGATGTCGTCGGGCATCGGCTTCTTCGCGAGCGTCGCCGGGTCGACGAACACGTGCCGGATCACGCCGTCGGCGACGGGGCGCCCGGCGACCCGAAACACCGGATGAATCACGACACTGGTCGTGCCGAGGTGGTGCACCGGCATGTCGATGTCGAGCTCGTCGTCGAAACGCGCGGCCGCCCGGTAGCGGATCGTGGCCTCGGCGACCACGACGTCGAAGCCTCGCGACACCATCTCCTGGTAGGTCCCGACCCGGTCGCGCCACAGCTCGTTCAGCGCGACGTCGTAGTAGAACAGGTAGTGGCCGTTGAACACGACGCCCTGCTGGTCGCACTCGCTGTAGCGGACGCGGAGCCGGTGGGTGAACAGCGTGCTCATCGCTTGTCGACGGATCCTTCCGCGAGCTGGTGGGCGATCTTGTCCGCGCCGGCCAGCCGGGTCAGCTTCGCGGCCGTCTGCGGTGCGACCTGGCTGAACATCGTGCCGGCCTTCATCACCGGGTCGGCGACGTCGACCTCGGCCTTGTTGCGCCGGACCGCACGCACCACCGCGGCGGCCACGTCGTCCGGCGTGCGCGGCCGGAACCCGGCGGGCAGCGCGCCGCCCGCCTCGTGGAACATCCCCGCGTCCTCGATCGGCCCCGGGTTCACGCACGAGACCCCGACGCCGCGCGGCTCCCAGTCCTGCCGCAGCGCCAGCGCGAACCCCCGCAGCCCGAACTTGGTCGCGTTGTACATCGAGGTCACGGGCGTCGCCGACTTCCCGGACAAGGACGAGACCAGCACGACGTGCCCGGCGCCGCGCGCGAGCATCCGCTCGCCGAGCAGCCGTGTCAGCACGATCGGGGCCCGCAGGTTGACCGCCAGCACCCGGTCCAGCTGCTCGATCGAGTACTCGGTCAGTTCACCCGTCCCGGGCACCCCCGCGTTCGCGACGAGGAGGTCGACATCCCCGCACTCCCGCACCACCCGTTCGAGGTCACCCTGATCGGACAGATCAGCGACGACCGCCCGCCCCCCGACTTCCGCCGCCACGGACTCGAGCACGTCCCCACGCCGCCCGGTCAGGGTCAACGAACACCCCTCGACCCACAACCGACGTGCGATCGCCTGCCCCAGCCCGCCCGTGGCACCGGTGACGAGGACCGACCTCCCGCGAAGTTCCATGCGCGGATGGTAATCGCCACCCCCGACAGAACCCGCGCCATGGTCATCGGTCGGGAAATCTCCGGTTACACAACTCTGTTGTTGAGCGATGGGAGGGGGTATGACGTCGCGACGCTGGGAGGTCCACCGTGGATGAGCAGGTCAACGAGCAGCTCGACCCGCCAATGGTCCCCGCGGTGACGGTGCTGCCGGTCGAGGTGCCGGTCCCGGAGCGGCCGCGGCCGCCGAAACGCACGGCCCCGAAGTGGGAGACAACCGCCCGCGACCGCGTCCGAACGGCGATCCGGCGCTTCAGCAAACCCCTGGCCGATCTCGTCGCGAGAGACGCCAACGAGGGCGACACGAGGTTGATCGTCACGGATTTCCTATGCGACGCACTGGGTTTCGACAAGTACGAGGATCTCACCACGGAGTACCAGGTACGCGGCGAGTTCGCCGACTACGGCATCCGGGTGGACCGTCAGATGGTCGGATTCATCGAGGTCAAGCGCTGCACGCAGAAGTTGGGCGCCCGCCATCTGCGGCAGGTGCAGTCGTACGCGGTGAACGAAGGCGTCGAGTGGATGATCCTGACGAACGGCCAGGTCTGGCAGGTGTGGCACCTGACCGGCGGGTTGCCGGTGGTCGTCGACCTGACTATGGAGGTCGACCTCCTCGGCGACGATCCGCTCGGCACCAAGGCGGACGCGCTGTTCCATCTCAGCAAGGAAGCCATCAAGCACCGCCTCCTGGATGAGCTGTGGCAGGCCAAAGCCGCGACCTCGGCCCGCTCGCTGGCCGGGATCATCCTGTCGGACAACGTCGTGGAGTCGATCCGCAAAGAGCTTC